>OMLO01000361.1_pt1 | contig 28513 bp, 17 predicted proteins | sample 1674811 | NCBI WGS metagenome assembly OMLO01 (sample SAMN06265003, study PRJEB25207) | coral metagenome | isolation source: Coral host | place: Mexico:La Bocana,Puerto Morelos, Mexico | collected 2008-11-13
ACTAATAAACCAAACTAATTTTTAGGATCGCTAACTGTTAATTATTCCACGAGTTTGACCATAGGTATTCTTTGATTATATCAATCTAAGCTGATTTCCAGTCCTCCCCTAGGCACAAACATCTGTTATGAGACATATGAATGTGGTAACTTGGCCCGCATGCCGACTGAAAAGTTACTTTTGAAAAAACTTATCATATTCCAGCATCATACGGTTACATGTAATAGGCGCACTAATTTTGCCATCAAACGAATCAAATGAACACAATTTTCTTAATTTAATAGCTGTCTCATAATAGCACATAAAAGAAATATTTTTTTTACCTAAAGTAAGTTATTGCGGTTTTCAATAACATGCGAACTCTGAAATTCAAACTTACACTATATTTTCGCTGCCGTCAATCATCTAAGCGCACCTCTTGGGAAACAGAAGCTCTTTTCAGCCGGGTCAAAAGGTCACGTCTTTCGGTCGTGATTGGTAGATTTCGATCTATTTTGTTTGTTTCTGTGTTTCAAGGTTCGTTGGCTGTCGCCATAATTATGATTGACGGCAGCCAAAAACCCAATCGTCAGTTGGGGTTCGCATGTTATTGAAAAACGCAATAAACTTTTTGTTCGCGAAGCCGATCTGTCCAACATAATTCGACTTATTTTATTTATCTGTTTTAGATAATGTTAGCAGGTGTCCTCAATTAGTAGAACTAATTTTCTTAGACTCGTTTTCATTCACTCACTCATTCAAGCTGAAAAACGAAATTGTCATAAATAATCATATATTAGCTTAAATATAGAAAATATTGTTAAATAACAACTACCCATGCGCACTCATACTAACACCCAAGTAAAGGGACAGCGGTTTTTAAATGAGTACCGTAAACAAAACTGGCCAATCAAAAAGGACACAGACGTCCTGTGAACCAATCAAAAACTCGGATCAAATGAGGTAGCTGACGCGAAGCGCGGGAAAACGAGTAAGGGAGGTACCGATTGGTTTCGGATTTACTTCCAATTGGATGACAAAATTGCGCGCGTTCTTAACCCAATCGCAAAGCGTACTAATAGAGAACCAAAGCCAACGCGAATTACTTTGGAAAGTCAAGTAAACCTTGCCCTTCTTGCACAAATAATTAACAAAATACAGGTTAGCTAAGCATTAGGCTCAGTCTCCAGCCGTGGGTGTTTCGGTGCGCGCGGGCACCAAAAAACATTCACTGCTGGAGCTTAAGTCATAGCTAAGCATGAGACTGAGATAAGACATTCTTTTTAAAGGACGCATACGAACGAGGCCTACACACCAGTCACCAAAGTAAAGAATGACCTCGCTACCTCGTTTGTACGTTACCTCGTGCAGAACTGAAATAGCAGCTATCATGTCGCGTATTCTACCCTTTAAATAGCTAGGATCTCTGAGTTAACTTTTGATAAACAAAAAATCATCTCGTGCGTAATACAGCTGTTAATGAATTTGTCATTCGAAGTCTAGTTTTTGTCAGGTCATACAGGTTGTGTGACCAACTAGCAAACGAATAAAGAGTGAAAGTTTCTAAAGAAACTGTGGTGCTGCGTCGGTGAGGGTAACAAGGTAATTTGGTTATATCAACTAAGTTGAAAATGTAAATTGGCCACCGTAACGTGTCATAAAGCTGACATTCGCTCTGACGAAGGGCTAACGCTCGAAACGTCAGCTTTATAACACGTTACGGTGGCCAATTTACATTTTCAACTTAGTTGATATAACCAAATCAACTAGCAAACGGTTGCGGGGGACATAAGTGGGGGTATTGCACGGAGAGTCCAAACACGAGAAAAATAAACATTGATATAACGCGACCACGAAGGAATTGAAAACCCAAGTTATCTTACTAGTTGAGCTTATATACTAATTTTCATCACGCAATGTTGAACAAGTCTGTCTTTTCGATCTGTAAATCTGCCAGAAACAGATCACTGTTTTCTGCTTTTTCACGCTGCCGCAACAAGAGATGTTGATCTGTCTACGTTCCTACTAAGCAAGCTTGTATGACTTAGCTATTCCATCCCTCTCAGGTTTGTACCGAATCCCTCTGTGGAAATCAAGATATTCTTTTGACTGAAGCTATAAACGTTTGAATTGCGCGAGACACAGTTAAATGGCGTGTTCAGTGTTTGGAGGTGCGGCCTTCCAAGGATCTCCCAGCATACAGGACATCAATAGAGTCCATTCTCTTCTTTCTTTCTTTCTATATTTCTGTTCCACTGTCATTTCCAGTCTCCCGTTCATTCAACGTGTCCCGGTTATTTCTTCATCTTTGTTGATGACAAGGAAGCACTCCGCTTAGATGCCCGTGACGCTGAAGGAGTCTGCGGCTTTCGCCCCTTCTCACCCTTCCCCCGGGAAGGAGTCTTTCTTTGAGAGCCCGAAGGGGTGGTAGAAGGGGGTGGAGCATCAGGGTCGGTGGTTGGAGTAGGACTGTCAGCTCGGCGACTGGAAGCTGTCTTAACGCCTCCACCTGTCAGACGGACACATTCTTCCCTGTGTCTCGCATTCCATGCCTTCAGTTTGCACGACTTGCTGCAATAGAAAACCTCCTTGCACCTCGTACAAGCCGACAAGCGAATTCCTATCGAGCGCCCGCACTCGTAACAGTATCGAAAGCGGTTCTTCATCACTTGCTTGCGTTGCTTCAAAGCCTGAGTGGCCAGTGCAGAAATGCTCATATGGTCAGCGGCCTTGGTCACGGCAATACGTAAGCCGCAGTTTTCGTCTCGACCTGGAGACGATGGTTTAGTGGACGGCTCAGGAGCACTGGGTCCTAGAGAAAAGGGAGTGCTTTCTTTGCTGTCATCTGGAGCTGGTGATAATTCTGACATTACGCCATCTTTTCCTCGCTGAAAAAGACGGAATTACAGAGTTATATTCAATAATCCAGCAGAGCTAAAAAAACGTTCTTGACACGCAGCTTAATCCTTACCTTATTATCGACTCCAGGACTCTCGCCACCAGTTCCAGTGATAGCTTCGACTTCACGATCCGCTTGAGCCTCAATTTCACTCTCCTCCCCATCGTCTCCGCCAAAAACCTCGTTCTCTAGTCGAAAGCTAACCCGGCTGCATCTCAAAGCGTCGTTTTTCCCAGCAGGGGAGGGGTCCTGCTCCTTCAGCTTGCTGACTTTGTCAGGAGACTTCAGGATGCCCCAAGCCGAGTGAGGAGTTTCCTCAGCATTCAGTGTCACTGAAACAAATTACGAAACGGAAATTATTGGAACTAGTAAAAACAAACTGTTTGTAGTTAAAAGAGGTTTGTTTCTTGTCCTCAGTAGCTGTATGTACATGTTTATTGTGCAACTTTCAACGAGAAGTGTCTAGCGTTACTAACATGACAAAGAAGCGTTGTCTTGAAGAAATCGACATTAAATACCGAGCAGTTCCCTTCCATAATTTCAAGACGCGTTGTTGGAATAACAGGGTACAATCGTTTCACCAATCTTAACTTTCAGGTTAGACGTGACCGGTCAGCTAGATACATGCATACTAACAGTGCAATGGACGTGGGATCACGTAAACACGCGCGCTGCTTGCGTTAATACATAGATTATGTGGAATACACTCTCACAGACAATTCTTTCATATCAGAAGAACTCACCTTTAGCTTCCCTTTCTGCATCCTCCAGCTGCTTCTCGATCAGTTCTTTTTCTTTCTTCAACACCTGTGTTCGTAACAGATCTCCAAGGTGATCCAACATTTCCCGGCGAGCATTGTAACATTCGCGCTCTGTCACCGTGAGGGCATGGTAAGGAGTGTGAGCGATCTTGCGATCCTACGAACATCAAACAACGCAAAATACACGTGTTACATGTAGGTCAAAGCTGTGTTAGGGTTAAACCTCACTCCGAGGGCATGTAAGTATGCACAGGTCAAATACATGTAGTGTAATTTTGGTTTTATTCCCAACCATTTTTTTGCACTGTTATGCATATTAGACCTTCTGAAACAATATTTGATGCCATGACGTTAACAGGGCCCTGAGATTGAAACTGTTTCCAGCTGTTTGTAAAGAAGGGTAAGGACTTCATTTTATTGTTATCGCCTGTTAAATTAAACAGTATAATAATATATATATATACGCTACCGCAAAATAAGTGAAACAAACACGAGATGTTTACCTGATAAAACACATTGTAAGCGTAATCCACAACAGTTCCTGGAGGATACTTTAGATTCACAGTGATTGGAGACAAAATGTTGGCACCAGCTCTCATTAACTTGTTTATCTGAAACAGTGCATGGTAAAACGACGTCATAGTGAGCCTTTATGTGAGGTCCCGCGACATAATGGTTAGGGCCTGGGTTTAAACCTTGGCTGGGATCATTGCATTGTGTTGTCTACTCTCGTGGTGCGTTTCTCCACTCATGTGGGTAAATGGGTACAGGCAAAGTTGATACTGGGAGTTTACCCTATGATGGACTAACATCCCATCCACGGGGGAGTGGAAATCCTCTTGGTCACCTTATGCTCCAGAAACTGGGATAAGCTCAGGTCTGATGGGCCACTGGCCCAACACAGAATTTACCTTACAGTGAGCCTTTATTTAATGTTCAACATTTCCTGAAACTCTCTAAAAGAAAAAGAAAAAAAAAAAAAAATATATATATATATATATACACACTTACAAGTTTTATTCTGCAAGCTGGAGTCCTTCTTTTTTCAGCCATGAATGATGTAGCAGCACAAAGTGCTGACCCGACCCCCCTGGAAAGACGAAGGCTTGGATTAGCTCCATGTTCCAGAAGTGTATCTACAGCCTGTCAAAGAAATGAACATAACTTTTATCAAACACGTTTTGAAAACTGCAATAGAAACTCATCTATTCAGAAGTACTGTAACAAAGGTATCCAACATTATGGATATAACACAAAAATCACCAGGGCCTCTTTTGATAGCAGTTTTATTTAGAGAGCAGACAGAGTTTCCCTGAAAAAATTAAGGTTTCCTTAATTACTTACCAAATTGAACAAAGCTGACTGGCCCTGCACTAATTTCTGACTGAATTTGCAGCACTTCATTAATATACAAACTCGTGTAGAAGACACAAAAATACAAGTAGTCACATGTTGAGGACAGTTATTCAATATCTTACCAAATCATTTCCACTACAGATCGCCAATGAAAGAGCAGAGTGTCCCTCGCACAACAGATCAGGATTGGCTCCATACTCTAACAGCAATCGCACAACAGCACATGATATCTACAAGAGATTCAATGTTGCTATGACAACTTAACTCTTACAATGTATATACATATTAAATAATGTTCCTCAAACTGTCTGCATGTACAAAGGCCAGGTAAGTAACTTAACAGGGTGTGGCAAATAATGCATAGAATGTCTTTTGGTCTCTGAAATGTTGGATCTAATCTCAAAATATGGGAAGCCTTCACATTGTGTCATGAAAATTTAGAGACGTCTTGCTGTTCTGTGTTAACTGCCCTTCCCAGAGGTTGTTTTGTACTCAGATCTAGACTGCATACCAATGTCATATCAGGGGACATATTACACAAGCAGTTGGTAATACCTGGTCATTATCCTCTCTTGAACTTGCTATGTGCGCCGGAGTTCTTCCATTCTCCTCGGCACCAAATGCACAATCTCTGATGTTTGGGTCAGCACCAGACTTGAGAAGCAGCTCTGTGATCTCTACTCCTGTTTCATCAGGCAAAGCCACAGCAATGTGAAGAGGAGCAATGCCTGATTGCTGGAAAAGAAAATACAAAGAAGCATGTAACATTTGTAGACTAAACTGGCTGAGTTAAATTTTGCAATCTAATACTTCATACATCACACTCTGCGGTTTTTCCTCTACAGTTTTGCATTTGATGTTTCTTACTTTACTAAATTTGGTATTTTATATATTAAATTTTAAAAAAGCACACAAGAGTTTGGAATTTGGAAATCCTGAGTCAAACTAGAAGTTACATACTTATACTAGAATAGTTACTATTATATGCACATAATTACTGTACGCTGTATTTTTCATCCCTTTTACCGTTGCTTTTTACAATTGTTGTGATCCTTCTTGCAACAAACTCCCCAATCTCATGAATTTAAATTTTCTGGCAACACTGTCACCTTCACAAGTACAATATACAGGTGTATGAAACTTGTAACTGATATAAAACTCCATGTTGTAAAAGTTTCTTTAGGATAATTTAGCTTTGATTTTCTACTTCTTACTTCCTTTGATAACTTTGCAGAAGTGTCAGCTCCTTTCTGAAGTAAAATCTCCACAGCAGCTGTGTCTGCAGCTTTCACAGCAAAAAAGAGAACAGGCATTGGCAGAGATGATCCATTCGGGTCTGCACCTCTCCACAACAAGAGACGGACTGTTGCTTCAAGATGAGGGCGTCTGAAAAAAAGTTCAGTAAAGGTACAATGCAAGCAGGAATATGGTTTGAATACACAGTTAAAAGCCTCTTTTGTTGTGTTTGTTGTTTGAAAACCACTTCTAACAGGCAATAAGTGCAGGTACATTGTTCAGAGCAAAAAAAAAAAACGTACTGCACATCTTTCTGTGCATTATTGCCTAGCCCAACTTGCAGGTTGCAATGGTGGAAAAAACAGTGGACTACTAATTAGATATGCGGGGATGTTGTTTGGTTGATTTATTTATACTTGTGCAAGAATGAATTGTTTCAGCATTTCACTGTTAATAAAACAAGGCTCCCTCTACTTAGGGGCTTGCTTATGCATGTACATGTAAATTCAGTGGATTGCCTTCATGGATACGTAAAGACGGTGGGAAAAATGTGTTTTTGCACCATTTATTGTATCCTACAGAAAAAAAAGGGTTTGGAAACCTTCTTTAGGTTAACTTTGTTGAGAAAAATTGATTTACCATGAAAACAATACACAGCTTTCATTAGTGATGTTAAAATGTTGCTGCTTACCAGAAAAATTAGGAAAGCATATAAAGTTCATAACTCTTTTTGTTTACATGATCAACAAAATTCCCACCATTTTTCAAACTTGGAGCCTGGAACACAGGCAAAACTTGTGCATGCTTATTGCATTTTTCCACTCGGAAGGTACATTTTGGAATTCTTGTGTGGTCATGGGAAGAGGGGTGGAGGTAGGATTCAGAGGGACAAGTGTGATCGGAAGAGGTTGGGAGGAAATCCCTTCTGTGGTGGAGGTGTGTGATATTTTCTACACTAGAAGTTGAACTGTGGTTCCTACCTCTGAACAGCAAGTAAAACCTGTTTGTTCTGCTCCATGCTGTTCTCACTGCGTAAATCATCACCTGAATCTGATGGCTGCCTCATGCTACTTACTGCACTCATGATACTAAACAATGATGGGTCCATCACACTTAGTTTGTCAGTTTTTCCCACACTCCTTTCATGCACTGATGAAACATCACTGATCGGTGTCAGCATTCCTGAGTTCAACTGATTATCGCTCCCATGATCCATAATTAACTTTGTTCCTTGCTTGTTGATACTTTTTGTATCACCATTTCTATTTAAATCTAATTCCATTTTCATATTATTGTTTAAACTGTTTTCTAACTCGGCACTGTGGTCATCTTTATCTCTGGATGTTTTTTCAGTAAAAGCAATAACTCTGTATGGCCTTCTTGGGTCACTCAATTCCTCTTGGTTTATTTCATTTTGAATATTTTCTACACGTTCATCTTCAGAGTTTTCCTCGGCATCTCCAGAATCAAGGATGTTGGTTTCCACTCTGGCATCATCAACCACAACACTCTGGCGGTAATTACGATGAATATAAGTTCCTTTTTGGCGATCCTCTTGTATGCAGTTGAATAAGTTTTCATCAGGAATGTTTTCAGCTATGTTATCCTTCCATGTGTGCTTAGTGTAGAAGAGGACATGGCAGGCAGCTAGAACTGACAGACCCTCATCATTTAACTTATTTACATTGGCACCATTGTCTAGTAGGCAGTTAATAACATTTCTGTGACAGTTGACCTAAAGAAAATAAATACAAGAATGTATTAACAAATTTAAAAATTTGGTATAGTTAAACCCTTTACCTTGAGCTCTGAAGGGAAATCAAAAACAGATAGAGATGGCAAAGGTTTAAAGTTTATAATTCCCATATAGACCTACACATACACTTCCATTAAAACTTAACTGTGCCTACTGTATAGTACAAAATATAGTTATTTCATGTAATCAGCAAGTGCATTGTATACATACTGTATACTTACAGATGCAGCAAGTAGGGCAGTGTACCCAGTTTTGTCAGCAACATCCACATGAACTTTTCCACCTTCAATTAAACTCCTAACTTTGATGCAGTCCCCTGCAGCTGATGCTCTTAAAAATTCCTCTGACGCTTGTTCAACAGGACCCTTGGAGCCTTTTTCTCCCCGAATGCCTTCTAAAATGTCTGCATATGAAAATGAGTCAGGAATCTGAGACAGAACTTTGCTTGATACCCAGTCACTGTGCCCATCAAAGTCCTGTAATGAAGGTGAAATGTTTCGCAGGCCCTCTTTAGCAGTGTTTGCTCTCTTTACTCTGCCTGACAAATTGTTCCCAGCATTTACATTGTAGTTAGAGTAGTGCTGGAAAAGAAAAGCACTATCCATGACAGAGCACAGCTTAATAAGACGCTCACCATACCACAGACCAACATCTTGTTCATCATTAGAGTACATCATTATTCCTGGGCCATCTCTTTCATCTCTTTGATATATTCCCTGAAAGTAAAATATAAAGCAAACATTTAGGTCTGAAGCTGAAAAGCTATATGTATTACAATAACAAAGTACAATGTAGTTCACCGCCAGGACTTATAGTATACGGACAGTATACTTGCTGTCCTTCAGATGTAGAACAATAATGCAAAACTGTTTGAATGTACAATGACCGTCGTCAAGCTTAACCCATACAGGTAGATGTACCTCACAAATTACCCAAATTCTTATAAACAAGCAATGAGGCTTCCATTAATAGCGGACTTAAAGAAAAAGGAGAACTTAATGTCATGTACAAACCTCAAATTTATTACCACTGGGAAAGATAAAGATTCCAAATCCTTCTTTCTTGTCATTTTCAAAGTGACCTTCAAATTTTGTGCCATCTGGCCAGGTATACACTCCTTTGCCATACCTTTTGTCTCGGTAGAACTCTCCAGTGTAACTCTGAAAGACAAAACAAGAAAAACTCAACATTTAGAGCAAAGATAATTCCTTTACACAAATATGTAATATGATAATTAAATCTTAGTAGCATATTCCTCAAACATGTAAGGTTCTTGCTACCTTCCAGAGTGCACTTATCTGATGTCATGTATGTGACCTTTATAACAAAGATGCTTCAGTCTCTAATAAGAGGAATTGCTTAGTTAATATCAGATACTATAGGTACCAGGGTTCCCATTAATTTAAGGAGTAGAGGGCATATTTCATGAATTACACAGCTGATGCATTGTACCATCTTGAGTGCCAAAGGGACAAGTTCTGAAATCCTACTTTATGTCTTCTTACATATACATGTATTTCCTAATAAAAAACAATTTTGGATTAAGTCTAAATACAGTTGTACCAAGAAATTATATTAATTAAGGAATTATAAACACTTTTTGCAATTTTTATCTTTTTACACCACACCCTGACCCCATGCCCCTTCTCTACAGTGTAGCTACAGCCTTGACTGTCCTGAAACATAAGACCGTTAAAGTTCAATTATAACCTTCAAAAAAACCTGCGCCTTACATACAGCAGGCAGCATAAATATCAAAGTAACAGATTTCTTAGCCAGTTTCTTAGCCTGTTTTGTGCCATGTGCAGTATCAGAGAGGCACTGTGGCCTTCTGGTTAGTGCACTCCACTCCAAATAGAGCATTCCAGGTTTGAGCCACAACCGAGGACATTGCGTTGCGTTCCCATCCAGGGGGGAGTAGAAATACTCCTAGTGGCTTCATGCTACACAAACTGGAGATGAGCTCTGGCCTGAATGACCACTGGCTTGCACACTTAACCCTTTTTAAGTTTTATGCAGTATCAGAGAAGTTGAAGGTCACACAAAACCCTTGCTCTTTTTGTGTGATGACTGTCAGGCATGACTAGATACACAAAATACTCATGAAAAAATACATTTCAAGATCTTTGAACTAATTAATTCTAAAAAACAGTTTCAGTGTATATCAACAATATTCTTTTGTTGACACAGCCTGATAAATCACAGGCACCCTTTCAACCAAAAGTCACATTAAACAGTTTTTATTGCCTACCAAGAGGTACTGGAAGATCAATATTGGTGTGCAAAGCAAGTCCTGTCTCGTAGCCGGAGGGTAGTGATTTACTAAATACATATGTAGTGCATCATAGTTGGAGCTTGCTAAAAGAGCAAGCCTTGAAAATTTGTTTTCTTTTCACTCTGAAAATTAGTTTTTTTTTATCAGCATCCCATCACATTGTTAAGACAACAACATCTGTCTCAACTCTGACGTCAACTTTGCAATATGATACACGAGCTTAAACCTTATTAATAATTAAAAATGTACATCCCCCCATGCATGGAGGCTTTTTGAAGCTACACTGTGTATAACTATATTCTATATTTTTGATATCTGTTTAGCTTACTACACAAGTTAAATTAATGGCAAAAACCTACAACAAAAACCTACTTGAAAAAAGGTAAACAGTCAGCTCCACGAGAAAGTGTATGTAAACAATGAAAGCAACCGCAGGGTTTTGTCCTTGCCTAGAAAACATTTTTTTGCGCTGATTGTTTCAGCAACGAAACATTTAAAGTAAGATACAAAACAATGGTAGCCACACTCAAAAGATTGTCCATTCTCACCCGGAAAAGTCGATAAGTGCGTAAACGTACGCACTTTAGTAAATTGACTCGAGAACATTACTTTTGGCCAATTAATACATTTGTATTTAGTTTCATGTTACTTGGGCTATCTTTGAGCTTTTCCATTATGGGCCAATAACAAAATTGCCAAAATACTAAGATTCATTGTGGACAAAATTGACGTTCACTCATGAAATCGCAGACAGTTTAACGTTGTTATTTGTAAAGCTTAGCGCAGCTTAGTTTAAGCTTACCTCTCCGTCTGGCCAAGTCAACGTTCCAACACCGTGCCGCAGATCTCTCACTAAAGCACCATCGTAAATAGAACCATCTGGCCAGTACTGCTTGCCGTAGCCATGCCTTGTGTTGTCAACATATTCCCCATCATAACAAGCTCCGTTAGGCCACTTAAAGATCCCTTTACCACTCTTTTTGCTCCCTAAGAGTTCGCCATGGTAAACAGCTCCGCTCTTGTATTCACGGCGATATTGGCTTGTGTTAAGACGAAGCAAACGGTTCGAGGTACTGACCTTTGTGCCTCTTTTCATACCTCATAACCAACACGCAACACGCCTGTCTACCTGTTGATTACAACGTTTGGCGGTGCACAAACTGGATTTTCACATTGATAAATTTTACACATCGACTGCTCATCTGCCCGACATTGAATGAAAACAACTTACAAATGTCAGGCCTTTGTTTCCCGTGTTGCTAGGTCACCAAATATGGGCAACCATTGTTTCGGACGAAAGCAACACAAAGAAGGAAAGGAACCTTGAAAGGAAGAGAAAAGATACTATGATGAAACAAATAATTCGTCTTTACCTTAAAATCCTAAAAAAAAATGTTACTAAAGAGGGAATTTTTGCGTTTACCCTCAAGCTCATATTTCTGGTAAAATACAACAAAAGGTTCAAATGTGGCTCAAACGGAGCATTATTTCCATATTTTTCATTAGATCACAATCTGTTTCTCTTGAATTATTTTAAAATATCAACCTGATCATCAACAGAAACACAGCCCAGCATCTGAGTCTTTCCGCTGTAATGATAGCCCAGTAAAGCAGCCATATTTTTATACTGTAAATATGAAATAAAAACGATATATACGTTCTTTGATCAGCTCTGGCCTGTGGTTTAGTAATCCATCATTTTGCTGGTCGGATTTCTTTAGATTTAATATACAATTACACCAGATCATTTACCCAGACTTTTCTATAGAAATAGCCTTTTAAGGTTTTGTTCCCACAGCAAGCCCACCACCTCAAGTTATATATTTAGCTCAGCCGTAGATCTTTACAGAGCATTTTAAGCAATTTCTCTAGACATTTTAGTACTGTCCCATTTAAGCTTGTTCTGAACAGGACAAGTTCATAAGTCCTCCACCACACATGCATATAACTTCATATAAGTACTCAATTTGTTCACAAAAAAGTCACTTTACCCATGATTTCTCAAACTAACCAATTTTTCAAACCAATTTCCATTTCTCTTGGAGGTTTGAAAAATCAGGATTCCACTGTAGTGAAATAAAAGGACACATGATTTTGAATTTGAAAAGAAACCACATATAAAGTCACATTTTGCTCAGCTACAATTTCGAAGAATTTCAAATACCATACAAGTTGTTTAATAATAAGATAATGCTCCTTTATTATATGACTCAGACTGAGAAAATTACAAACACATGCATATTAATTTGCACTGACCGCAAATTAAAAATTAAAGTAATGATAAAAAATACCTGCTGTCTGCAAATCATAATAAGATAATATTCTGAGTCATAAACCAGTAAATATGGGTTATTGACTAAGCATGACGTCAAGATGGCTGAATATTGGCCTCATACTTTTTTTGTGTGTTTATGGATCGAGACAGAGTTAAGGTCCATAAAAAGAATGAGGTCAATATCTGGTTATCTTGACTGAACAAGCCAATATGGTCAATATAAGATTTATGATATGGAAAAAAAACTACCTACACTTTCTTGCAGAACACAGCAGGTAATCCCGAGCAGGCAAGATAGCGCCATCTTGCCCCACTCGGGTAGCTAATCACAGTGCAAGTTTCAGTTTATCTTGCTCACCCATGGAGCTAGCAATGTAATAAATGAGATTATTACCTAGGTAGGAATACCTAGAGGGCCAATCACTAAAATCAACAACTTAGATTGTTCTATTTAGATTTACCAGTCAAATATTTTGCAAACATTGGACTGAGTAGCTGTCCTATATAACCTCACTCAACCACTCTGAAAGGTTTTCTTATAGTTTCATGGATTTAAATTCCCAAAGGAAATTTATTTGCAATCAAAAAAATGCAATTTAATGTTTTCAAACTACTTTGCTTTGCTTCAAAAACACCAGACATGTGTAAATGGAAAATTGGCTCTCAAATAGAATTGCCTGCTTAAAGGTTATGGTTTATTTCTAGTTCATGATGAGAGGATTTTTATCTTAACCAGTTATCATTTGTGTAATAAATTTCTTGTTGCTCAAGCTCACCCTGGACGGTATTGACACAATATCTGCCCTTGGTCATTTTTGTACAGACAGTCCTGAACTCAGTCCATATTGTAAAGACCTCAGGTCAATAATCTCTCAGTACCGCTCTTGTGATTGGTCAAAAAGATCTTTATTACTGGAAAACTTCACAGTCAGAAGCAGAAAATTGCAAAAACAGTTAAAATATGGCTCAGCACTGCTGAGGTTCCCTCCTTTGTCAATTTTGTACATGGATATAGTCTAATCTCATCAGTCTCATCAGTACATTGGCAGATAGTCAATGTCAATCACACTTAATATATTGGCAACTGCATTAACACTGTCCTTGCTTTCCTGACTGACTTTTAAATTGGCAAAATGACTTCTTAGGTGTTCAAGAGCTCTCTTATTTAAATCATTTTCTTGCTTTTCTTTTTCAAACTTTTCTGTCAACCTCACAACTTCTTTCTGTAATTTCCTTAATTCAAGCAGATGATGCTGCTCCAAAAATTGTGCCTGGCTCTTTAGGTTTTCTGTACATTCCTTTTCCTTTTTATCCAATCTTAACTGAAGGTGCTCATTGTTGAGTTTTTCAACATTCAGTTCTGCTTTTGTTTGACTGAGTGACTTTGCTATTTCATCTCTCTCACGTTCCAGTTGTTTACATTCTTCTCTTGAAACTTTCAAGTTCGAGTGATACTTTCTCACGTCTTTCTTCAATGCTATATAAATTACCTTCAGCCGCTCATATTTCTTCTTCAAGATGCGAAAGCTTTCATCCAAAAGTTCGTACGATCCGTTAACCTCTTTAAATTGAACTTTCCAAGTATTAATCTCATCTTGTGCCGATTGCAACATGGCGGCGAGTTTGAGATTTTGCATTTTAGCCTTCTGTAGGAACTTTCGCAACATTTTCATTTCACTTTCACCCCATATACACTCATCTTGTTCCTTATGTTTTTGCTTGCTTGGTCGTTTTTTATCTTTTGCAACAAGTCGCTTTTTCTGACTTTTCTCAAGGCGTTCCAACAACTCGTCATCGGTTGATTTTTTAGCTTCTTCCTGTTCAAAGTAAACCCTTCGATACACTTCATCAAGATACTTGACTTTTTCTTTGCCTTTTTCACCTTCTTCTGGATTATTTAGCAAATCATCTACACTCCCAAACTGAAATTTTGGTGGAAAGACCTCTGCTACCCAGTGATCCGCCATTTTGAATGCAATAACCGCCAGGCGGCTTCGCGGGTAAATAGTGGAGGCTTGGATCTCAAGCAGGGCTGCTTGCGCTTGTTCCCAGGTCATAACGGCGGTCTCTTTCGGTGAAATGCAAGTATTAAAGGGGAAAATTTAATACATTTTGTTAAGCTGTCGTCCGAGTGAATTGCAGGGTACTCACCGTGCTGCGAAAAGGCAACGGGCTTAGTGAAGCAGGGAGAGGGAGGTCATAATGACTCATAAGTCCTATTCCGGATATTCCCAACTCAATCCCGGTTCTGAGTGACCCAAATTTGCGAGACCAGCGCCAGCGTGATACTGCCTGTTGTTGAATTAAGGGCCCGATTGTCAGCTTCTTTGCTCACTGTAACTTCAATATTTATTCAGTTCATAACAGATACTCTCAAATTAATCCACTTCTTGAGAAGGTCATTAAAATCTCAGAAAGAAAAACACGATTTACAGGTGACCCAGTTCATGAACAACGCCTTCAAAATCACTTCAGTTCGCTGACCACAAACAACTCACAAGTTCGCATATATTTACCTATTCTGACAAATAATATTTCCCGGCCGGCCCTAGAGGCATCGAAATACACAAAGGCGGAACCGAATGCCTCTAACTTGCAGTAATCCAAGCTGTTTATTGATTGAAATTTTTGAAAAGAATATATCCGTTCTCATTCTTTGTCGATATACACGCATCAACAATTTTGTCTTTGATTTCATCAAGATTGACTTAATCTGCCGCAGGAAATAAAGTTTACTCCCCTGCTTAAACTTGCTTTCTTTCCTCGATAATCAATCTCGCTTTCCAAATTACTTTTTGGTACTCCGGTACTCATGCAGTTATTGAATTTCTTCACGTTTAAAAGCCTTCATTCCTTTGATCCCTTACTTGTGTATCTTCTTTTCTTTTGGCTTCCATACACATTGGTTATTTCCTGTTCTATTGTGTGAAAATTCACATAAAGTAAATATAACTTAAGACTCGCAAAAAGAGTTTAAAAGAATTCGGTCATATCAACTAAGTTGAAAATGTAAATTGGCCACCGTAACGAGTTGAAAAGCTGACGTTTCGAGCGTTAGCCCCTCGTCAGAGCACTCAAATTACCTTGTTGCCCACACCGTTTCTTTAGAAACTTTCACCCTTAAAAGAATATGGACTACCAAATAAATTCATGAACAGCACGAGAAAGTCGAAAGAGAAGCAAGTATTCTTTGTTCCTCTAGATATCCCATTTCGAGAGATATTTTGTAATTTTAATTTTTTGATCTCTGAATACTAAGTATTGTGTTGTAAGTTTTATACAATTAACCCAAAAACTAAATCACACGTTTTGATTAATTAATGACCTAGAATATTAACAAAATATAATACAAGAACTCCCTTACATGCAACTACCGATTGACTAATTAACATATTCCTAGCGCGGCATTTCTAGTGAAATTACTAGCGCCAAAAACGCTTATTATAACATTTACAAACATTTCTGAATAAACAAATCTACACTCAATTATCTAATCTTTCTTTGTCGTGTGTTGAGTTTTAATGTGCCATCTAAGGTGTGATGACGTAATAAACGCCTTTTCACAGCACTGGCATTGGAAGGGCTTCTCTCCTGTGTGAGTTCTCTCGTGCGCCTGAAGAGTCCCGTATTGGGTGAATCCTTTGGGGCAGTATCTGCATCTATACGGCCTCTCTCCCGTGTGTTTGTACATATGAGTCTGGAGATTGCGGTACTGGGTGAAGGATTTAGGACACACCTTGCACTTGTAAGGCTTGTCGTCGCTGTGAATTAACAGATGGCGTTGCAGATGACCGTAACGAATGAACGAGGCTGAACAGATATCACACTTGAAGGGCTTTTCTCCTGTTTTGACAAAATGAAAATGCAACTTAAAAATTGTATTTTACTATTTAAGATATAAAAATAAATTCCTTTAAGAACAAAAACACACACATTTTAGGAAATAGCTTCAAAGAATCGTATTTTCGTTAATAAAAGAAACTGTTTTTCGTCTGTAGCCAAGTCCCCTTATCAACCGGCTATTTTTGCCCCTGATTGATTGAAATCAGTATTTATTTAAAAAGAGTAGTCTAAAGCGAGAATAAAATCAGCAGTTCCTTTTCCCATACAGACTAATAAGTTGAAAGAGTATTACCTTTGCAGACTTTTACTTTACAGCATTGAAATTTCATCCATTAATACCATCGTTTATGGCATCATGAATACACAAAAAGTAACTAAGATAAAGTAGTCAAATTCTGCCAAATTCAGATTCAATAATTGAATAAAATATTATGTATATCAGTGAGGTGTTATTGTAGTGATCAATTTCATCAAATTCATTAGCCCGGGTTTCTATAATGTCGCTTACAAAATAACTGTTATGTTTTTAAAAAAATCCCAAAATTAAAAGAACAGGGCTGACTGACCTTTATGGATGTACATATGAGTATGCATCTCATCTCTTCTCGTGAAAGCGCGCCCGCATTCCTCACATTTGTACGGTTTCTCTCCAGTGTGCAAGCGCACGTGCATTTTGAGAGCACGTGACGTGGTGAACGCAAAAGAGCAGACTTCGCACACGTATGGCCTTTCTCCAGTGTGCATGCGTATGTGGGTCTTCAAGCCACTGAGGCGTGTAAAATCCTTGGCGCACAATCGGCACTTGTACTTCTCCCCATCCTTGATGAAAAGATCTTTCACTTGTTCACGTGCTAGGAACGTAAACATCGCAGAAAAGGGCAAACTCCCTGGTGCTCTGGTGTTGCCTCCCATGTGTGAAAGCACGTGCTTTTGAAAGTTGCCGAACCACGTGAACTCGCGGTCACACTCCTCGCACTTGTATGGCTTGTTGTTGTTGTGGATGAGAAGATGGCGCTGCAGATCACTGGGGCGAGTGAATGACATCACGCATAAGTTGCACTGGAATGGCTTTTCTTTGCCCATCTTCTCAGACTCCTCAATGGCGGAAATGGAATCATGCGTGGGAGACTGAAAGGGTTCATCCATAAATGAAGTATGCAGAGATTGCAGAGATGAAGAATCGTTGGAGGGTGGAAATAACATTGGCGTCCGTGGATAGCGCGAGATCTGATGCTGAAATTCGCGCACAACGTTGTGAACTGACTCCACGCTTGTCTCGTACTCTGTCATGTCGATGGATTCCCACTCGTCCCATTTTGTCTGATCAATTGATGATGGCTGAGTAGATTTACCATCTTCATAACTGGAGGTTTTCTCTTCTTTTTTCAATGTCTTGACTAAAAGAAACGAAATCAAAGTACGGTGGTAAGCCAAACAAATCAAAAATGAACTTGCAGATGATACAATTTTGACCTGTGTTATGTAACAAACACCGTCAAGGTCAATAAACACAGGCCGGCAGAGCCATGAAACCACCCGTGAATCCAACGATAACTTCGCCGTCTTAGTTTCTTGTCTTATTAACACTATCCCAAATTAAAAAATGCACAATCCAACAGTGTTTTAACTACAGTTAAACGGAATCGGCAGATACCACGAGAAATTAAACCCGCAAAGGAGCAGTCTCTTGAAAGACTTAAACTGGTGTTTTTTCCATTTAGTCAACCATGATATATTGATTTTCCTGAAACCGTAAAACACGAACTCATTGCCGGTTCATCCAGTCATGAAATCATTGAACATTGAACATTCTTCTAACGGAGCAAAAACATTTAGAGGGAACGTTTCTGAAATATTTTCAATGCAACTTGGATTTACTATTTGTGAACCTTTAAATAGTGTTATAACTTCAGTTGAAAGTTTTAAAATGTTTCTAAAGAACGTGACCTTGGATATCGTTTTCCATTTCGCATCTCATTCGCCATCAATGAAAATAAAACTATAAAAAACACGGCACAATCGTTAATTTTTTTTGACTCAGAAAAAGGAAAAATATTGTCAATTAATCATGCCAAGTAGTTGGAAACTCGTCTTCATAACACACAATAGTTTGGTAAATGTTTCAAAGAAGCGGATTCGCTTGGTATATGTTTTGGTAGTATTAAGAGATTCAGGAAACTTGCCTCGGCAGTTTCCTCGTGTAATGTCAGAAAAAAACTCTAAAGTACTCTCACAGAAAGTTTCTCTTCACGCAAGTGCTTCAGTGGGTACCGGCGAACTTATTAGAGCAACCTGGCAAAATATACAGTGCTGGAGGGGAACCTGCGAAAAAATGGTTTCACGCGAGCGAGAAAAAGTTATCGCGTAAAAGATAGTCGTCGTTTCGTGAGAGCTCTCAGTGTTTTTAAAGTAATAAAGAAGTGATCAATTTATGGCCAATCAAGGCGTAGACAAAACAGATAAGGCTGCTCGCCATCACAATGAAATGTGTCACAGCTTATGAGTGATATTGGACACTTGAACGAGTGTCGTTAACTTTGTTCCTGTTTCCAAAAGATATTGCCCCTCGCTACGAATTTATTTTTAATTTTAAGATAATGCTTTTGGCGTCAATGGGATGATCATAACGTCGTTTTCCACTTTTTATTCCAATTCATACAGGAGTGCTTTTAGCTTGATCAAGAATCGATGCAAGTTCTACGAGAAGAATTCTTTTCGAGGACATCGCTGAACACTCGTTGATTGCTGCCAGCCTCAATATTCCGACGGGCCGAAAACGTATTCCAGTGTGTTCATTTATAGCCGGAGAATGGGTTTTCAGACTTTTCCACGATATTGTGTTTTCCTGTTTCTCCAAACGTATATTGTAAACAAAGACAGCCTGATTGTCTTAAGTTTAAAAGGATGTTGAACGAAAACGGACAAGGAAAAGGCTCACACGAGTGGCACTTCTACTCGACGAGAAGCGATTAGCCGGCAATCAAAATTTTCCCTTGAAAAAAAGATTCATAGTACACTCATTTTGTATTATTTCACTCCAAGTACACAGACAATGCTTTTTATCTCCTGATTTCCCTGAGATACTTTTACAATTAAAGCCTTTTAAATGGCAGGAGCTGATTTTTATATAGGATGAAGGAGGAAAGGATTTTTCCTTCCGTGCACGAAATCGCCCAATTTTCGGAAGAAGCTAAGCCTGCGGAGGAAATATTGAATCGCTGAGTGAAAACAATTCAATCCATGTACAAAACGTTATTATTATTTGTCTTTGATAACTGAATGAATGAAGTGAAGTGTCACTTGTGCGTAAAGTTCTAAAACAATTTTCTTGTATAGAATTAGTGCTGTTTTGTTTTCAAAGCAAAACTTTTTGTACATAATCAAACCTAACAAGTGTCTGTAACAAAAAAGTTCAAATTCGTTTAAAATTACGCGAGCTTTGACTCGATTGAATGAGAGCTACGATGAAATCAAATATATTTCAGGGAACACAATTGCATCGCGTTGCTTTGCTCATAAGTTTCAGGTGCCGCGGTAAAGGACATTATATCGTTAAAAAACAGACGTGTCAAGTTTAGCAAGGCGTAATCCTTCGGCAACAATTTGCGCTTAAACCGGTGACGAAAGCAGAATACCGCAACCCCAAATAGCTTTTATACAAAACGCAATTCACAAAACTTTATTTAATTTTCTAGGTGTCCAAGAAGGTTTTCTTTCAATTTCAATAAAAAGCACAAGGCACCCTTCAAACTGGTAATTGGTTAATTTTTCACTCAAAGCTCGCAAGAACGTTGGTTTAAAAAAAATTAGGCGTTTTGAAACAAAGCTAAGAAATTAAGTGTATGTTCTTGAATAATTTGCTTTCTTACACTACGACTTTTATGCTTCGCTGCTTTTCCATAAAGAAAGTTCTACCTCCGAAAATGTTTGGTCACCTTATTTATTTAGCGGTTCAGCCTTAGAAAAGTTTATGAATTTGACGTTGTCATTTCGTTAAATTTCCTATGAGTTGTTCGTTGAATCTCTGCTGTCTAAAAGCACATGTTTTTAACGGGTGGGAAAGCCCTTTCGCTGGGTTAATTTAACTTTTCCTTTATCTCCAGAAGATTTAACCTGTGATATGGCAAACAACTAAATAGAAGGAGCATGAATATTTAAAAAGGGTCTTTTCTTGGATGGTCTACTTTATTTTAAACACCTGTGTTAAAGAGAGAAGCAAATTTCCTAACAGATTCACAGTAGGAGTCCTTGTAATTGAAGTTACGCCGGAGAGTACTGAGCTTTTCCAATCTTTTCCAAGCATTCTGTCTTGTTAAGTTTGACATTTCGATGCACTTTCAGAATCGCGTTTATTTACCACAAAATTATAGCTAATAAAAACATGATATAGAGTTATAAACTTCTCTTTGTGTACATAGTAGAATTTAATTTCTGTTTCGCGGTTTTTCCTCGTTACAGATATCCCTTAATCTTAGGGATTTATGACTTTCGATCATTAGCAATTTTACCGTAATTTCCTTCTCTGCAAACGTCGAGCAGACTATTTGTCGCTTTGAACTGCAAACGGCCACCGTTTTGAGTTTCGAGGCGATTCAGTGATTCGACAATAATTTCTCTCCGGCGTAGAGTGGAAATCGTTTAATTCTAGAGGATCACTTAACAGAGCAATCCTTTCAAGGGCCTTGATTGTCGGATTTTAAAGCTATCGACTCTGATAATGTTATCCGAGTTGGAGTAAGATTTTTTCTTTACGTGAATTGATTATTTACTTTTGTAGATATAAAGGTTTGTTGATTTTGAATTGCGGGTTGAATGCGCTTTCTTCAGGGTACACTCGGCGGGGATTCTCAATTATTTCACCGATTTTCTTATACCGGGATATGTTAAAACGTGTAGTTAATTTTATCACCTGTGAGGCCTCTGGCCCTGCGATTCTAAACCAAAGTGCAAGCACGTTTTAGATCTTTTTAACCGAGGAAATTCGCTTACGGAAAATTAGCCGGATTGGAGGCGGGCATATTTGACATCTACTTGTTACATTCACAAGCCACAATATTTTGTAAAAGTCGTGATTTTAGCTACTTTCAACTAAGATATCAAAAAGGTGGTTTACCTTCGGCTCCCCTGCTGTGCTGGGATGATACTCCAGTTGATTTCTTGACCAAGAACGACTTTGGCATTTTCAATAGTAACTAAACAATTTGCTTGAAGCTAAAGTAAATATTAGCATTAGAGAACCTAGCAGAGCGTCAAGACCAAGATTGACACTGAAATGGTTTTCTCGAGGAGCAATGTAATGTGCAACGCACCTGCCAAAAACGGACCAATCACGAGTCCTCACGTGCAGCAGCGCGCATGCTCGATCAGTGCGCCAAACAATGGGGGAAGCACACTTGTAAAGAGAGATATTGTTTAACACAGCAATCCGTTAATTATTCCACATTGTTCGTCAGTTTTGTGGCCTAATTGGAGAGTTGTTCGTGTTTATGGCAAAAAATAATTGTACGGTTTGTACTAGAAGAGTGAAATTCGCAGAACAGCTGCCGCACTTCTTATTTATACGGATATGTTACTTTAAGTTATAAAAAGCTCTCTGAGAGCAGGAAGCGTAAGTGCAAGAAAGCGTACTTTATTTACATTTCGCTATTGTGATACTTCAGTACTTTACTACTGCTCAATCACAACATCGGGCAAACGTTAAATGTAAACCTTTTACTCCATTTAAAAATGAAGTCAGATTCACGATCTCCTTTCCTCACAAACTATCCATTATAGATGAGAACGACATTATGGAAGGATTACATTAAGGCTTCGCAATTAAGGGTACTCGTAATGAATAATTCCGTTTACTCCGAAGTGCTGCTAGCCTTAATTGCCTCACTAAACGCTACCCACATCAGAGGAAAACAGTAAATGCTATTCAAGTTTGAATCGAAATACGCACAGTAAATAACTTTTTCACGCTTAGACTTCCGAAAACTTCCTCCCTCGAGGAGCGAACTTGTTCTATTTTATGTGTGAACAAGAAAATCGTCTTTAAACAATTACAACCGGTGGCTTAGTAGTATTTGGCCGGCAATAAAACGGTTATGTTGGGTTAGGCTTTGACTCTGATTATAAAATCCCCAAACAAACCACAAATTAAAATTTTCGCAAGCAAACTTTATTTATCTCTAGAGTTAAGCAACAACTGCGGCATAATTTAACATGAGCGATGAAGTAAAGGGTGGCGAAAATATAAACCTGTTTATAAAACAAATCTGATGTCGTTGGCATCCGCGAGGTTTAATTTGCCGTCTGCAATACTTTGCCTCATTTGATTTTACTCTATCTTCAGGGAAGTCTGAACGTTTGTAACACACCGCGTCATTAATTGAATTTCTGTTGCTAAGCCTTGAGGATTTAACAGTTAACACTAAAATCCCTAGATAGATTTGAATTACTTTCTAAGGTGATAAATGACGATGAATTTACGGCTAAATCCAGACAAGAGTTATGTAAAATTCTTTGAAAACGCCCACGATAAATTCAAGCGCTTAAACTGCAAACCCGGTCTTTGTTTTACTTTTCTCGCAAAACGCTCTTTTCCCCTTCTCTCTTTTCCAGTCTTAACACTCGTAAATCAAAGATAATTGTGCCATGCATGTGCTAAAATCGTATCTTTCAGTAAAAGGACGCCGCTTTGAGTTTGTTCCTTGAGTGTAATATTCTCCTTATCTTTTGCATCTTTTTGCAAACATCTCGTAAAGAGTAAAGCTACTTTTAAATTGGCTTGAAAGAAGTACAATACCAACGGTAAGGATACGAATGATTGGAAAAGAAACGCCATTCAAAATCATATCTCTTTGTGATTCCATGGCGATTTTAATCAAAAAACCTTTTGTGCTGATGTGATTTATTCCTTCGTATTGTAGCCGACATTTCGCGTAATAGATTACCCTTTTTAATAAATTTTGTGGATATTTAACAAAAAAACAGAAGCCGACTCGCCTTTGAAACTGACAGCGGACTGAGAACACTTTTTTACACGCATTTCAACGACAGAAAAATACGCACTACGCACCAGGTAACGAGGCCAGTTGCTGCCTTTACGCGCAGATCATATTCACTCGACAACAGCAACAAAGAAGAAATCCTAACAAATCCGCTTGAACGTGTTTACAAGAAAAGGTTTTTGTGTTCTATCGTTCACTGAGTCTTGTAGAACTGCGTCTAAACTGCGTTTTCTTATGAAATAAAAGAAAACTCAGAAAGAAAGCAATCAAATAATTGATATTGGTCTTCACTGAAGGTTTGGGGATCTTTTCAGCTAATTAATGGACGGTTTGTGTAGGTGAAAACATTAGCATCGAAGAACAGAATAGCAATTAGATGATATGCAACTAACGCGAGAAACAGCAGCTTATATAGCAAGAATCAGCTGACTTAGAAGGGAGGAGACAATTACCTAAACAAGTCTGAGTTGGTTATGTATTGTTCAAGCTCCAGAGCGGATGCCATTTTGATAAAGAAAACGAGAATTGTATTGTTGCAGGATAGGAATAAAATAAAATGAATGAAACGCACACAGCAAGTCTTTTCTGATTGTTTAGTTACTAGCGATTCAATACTGATATAGTGCATAGTTGTGAAATCGCCATGATTCATTTCAGTGTTTTTTTAATAGCTGCTGGCATGTGAGAACTCTCTTTGTTTGCGATTTTTTTTAATGACAAATTTCTAAGGGACCGCTTTCGACCAAACACTAGTATTTTAAAAAATGCTAAAGCCCTGTTGCCAAAAATGAAGTAGCACTTTTATATGTTTTCAGACTCAAGACTTTTTTCTAGTCAATAGTAGTTTGTTATTGCCGCAAAAAGACTAATGCTAAAACCACAGGCCTCCCATTTAGCAAATTAAACCAAGATTTAAAAGGTGTCTAGCAAATTAGAACATAAATTATATAGAAGGCTAAAGAATAACCTATTTTCGCGAGGGCAAACTGCTGAATTAATTAGAAGCAAAGTGAACTAGTTCAGAGCGTTGCCAAATTTACTCTCGGAGTGATGAAAAGAAAATTCAAAATCTCAGCTCAAAATAATTGCAACAGTAAAATTTAATTCAATGTTATGAATTCGGGGATCTTAGGATTTGTTTGCAAACAAGTCGACACGCAAGCGCAGTTCCTCACCGACAGAGGCTCATAAATCATTCAGACAAAAGTTTCAAAGAAAACGGACTGTCATTTAGCGAAAACACCTGTGAAAAGTACGGGTGTTCTTCAAAGTTCAGCCGAGGCCAAGAGTTTCACAGTTTGCAATTGTGTCTTCGCGATGCTCGAAACATCTGCTTATTACAGTGAATTTTCTTTACTAAGCAGCGCGATATTAGAATAATAAGTTTATTGTCCCTGAGATATTAATTTTTGGAATTTTAGTCAGTTGTTATCTAACAACATGAATTGTATTTGTTCTGAGTTGTATTTCATATCAAAATTAACTTGGTAAGATAGTAAGATTTCTTTCTTGAATAAAGAAAGCATGAACATAAACAGACTTCTTCGGAAAGCACTTTAGTTTACACTTTTTTGGGCTCAACGCCATGATATTTCAACATTTAAAAGAACCCACTTTAAAAAGATACAAGCTGAAGGCTTTAATTGATATAATTGGCTCCACAGTTTTCGTCGTTGGTTGCCATTTAAATAAAACGTTTTTCTGAATAAGGACACCATAAAATCAGGATGCTCTGTGTTAACTGAGTGAAACAATATCATTTAAAAATTCCGTGGACCATTTCCCGTTAATATCTTCTCGGCACAGAAGTACAATTAAAAATGTGATTATTAAATTTAAACTCACAATAACATTTTCACGAATACCTATCTATGAAACCAAATATTTTGCCTGTTTCATATAGTTTTGTCTTCTTTACTACGAATGAGACAGTACCTGTAGCTATAACTTGGAACTTGAAATTGATCAAATTATCTTCGCACTTCGACTGTTATTTAAACAAATGATTGCCAACTTACATTAATCCTTTCAAGGAATAGGACACCATTAGGCTTTTACAGGGCTTCAAAACAACACGTGGAAACGAGACTTTGTTTCTTTTCTTTTCTTTAACACGCACGTGTTTACCACTCGCTTACAGGTGAAGAATTATCGGTCATTTATTCCACAGTACACTGACGTTCAATCTTGTTTGCAAATCGCGTACACGGATACTGAAAAGCATCGATTTTACGATGGACAAATATTAGTTGCAACCCTAACAAACGATACACAATAGTTGTTGGGCAAAGACGGCCTAAAGCTTTCGGTCAAAAATACACGGTCATAGTGTCAATCTGGTGCAACCTGCGAAGGCGCGCGCGCATATCATCAAAAACGCAATCTAAAATAGTAAAATGTACTCTGGTACTATGAGTCGTAACCTCCATTCTGTGCTTGAAAAATAATGGGAGAACAAACCAAAAACGAGGGAGGTCAACTACACAATCGTTAAAGAGATAAGCCACACCTAGTTTTTGACTCAATGTTTTAAGTCGAGTCTTTGAACTGGTAGGAATTTCTGTTACCCGTTAACAAAACAATCGCCAAACACGAAACGAAAAACATTGAATGTACAATGTATAATATATCGCGAGTATTTTCAAACAGAGGAATCCACCCTTGCAAAGCTTCGTCAACATCTTTATCCAGCCTGGATGCTCAAACGAACTGCAGACTATTAATTACGACAACAATTGCACACAATTAGTTGTAAATCGACGTTCCTTAATTATGGGACTGGTCCAAATTGAGGCGTACAGGTGAAAGACGTAAAAGATAAGAATAATTGCGACTGCATTATATTTATTTGTCTCTAATCGATCTTTCGTTTTAACTAGAAAATAGTAAGTTTCTTTATACAAAAGAATAACTGCCCTATGTTAGAAAAAATAAATAAACAAACAAATAACTCAGAGAGATATCTATTCCTTAATTTGCCAGGTACAATAAAAAAATAAGCACTGAGATATTTATAAAGGTTACCTGTCTTTCTCTTTAATTTCGTACAGTCTTGGAACATGGCACTGCGTTCGTGGACGAATCGAGCCGCGTTATCGAAGTCGATTTGACGGTTGTTCAATGATACATGGTTTAAAATATTAGACCTTTGCTGCAATGCTTAACATTTCTGATATATTCTTCTGATGCATTTGGAGGCATCTGCTTGTTTCTACAATATAAATCCAAGTACAAGCCAGGGAATTGAAGATTCAGTGCTTGATAACTCATCCGATCAGTTGGTAGAGTAATGCACGGGTATCGCAGAGGCCTGGGTTCGAATCCTGTGCAGGCCTGAATTTTCTTCAGGCTTCAAATCATAGTTAGTAACTAAGTTTGCATTCTTCACCTTTCAACGGTATCATTAGGAAGTCACGTTGACCAGCCTCCACGGATAGCTTGATGGCTCAGTTGGTAGAGTACAGCACCAGTATTGCAGAGGTCATGGGTTCGAATCCCGTTCAGGCCTGAATTTTTTTCAGGCTTTAATTTCGCAACTGCTTAAGTTGTGTACATAATTGCGATGATCTGTCATGTCTTCATACTGTTGAATCTCGTTAGATTCGATGACTACGCGCAAGGGATCGATAACTGAAAACTGACAAACGATGAATCAGCAAGCTCGTGAGAGTACTTGAAGCTCAAGAATGTCAATCCTTAAAAACAAATGAGATTTAAAAAGTATACAAAAGACGTTTTGTGTAAAACGGACGAGAATGAACAAACGCAGCGAAGTGAGGTGATCCTAAACTTGGCTAACTCCGTGCAGGTAACAAGAGTACGCCTGGCAATTAACCGACATAGACTGTGTTTAAATACAGTTTAAAGAAGAGAAAAAGAATGTGTACTTGTCAAACGTTAATAGTTCATGCATTAAGTTCGGCACATGAGAAACGCTGTTGTCTTTCAGTAAAGGGCACCAAGGATGATTTTCTCTAACTGAAACGCTTTATAACATAGCTAGCAGAGCCGCGCAATCAAATTCAGTATACGTAAGCGTGCTCAAAATCCCGATAGTGACGCTGATAGCGTGAGCAAATCGCTTCGCCATTCTTGAGCGTGATTTCTTTTTTAAAAATAGAGAATTTTGTATTTAAACTGCGGTAAATTAAAACTCGAGCTTTCAACAGAAAATCTGAAATAAAATCAATTCCTATTTTCCTTAAAATTTCGCTTACCGTGAACAATCTCTTCTGATATTGTTCCCGGGCTTTAATATCTACAATGATTTTAAGTGGCAGTCTCTCTAAAAGCGGTCCACCGCATTTCGGGTCGGAAAAAAGTTTTCCCTCAAACTTTTCTCAGTGAACTATCTTGGGTCATAAGTAAATGCAAAGACTGAAAAAAACAACCGAATTCTGCTAAGAAAAGGTGGATCATTATCAGTAGCTGGGTATAGACCCTTAAATAAAAACAGCACCAAATACTACTGATAATGATCCTAGGAAGCACAGAAATGTAAAAATACCTTGCGCTTTTTATTTTCCTTTCCCACGGCAACCTCGAACTTTCTGTGCTTTGTGCGAATATCTCACTTCATTATGCAAATTAGGTTGTCACGCAAGTTCACATTCACAACGCTTTAATATTGTTACAATTTCACCTTACGGTAAGTCTAAAATAAAAACGATCACACAAAAATAATACCTAACGCCTGCTGAAAGTGGTGACTTACTTATTCCCGTGTACCGTGCCGTTAGGAAATCGCTGGGAAATGATCTGGCGGCTCCAAAGTATTATGCAAATTAGTTGCCTGTTAAACTTGGCTGGAGAAACTTTTCTTTTTGACGATTTTAAAAAAAAAATATGTGTAATTCAATATTTGCATGTACTTAAGGTTCTTATACTTGAACATATGTTGAATACGTTCAATACGTGCGAAAGGTTTCTACAATGAACACTGAAATCGACAATTTGTGACCAATGTTTCGACATTAATGAAGTGCAATTCAATTAGCTTCTGTTTTGTTTATTATCTTCTATTCAGCAACTAAAAGTTGAAAGGCGACATGGTTTAGCTTGGTCCGTTTACATGGGTTAATATATCCGTATCATATATGAGCGAAGTTAAATATGTAGTAACCGAAAGAATTAATATC
>OMLO01000362.1_pt1 | contig 28459 bp, 12 predicted proteins | sample 1674811 | NCBI WGS metagenome assembly OMLO01 (sample SAMN06265003, study PRJEB25207) | coral metagenome | isolation source: Coral host | place: Mexico:La Bocana,Puerto Morelos, Mexico | collected 2008-11-13
GCAAAGGATATTCCGAGTTTGAGTAGCCAATCAGAGCGTGCATTTAACGCTATCCACTGTTTTAGTATATACTAATCTGGAATGTTCCATGTTCCTGGTTTTATCGACGGCCCGGGAAACGTGTGCGATCAAGTCACGGTTGATTTGCGTATTACTTAAATTGGACCAAGTTTTTTGGGGTCAATCGCGTAGCGTAGTAAGTGCAAAACCAATTACTTTTCGACACTCGAATAAAAACCACTCAATGGGACACCAGACAACTACATTGCCGTTAAGCACTGGAGATATTATTGTATCTTACCCTACGATGCTGGCTTTGTGATTTACCAGTTAATATGGCATTTCTAGTGAACCACGTTGTACAAGGGTCCAGGCCAGTTAGAGGTAACTTTAACAGCAAAGCTTGCAGATCACTTTCAATTGAGCCTTGTAATGGTACATCAACCTTTACAGACAAAAAAATCAATTTATCTGATGATGTCTTAATGCACCTTTCTATTCATGTAGTACTACTTTTAAAACAGTAAATTTACCTAAACATAATGATTCAATTTAGCACTTGGAAAACTTGTCAAGGGATACTGCATTGTTTACTAGTAAAAATCGAACTAAATCTTACTTGAAACCGATTGCTGTTGTTCATCGTAGGAAATAATAATAAAGTATTATCGTTTGTCTCACGATGTAGTCACTTAGAATGTGAATCGCGACGTTTCGACTGCATACTGCTACAGTTGTAGTCGATCTTCATCAGGCGATGAGGTTGACTGTTTAGCTGGTTTTCAACAGCTGTGATTGGTGCATCTCGATCCTCGCTGTTCTGGTGGGTTGTTCTCTCAGCGGTCCGCTTTTTCGCAGATCTCCTGTTGTTGTGCTTCTTCAATCGTAAGCATCCATGCTTCTGGAATTTCAATTCCAGAAGCGTGGATTCTAGAAGCAATCCACCGGAACAGCGAGGATCAAGGACCAATTGCACCCGGGAAAAAGCATTTGTTGGATTATAAGTCATGATAACGTAGAAGAATTTTTCAGTAGCCTGACCTCTGATTCAATTCTGTGCACACCAAGCAACCTGGTGTCAAGCCCTGGTAACCTGGCCAAGCCAATCAGTATTCTGTTATCACAAGATGCCACAAGTTCATTCAGCTTCTCAGTTTCTGCCTCTAAAGTTACAAAGAGTGAGAGGCAAAGAGAGAACATACACTTGTGATGCAAGAGTTTAACTGATCACCATCAAAAAGTTTCAAGTCAAGCAAACATACGATGGGTAACTGTAATAATTATTACTAGATCATACATTGAACTCACTACTTTTTTCTAATGGCCATCATCTAGCTGCAGATATACAATAGTCATGTCAAGAACACTCAAGGTAATGGGTAATCATTTCAAGTATGACTGCAGTGGGTGATTTCTAAGGGTAATCATGTCAAGTTCAAGCACTTGAAGTGAAGAAGCAGAAACATGACTTTCATATTCTTATAATAAAACAATTATTACATTCAGTTTTTGTGATATCCAGAATAATCAAGGTCTCAGTATGAGTCAAGGATAACCCCTACCTCAACCTTGGTTATTCTGGATATTATCAAAAAAACCTCATCCAATAATAATTATTGGATTATTTTTAAAAACATTTGCTCAAATTTCAAATAAACTAGAATTATAGTCGGGTAAGCACCTGATCCTATAGAAGCCACAGGACCTTAGAAAACATCAGTGCAAATTTACAAGACAGGGTCAAAAATGACTTTCCCAATATTTTATTTCCCTTATGGTGGAGACATTGAAGTTGAAACTCAATTCAGGTTTGCAGTATATGTTACAAATTAAATTCAATATACAATAGTATTACTTTAACTTTTACAGACTTACATCCACCCTTATTATTTCTATCACCTACTGTGCCCTCTATTTACTTTATTCTCTCTATTTAACGGTCATCATAAAAATCACATGCTTGCAAAAGTCACTTAGTAATTATTACACTGTCTAAATGACATGTATTTACCATCAGGAATCTCTAGTGAGGCCAGCATTTGTGTCCCAAGAATCCTAGCATCATCATCATCAAATTCTTGAAGGAATCCAAGGAGTTTCTGAGGTATTGAAAACTGAATGGCCAATGGAGAAGACAATGCTGAAAGGAAACAATTCAGTTACTTATTGAAAATAATTACATGTAATCAGCAATCATGATAAATATTGATGAAAATGAGATATAGTTACAAAACCATTTTAGAAATAATTTTTGCAAAACATCAAATTCCAATTTTCCATAATTCCAATACTTTTAACTTAAACTTTAAATTTTAATTTAATTAGTAAGGTACAACTAATAGTATATTTATGGTACCAACCTTTAGAAAACTGGGTAACTAAACTGTTTGGCACATTTGACCACAATGTCTTTTGCCAATCATCTGTATTGGTGTAACTCCAAGCCTCATCTAACCAAGGTACTAGTAAAATCAGAAAAAAAGAATACCCTGAGATCAAATAATTATTTCATCAAAAATGATTAATTAAATAGATTTTATAGGAAGAGTATTATCTGCAATCTTGAAAACATCGGCTGATTTACATGTAGAGTTCTGAAACTAGTGGCCACTATCCATCTCATGTGGCAAGACCTGATTATAAATATATATAATAAAAAAACACAACTAAATAATACGTAGATTCAGCCAAGCCTACAATGAAACTCCTGATGGCAATAAGTTAGCCATAATGGAAAAAGAGGATTTTGTAATGGTTCAGCATGTAGTTTTCCTACCTTTTTTCCAGTTACATTTTCACAAACTATACCCAATATTGATAAAAAAAAAACAACTATAAATATAAATATTTAAATTTATTATCCAACTGCACTTCATAGAGAACAAAAAGCACCCAAAACGAGTACAAATATAACCAAATTACTTTGTTTAGACATGTTCATGGTGGCTTTTCTTACTACCTTTAGAAGTGTGGATCTCTCTTTCAAATCTGTCACATACCTTTTACACATTCTGCTAAGTCATGGCTACTATCTGCATTAACATCAACAGTAAAATCAAAGCCACCATGAGTCTTACTCTCATCTTTGACAAGCAGACTTTCAATGTTATGGGCAATTTCCCATGTCATAAAGCCAGCACTAAAGATTGAAATAAAACAAGCAAGAGATAGATGGTACTTGGTAATATATACTTTTGAGGGGCTGCGAAAGTTGAGGTGATGTACACATATCAATCAATAAAAAAATTACTCTGACCAACAAATTTAATGGTATTATCAGCTCCTGTAATGTAAATAAAAAACAGTCAGAACCAAATACATGACAGCACAGGAAAGTATAATTATTTTTAATATATGGATTTAATAAATTGCCTAGCTCACAATGAGTGTGAATTTTGAATTTTGAGAACCACAAGTTTAGTAGCTATTTAGTACTACCCTCAATAAATGAAGTGTTTCCTTACTGCTTACTTACTTACTCTCTCTGTAGCTCAGTGGGGTACCCAACCATTACATGTATCTTGTAGAATATTGTGGGTTCAAATAATTTGGAGACTTCTTTCTCACACTTGCAACATGCTGAACCTTTCATCCTTCAAATTTATTATTCAATACAGAATAGCTTCTAACAGAAGATACTTTATTGCTCTTACCCTGCAAGAATGGATGCACAAAGCTGCAGAGGGCCTGTGAATTAAAAAGAAACTTATAAACACAGTCTGTGATACAGGTCTCTTTACAGGGGGAATTTTGCTGATGTGTAATTAGAGGTAAATAATTGATCTATTAAAACATGGACAAATAACATGCATCCATTTTCCAATAAAACAGGTTTTTAACAACAAAAATGACCATAAAAGTTAACTTAAGTTTCAAGGTGTCCATATCCACTTAATAGAGGTGTCCATTGAATACAGGTATCTTTTACGGTAAATCTGGGGAAAAAAGGGGACTTGCATGCTGCTGTCTGCTTAATGGTGGATGTTTACGCTCAATATAAGGTCTGCTTAATACAGCTTTGACAGTAAATGTGAATAATAATAATATAGAAAACATTCAAGGGGGAGTTTAACATTGAAATTTGCTATTCTCCTCAAACACAAATTTTTTGATAAGGGTGGATAGCAAATTAAAGGTTTAAAAAAAATGTAGTATTATTTCCCAGATGTTTTACAAACAGTAGGGAAGTACCAAGAAGCACATATAACTGCCCAATAACAGATGTACAATGGTGTCAAATTACTGGTATCCAGTAATGAAAAGTTGTACTTGGAAACCTGTAACTAGACACCTACAAAAGGTGATCAAATGTCAGTTATGTGGTAAATACTCTATAGTTGTGGACAATTAACTAATTAGAGTCAAAAATTGTGGCAAAGATATTATTATGTTAACACATGTAGTATTTACATTCAGCACTGACAACTTTGCATCATATGGCTAGCCGATTAGGTTTATCAGACAACCAATTAGTTTTGCATAAATTTCAGACTAAAAAATAAAAGGTAAAGATCAAAGAATACTGACGCAGAAAAAGGAAAATTTTATGTTTAACTTTTTGTAGTTAAAAAGGCAGCTGCACTAGGGGAAGTGGTTCATTTATGATCAGTGGAAGCAAAGGGCTCTCGACTGCTCTCAAACTGTCACTGAGTACAGAACTTCAAAAGATCATTAAAAACTATTAATAATTAGATGTTACCTCTCCATGACATATTGTCAAATCATTGTTGTAGGAGCTTTCTGACAAATAGAAGTACCGCACAGAACGGAAAAAAATGCACGCACATCCAAAGCACAGTTGCCAGGGATCGCCAGAACATCACGTCTTTCTTTTTTGAAAACCAAACAGGCGTTCTGTGCGACCGCTTTGACCCAGATCACTTGCAACAGTTTTAATGTAACGCCATTTCAGTCACGCTAGCAGGTTACGCATTTTCGGAAAAACAAGCGAACTTCGAATTTAAAACACACCTGCCGTCTGAAAATTAATTTTTCTCGTTTTGTTTGACAAATATTATGAAGAAAAATGACAAAGTCAAAACAGGATGTTTTATCGAAGACTAGTTCCAGGTCTCTTCCTATTCGGAAGAGCAGATGTTGGATCGACAAGATGGCGGAAGGCGCGCTTACAAAGGCCGTTAATAAGAAGTACCCTGGTTTTACTTACGAAACAGAAGGGAGGTGGCAAGGTCCTTTCTGTTTCATCCATGCTGCAGACACGCAATTTGGTCTGATTGATTCGTGGAACGCAGTCCCACTTGCTGAGCAAACATGGGAGAAGGAGATCGTCCTGACGCGTAAGGCCATTTCGGCCGCAAACAAGCTGTCACCGAAACCACGGTTTTTTGTGGTTTGTGGTGACTTGGTGAACGCTTTTCCTTGGGAAAAATATAACGATCCACAGGTTAAGGATTTTAAGAAGATTTTCACAGAACTCGACCCCAGTATACCGCTCATTTGTGTCTGTGGAAACCACGACGTGGGAGATTCGCCAACACAAGAATCATTGCAAAAATACAGAAACAATTTCGGCGATGACTTCTATTCGTTTTGGGTTGGAGGTAAGCTTTGGGACTTCTTTAAGCAACGCTTTATAAGATAGTTTTAACTACATCTTTATTCCTTCCGCAAAGATAAGGTGCAATGTTCCTTGTCCATTAAAGGTTTCATTATCGTCGATTGTTTTCAATTGCATATTTTATAAACATTTCGCTCTCGAGTCCTTAAAAGGTCCATTATAATAATGAACTGTGAAGCTACCTAAGGATCGTTCTTCACCTCAACTTCATTTTAAAAAAATGTAGTTCAGTACATGAGAGATTTTATTAACCTGTGAAGTCTTACGACTGACATGTACTCACTACTGTGGACCACGCATTGCGTGGGAGGGACTGCGGGCTGGAAAGTCAAGACTATTTATCGGTCGCATACTGCGAGGTCCGTGGAAAAAGAATGAGATTTAAGATTTTCACTCTTCGGTTGCACAAAGCTAATTAATAATCACGCCACTTCAAAATTTTGAACTTGATCTGGTTTGAAAATGTACGTAAAATGTTGTCTCTGACTAAGAAAGAGTACAAAACCGGGTGGAAAGACTCACGCGATCTAAAATTCTAGGCTACTTTGACGCCTTAACTTTGAAGCCGGCACATAAATGATGGGTGAAATACACATGCAGGCAATACTGCAAAATTACAAAACATTCATGTTAATACAAGATTAACTAGGTTCCAAACCAGTTCTGTTAAAAGCCCACTTGGCCATTTACTATCAGCATGTGAGAACGATAGTTGATAGTGCATAAGACCTTACAGACCTCAAGAAAAAGTTTTAATTTGTCCGTTAACTATCAGATGTTTCTGTTTTAAATGAAATGTATATGAGCTTTAAAATGCCTGAGTGCAAGCTTCGCTAAGTTAAAGGGGATTTCCCCGGGAAGACAAAAGTGAGACTCATTTTTTATTCATTGGATAGTTGCTAACTACTTAGTAAAACAAGGAAGTCTTAAGTTTGCAGTTTCCTGTTTATCCTTAGTCAGGTGCGAGTCTCACACCTTAGGGTCGAGAACTTCAGTCTTGCGCCTACTAATGAGATATCACAGCCTTAATAACTCAGGCATTTTTAAAAATGTTTAAATGGAAGGCATGAAAGAAAAGGAAAAGGTTATATAAGTTACAATTCACTAATACCCAATTCTCTCATTTTGAAAGAAAAACTACTGGTAACAGCTTTTTTGGTGAAACACATCTAAGAACAGGGAACAAGAAATGCCAAAAAAAATCTCTGGAAATCTTAAGTACATCCTTAAAAATCGTCAAAGGGGAGCCGGAAGTCACGTGGTGACAGCATTTACTTCACCACATTGTGGCTAAGGGTTGATTCTAGCCTGGTGCCATATGACAGATGTGGTTGAATTCATTGTTTCTCCAAGGGTTTTTCTCTGGGTACTCCAGTTTTCCTCTTCCTTGAAAAACAAACATTTTTCAATTCTAGATCAACCTAGATAGATTAGGCCTGCATGAAAGCAGTGTTTCTTTAAAACTCTTTCAGATGTCAAACTTCTTGAGTTTTGTGATAAAGCTTACCGTATACATGTACATTTAGAGCACCTTGAGTCCAAGCGATCTAGCGTGTTCAGTTTAAACTGTAGATGCCTAAACACGTATATCAAATTAAAGCTCATAGAGATGGCTATCATACTATACCAATTTGAAATAAAATGAATTGACAAAGTTTCACAACGACTAGTGAGCATCTAAATCATCTTCTGTGGCCCATTTGAAAGCTATGTACAAGTAAAAGGGAATTTGTTTGTTTGCCCTCAGATTTGGACAATAGCTAGTTTGAGACATAAAAAGCAAAAAAGTTTCTGCCAGTTGTTTATTTCCAAATATTTCTTCTCCTAGAGTGATTTTTCTATGATCACTCTATATTTTTTAATCGTATTTCAAATGTGCTCTGTAACTTTTCACTGAAATTGAATATGGAAATCAGACAGATTTTTTCACTGCTTTGGGTCTGGAAACTGAGGACAAATTAAACAAATGAAAAACAAAATTGTCTTTGGCTTGTAGCTTTCAAAAGGTGATTTAGATGCTTGCATTGACAATTCATTTTATTTCAAATTTTTTTGGTATAGTTTGATAGCCAGCTCTATAAGCTTTAATTTGATATGGGATTTTAGATATCCACAGTTTAAATCAGGTGCACCACATGTACATTGCTTGGACATGCGATTCCTGTAAAGGTATATGATAACAGCACTGTATATATGTATAACATGTTTGGTTCAAGTGAGGGGTGGCTTGTGTCTGCTAAAATAGTTTAACTATGTTCAACTGTTTTTGCTGGCAATTCATCAAATTATTGGATTTTCTTATCACTCCTTGAGATTATTTCCCATTAGACTGACAAGCACATCTTCTAAAAATGACTTGACAAAGATATATGAAGAATTTTTTATTCATGTTTTTAAATGCTTCAATTCAGTATTTGCAAATGTTTCTTAAGTTGTCAGATATTACATGTATGTTAGTGTGAAATATTACAAGGTAATTGTAACTTCTCTGTGTTTTCTTTTTAGGTGTTTTCTTTATAGTTCTCAATAGTCAGTTTTATAAAGATGCCAGTCAGGTAACCACACACAAACAGGAACAAGACAACTGGCTAGATGAACAGCTTGGATTCGCAAAAACATGTGGAGCACAACATGTTGTTGTGTTTCAACACATTCCTTGGTTTTTTGGAAATCCTGAAGAGAGTGACGATTATTTCAACATTGAGAAAAACATTCGCAAACAAATGCTAACAAAGATAAAGAATGCAGGAATTAAATATGTATTTGCAGGTCATTATCACAGAAATGCTGGTGGTTTTGATGAGGAGTTGGAAGTTGTTGTCACAAGTGCTATTGGCCAGCAAATTAATAATGACAAAGATTCAGGAATGAGGATTGTAAGTGTGGGCTCAGAAAAAATCACTCATGAATATTATGAACTGGACAGTGTTCCAAGCAGTCTTATTCTTTAATTGTCTGGCCTATCTTGATGAAAGAGTTTTAAAATCCAGTACAATCATTTTGAAGTGGAAAAAGCAATCATTTCTGTAGTTCCATTTGGTATCCTTATGGTCTACTTAGTATACATTCTCTACCTTGCTGGTATGAATAGCATTACTGTTGCCATGTCAACTGTAAAAATTGGAATCTGTTTGAAGTGAGAGAAGCAGCAGTATGCTATAGAGCAGTGCTGGTTAGCATGCTCTTGAACAGAAGAGATTCCATTCAGCTATTTTACTTGCCTTAGAATGATTTAGTATGTAACTTACATGTTGTGATTCTGGTGTTTGTGCAATTTGTACTGCTTTAGACCATCACATACAAAGTCTCTTGGCTCGATTTTAATTTCATATTACATGTAAATACACAAAATATTGCCTACTATGGCCCCATGGAATTGTAGTTGAACTTGAACAATCAGGGTAACTGGAGTAGGAAAAATAATGAAAGATGGAGGGTATTGCTTGGAGACTTGATTGGCTCTTCTGCTGAAATCCAGTTGTACTGTAGAAATTGTAACACAGTGACTGTCATTTAAACAGATGACAAATTTTTATTTGTTTTAATCTTAATTGTCTTGTAACCTTGGGTTACTTGTAGACATTGACTAGTAAAAAAATGAAACATCACTAGGAGTGATGAATGTTAAATTGACGAATGAGAAGCTTACAACTTGTTTATATGTTTTCCTGTCATAAGAAGATGACTTGATGAAATTGTAGAACATGAGAGAGTAATTTAGAAAGCAGGAGTGTTTTGTCTTGACAGTATACTTTAACAAGGTTTCCTTATATTTGGTATGATATATATTTAATGCCACAAAAACTGAAACATGCTTTGCTATGGTTTATATCCTGATAAAAAATATGATAATCATGGCTTTTTAACCAATCAGAGCATGCACAGATTCCAAACTGTGTTATAAAATACAGCCATAACAGAGTAGATTAGAATTGCTATGTATTATTTAAGTCACATTGTGTAGTTTATTGCTTTTTCAGTTATATTTAAGGGATTTCAAAACAGTCTACAAGCAGACTACAGACTACTGATGGCCATTACAATAATTTATATGTAGTTACTTTCTGAACAGGGGTAGATTTAGAGGTGGGAAGAAGCAACAGCACCTATTTTTTTTCTTGTATTTTAAATGAAAAACAAATACCAACCCTCTTGTTTCATTCAGGTTGGGGAGGTGCATGGTTTGCATTCTGAAGCAAATTTTTTCTGCCCCCTCCATCTGATTTTTCTGGATCTGTTCCTGTTTCTGCCAACCAAATTAAATGTGTAAACATCATTGTCACATAGAATTGTACATGTAATGTAATGTTGAATAATTACACTGACCAATGCTACAAGTAAGTATTGTAATATTCATAAATCCATACTTCTGTTGAAACTTGTACATATAACAGCACACCAATGTACATTTATAATTATAACATTTTTGTCAGAAGTTACCTGGCTTTGATAGAATGAATTATGTTGCCAGTTCATTACCTCCTATTGTTTATATTATTGTGTATAATCAATAAAAGTCTTCAATCACAACTTGAAGATGGACACAGGTTCTGGAAGTGTCTTAACCAGCATTAAACCAGGTTTCCTGTGCTCTTCAAAAACCAAAATATTGTAGATTAAATATAGTTGAACCTTTCCACAACAGCCACCTTGGGGACAGGAAAGTGGTCGTTGTCAAGGTGTTATGGGCTGGAAGATGTAATATAAAAGCATTTTTTTCTGGGCTACATTTTAGTATAGACAGACACCTAGTCTAGACCATCAACATGCAGTACAAATCAAGTATCTCAACCTTTTACAGTATAACATGGGGTTTTATACACCATTTTTCAGTCGTTGACAACTGCAGGCAGTTCTGGAGAGGTTATTTGGTAGCTTGGGACATGCTTTGGTGGCTGTTGCAATTATGGAGAGGTTAAAATAAGAGTGAATGATGTATGGACCACCTGCTGTGGCTGCTGTAGAGAGGTGGCTATTATGGGAAGGGGCCGTTAGTAAAGGTATCAACCGTTATTTTAAAAACTGGAAGGAAAAAAATTGTTATATAATCACTTTAAGGTTTGTAAATGTATATCTCAAAACTTGAACACATCAAGTATCTCAAAATTTCCTTCTGTCTTTAATGCTTTGTTTAATATGTAAAATATTAGCTAATTTGATCGCTATTCTCTATTGTTACCTTATCAAGAGTGATTGGAATAAATGCTTCAACTTAAGCTTATCTGTGACTTTGTCTGCATTGTTGTTTTCACTGATTGTCACAAAAACAGGACCCAGTCATCGCAACATTCACTGGACAAATTTGTATTCACAGGATAAGGAATTTAGTAAAACAAACTATGCTATCCACTGCAGGATAGTGATTTATCCAATGGATATCATTATCCTCTCTTTGCACAACTGGGCCCAGGGTAACTGGACATTACATTGTTAGGTCTTTGGTTTACCACAGTTCCAAGCCCATTTTCCATTTTATAGTGGTACCATTTCAAAGCTATCAGACCAACAGATGCAACAGTACATAGATATGGCATGTCTAATTTTTAATTTTCAACGACAAATGTCTTCACATCACTCTGTGAGACATAACTGTCAACAACAACCAATCTGGTTTGTATTCGTTAATTAATAACATTAATATTATCATTTCATAACTGAATAAGTCAGAGAAATATTTTGGCCAACATAGTTAAGTCCATCAGCCTTAACACAACTGTCAATGTTTTTCCACATCAGCTCAATGATAGATAATAATTAATCATAAAAATTACAATTTTCTTGATTATGATGAGTTTTAAAAAAATCCTTTTAACTGACCAAGAAGTTATCTGACTGTTTGGTAATGGACAGTTTAATAAGCCAATTGCACTCAAAGTTGTAGTTTAAATCAACCAATCTAAAAAAAAATTTCTAGTGGACTTATCAACATAGAGAAACTTCATAAGAATTTTGGTAATTAAATATGAAACTGAAAAATACATTTCAAATCGACTAAAACAAATTTGCTTAAAGAAAAATGGAAGACTTTTGAGAAAAACAATTTTAACTAAAAATTAAAGTAGACTGCTGTTGTTATGGAAAATTTAATAATTTCATTAAGTATGTACTTTGTAACTTAGAATAGTAATTGTTATAATTGTGGATGTAAATAAATAATAATAAAAAATTTAATTTAACTGGTCTACCCCCTTAAGGATGTCACAAGGATGCTTTTTTCCATCACCTGACTAACCCAAGCCAGTTTATTTTGAAGAGACAAGATCTTGGTCTTGATTTTGATTATTAGCAAGCACTGCATAAATAAATAAATAAATAATAAAACTAACCTAACCCTTTAATATTGGGAAAAGCAGCATGCAAATTAATTCATGATAGTTCGTTAGTCCTTCAAAAACTCTTCGTCTTGCTTCAAAGACTGAATACATTGTTAAGTTGTAGCTAGCCACGTGCAAAAAAATACTTCAAGCACGCAAATGTATAAATCTGTAAACAAAGACTTTACACGTAAGTCGTTACGCTGGTGTTGGGGCTTTCCTCAACTGCTGAAGCTGATTCAGATAACTTGGCACTTCTCTGTCTCCCAGGCATCTTGCGTTTGATAGAATCGGTGAATTTCTTGAATGATCCGCGGCTACGCATCTTGCCAGTTGTAGCGTATTTCTTGTCGTTCCGCTTGAATTGCCCCACGGCCAAATGAGAATCCACTTCGCCAAAAGACTTGCTTCGTCGAAATAGCTTCTTCTCTGGCTGATAAAAAAGCGCTTGATGCTGTAAAGCGTCGTTGAGAACTCTTTCTGCGGCCTTGTGACCGAAATGCCCATGAAACCTGTACGAAAAACTCCCTCCGTCTTTCCTTTCCTCCGAGTAAACAACCACATAAAATTTCCTATTTTGATAAATCATGGTCACGATTTCATGCCACGGGAAGTTCTCAATGACATTGCCCGGGACTCCAAAGTTATCAACATCGAAGACAAGTAATCCACTACTGCAAATAGCCAACACAACTGAATTACCGTTTTTATCCGTCGCTCCATGGTGTAATGACATACCGTAGAATGGAAGGCTGTGGGCGATCTCCAAGAAAGCGACCCTGGCTTCGCTCGCGCTCATTCCTTTATGCGAACGATGTAAATTGTACACCATGGTTTCGTAGCTATCTTCGCTCAGTTCGACATCACAGTTTATTCCATTCGGTGGAGCAAAAAATGATCCCAATAAATCCTCCAGGTAGCCACGGGTGTGAAACTTAGGTTTGAAGTTCCCGAGAAGGGCCTGAGCGAAGAACCCGTCCAAGATCGCATGTTCATTGACCGAGGTGACAAATTTACCCCGAATTAAAGAATCTTTGATTTGTAAAACCAATAGTTCCTGGACTTCTTTCGACTCGACGCTGGTATCTGATGGATAAAACTTGACAGCAAACTGAAAAGTGTAAGGCTTTTTTCGCTGAAGTCGTATTTCTCTTTCTGGGTCAAGCCACGACAGTTCGCCATCGATCCAATCAACAAACTGCAATCCGAAGTAGTTTCTCGCATTTGGCGGCAAACCAAGCTTATGGCACACACTGCCAAAAAGCTCTTGTCCTTTTGTAGACTTCTTGTCAAAAGTAGCCACAAAGAGGGAATTATCTAGAAGTACAACTTGACACTGCAGCTTTCCCATTGAATTTCTCCTCTCAAATCTCGCTGATTTCTTGGCGGTCGTCATCTCGAAACCGAAACAGCTTCGCAAAGCTCTTTTTGGGAACAAGTTAACCTCAAATTTGTTCGTGGCGGAAATTTTTGTTCCTTTAAGTGTGAATTCTGGAAATACTACACAGCTCGTTCTTCATTCACAAAAATTAAGCGTGGTCCATTTCAAAAATACTACCGTGATCATCCAACGTGCTGAAAAACATTACTCCTCGGTATTTTGTTCGTACTCAATCCTGTCCTCTCATTGGTCCTCGTGCTTCCCGCGAATTTCTCGCGCGTTTTCACGTGCCTGAATCTTGGATTACTAGGAGAGCAGAAACATTAGCTTACCGGTGTTGCTGCGTCACACTTCTTGACCATTGCCTAGAGCAACACGTCATTTCGGACCAAAGTTTTTTTCTGATATAAAAGCATAGGAAAAAAAAATTGAGAAAAAAATTAGCGATGTAACTTGTGAACCTTCTAAATCACTAAAAACCTGAAGCTACTGAAGTCTAGTGTAAAGAAAATGTTACTGGGGTCTAGCTCAATGTTCCCTTTCCTCATTTTTCCCCTATTGTCTCTTTAGGGAGTATAAAGGTTGCGAGGGACGTGACGAAATTAAATTCCTCTACAAAGCAGCCTCAATCATTCTGTAAAAACAGTCATAACTTGCACGTGAGGGTTTTAAGCTTGCTATTATTTTAGTTTGGTTTCATCAGATAACATGTCCTGGAGGACAGGTTGATTCTTTTGACACCGACGGTCATAGCTTGAGAAGCATTAGATTACAAAAATGTTTTTGTTCCCCCGCAGGAATTAGTGTCACAAGAGAGAAAAAGTCTCATTAGTCTCCTGTCAGTATTTGCATCCGCAAATTCTTCTGGTATGTAAGGCCTTTACCAATTCCATATATAATCAGGCGAACGCAAATAAACGAATATTTCCTTGCTGATCGTTGACTGCATCTGGCCTTCAAGGAGCGTCATGAAAGATTGCGTGATTAACATTGTGCTCTTTGCTGTGTGTGATGTTACTATTTCCGGTTCAAGATGACGTCATGGAAAAATTGTTAAAATGGATCCATAAATCAATATTTAAGTGTCTCCAATTTAATATTCATACATTCTTTTGTTGCCAAAAGCAGCAGCACAAATTTTATTATTATTATTAATGAAAGCAACAACGAAAATGAAAATGTTTTGGTTTCATTTTTCACAGTTCAACTCACGTCACAGTCTAAATATGATCTGTGTTTATCCGTCGTTTCCAAGATACTCTTTAGCCCTGCCTTGAAAGTGGGTCACGTTTTAACAGAGACAAAAATAACACCCAATTAAACACAACAGTAGGTATAGCAGGTTACGCCCAATATTTGACCTGTAGGCTCAAGAACAAAACTAATTTCCTGTGAATGTTTGTGGAGGAAATTTCTCATCGGAGAGAGAGAGAGAGAAAACAACGGACGCGGAGACTAGCATAATACTACAAAGTTTATCTGATTCAGGACGAAAGATCATAACATGTCTTTGAAATTTCTACGTTCAACTTCGAATGTCTTAGAATGTCAAGTTGTGCTCCTCGACAACTCCCAATTCACCACGACATTTGATCAAAAGACAGTGCAGGGAAGTGAGCTGTTTGACAGAGTGTGTGAAAAAGCCAAAATCCCTCCGTATTACAAGCCGTACTTTGGTCTGCAGTACATTGATCGCGAAGATGGTGACGTCGCCTGGCTGAATCTGGATAAAGAAATCCGCTATTCCCGAAAGACCAAGCCCTTGTTGTACCAATTCGCTGTGAAAGTGTTCCCTCAGGACCCCATTAAACTGGAGAAGGACATGCAAATACTCATCCTGCGCCAGCTGAAGACGCTCATAAGCCGGGGAAAGTTTTCCCTCCCCATTGATAAGCACGCTTTGATTGATGGCTTTTACGTGCAAGCCATGCTCGGGGATTTCAATGCCAAGAGACACAAGCCGGGATATTTAGAAGACCTTTTAGGGTCATTCTACTGCCCACCCACAGGTATTAACTCCGACGGGAACATTAGCGAGGAGGATTACGAGGTGATGGTCAAAGATTTGCATAAATCGCATCGCGGGATGACCCGCGAGGAAGCAGTGTCGGCGGCCCTTGAAATTTGTAAAGAGTTAGAGAACTACGGAGCCTGGATGCACTATGGAGGAATTGATAGCAACGGGGAAGAAGTTGTTTTCTGCGTTTCAGTCCACGGGATCCGCGTCTGTCAGCTGAAGAACAAATTTCCAGAAGTCGGTGCGGTGTGTCACAATTTTCACTGGCGTGACATCATCTCGATGTTCTGCGATAACGCAAAGTTTTACATGTATGTAACGGAAGCCAGAGATGAAGAGAATATGGCATGTCGAGCCTTTCGCTTCCAAAAAGGCTTATATGGCTACAAGGCCTCACAACGCTTGCTGGTGGACGCAGAGAATCACCAGAAGTTCTTCTCTGAGGACAACCCCGAAAGGGCTAAAACAATAAGAAGCCTGTCACTGGAAGCGAAATCCTTAAACAAGATTCGCACAGGATTGGCTGGTAAAGTAAATCTCTCTTTAAGAAGAGCAACAATTAAGTAAAGTGTACATACATCAACAGGGGCAGTTATTGTCATTCATGATCAGTCCATGGAGAAAATTATCATAGACTTGGTTCTAAGGTCAAATCCCGTTGATTTGTTGATTGCAAATTTTGAATATAGATCGACTTCATGGAGTCAAATATTGAAACAATAATGCTATTAAAAAAGATCGTTTCAGAATCACGAAAGCTAGGATTCGCGGAAACTACAACCACAACTTTACTTATTCATACATTTATAATTTTTCAAAATATATATATAAATAGAAGGACAGAAAAAATGTACATTTGAGTCTGGAGAGTGAAGTAACCCAAAAGTTTTCTAGTTTGTCTCCAGATATTGTAAGGTTTCTATGGATATTGACTGACAATACAAAATTCTTAAGAGAAGACTGAGATGTGTATATGGTATAATATAATGGAGAAAAGCAATACAACTTTTCAGAATGTTGTTCAGACAGTAAATAATATTTCAGTTGTTTCAAGAAGTTGAAGGCCTTTAGGTTCGATTACCGTCTGTCTCTGGTGTTCGGGCTACGTTCATCCTACGTTCCTTCTCCTAGTGGGAATATTGTCCCAGAGAGACAGAGAATAAACGAGCTGTGTAAGCTATCGTTTGTTTTCTAGAATTAGTACGTACTTTTTGGTGCGTTTTGATTTTGCCTAGATGCATCTAAACTTAGCCCTCAGGCTCAGTTTCTGAGTACCATTCAAATGAAGATATTGGATCATTAGAAGCAATAGTGTTTTGGAGACGTAATAAAAAAACCATAATCCTTACATTTATTATGAGGCTTACACAGTCGATACACAGTTATCTGAAAAGCCTTTCTTTTGGCTTATGTAAAATATGGACCGGCTTTAATATGAGTTACTGCTTCCCCATATGAACACAAAACATTTGTAAATATCATGGTAATAGGTGTACTAAACATGTTATGTGATGATTTCAACGTGTTCAGTAGTCTAGGTAATATTTAAAAAGTTTTAAATAATTTCGAAACCGAGTATGAACCTACCAAAGTTGATTATGGGCTTGTTTGTTATAACGTAGGTCACCGCCGATAACCAAACAAAGGATGTGAAGTATTTCTAGAAGTATTATACAGCAATTATTTACGAATTATTTGTAAAACTGGAAAATAATTACTCATTATGAAAAGTTTAAAATAAATTAAAGTATTGCATTTTAATAAGACAAATTTTTTCAGAAATGTTCTGCTTTCATAAACACCAGAAAGTACCAATTTCATTAATTTGTCCTTGTGAAGTATCTCCCGGCAATTCCTAGACTGTAAAACATACTCTTTTTCTTCTTGTTTTACTCTCGAAGTGTCTTGCGTGACACGCGATGTCGAGTCCCAATCCCTCTCGCAATTTAGTACGAAGTCCTTTTCGGAAGCTACCACGCACTGGCGCCAAAATACAATTAAATTGTTTTCTCGTCAAAGCCTGCACAGGCTAACACTTTGTGGTACAGATATGCCCAGGATTGAACGCTAATGAATTCAAATTCTTTATGATAACCATCCATACAAGGTGTCCTCATTGGTGAAAAGACACCAAAATACATACAATTATGTCAAATATGAAGTAATATGAAAATGTCAGTTAACCCTGCTAAACATGAAGTACTAATTAAACAATACTTGCGCTCAATCCTGGACACTGATAAGTGTTGTGGTAAAGCTATAAATTTAAGTTTGGTGATCGGCATTTTGAGTGGCCTACGGATCGAAAGCAGAACTCATCAGTAGAAAGAAGTAACAATGTCCAAGTGCAGGAGCGGCTCCTGGCAAGTGCAAGTGACAACGTGTCAATGTGAATAGCACTAGCCTGGCGATGTGACGAACTAACAATTGCAAGTAAACACAATATTTTCGGTTTCGCGGTGAATACAGAGGTTATTAGTGCATTGTCTCGATGTCATTTCAACGTGATTTTTGTCTCGCCCAGGTTTGTAACTCCGACTTCTTTTCAAATCGCGCGCGAAAATGACGTGTTATTTCAATGACATACAGTCGCAAATCATTCAGATATCGCAGAGTTTTTTGAACGTACGACAAAAACAACACTATTCTTGTTTATGGGACTTGAATTCCAATGGACTGTATGGGTAAGAAGTATGGAGTGGTAACAGGTGATGTGAAGTGATCGCATCTGCAAGGCATCCGTTGAATGGCTGAACTATGCTAGCCACGCACACACGCGACCTAACTCAGACGGCGTATGGCTTCTTGAAATCTCCGTTGGCCACACCGAGGCAAGATGACACCGTGTCGTACAAGTATAGATACAAGTAAGAAACGAGTAAAGACGCTGTACCAGCACAGTTCATCTACCGCCTTCAACTGAAAAAAAACGGAAACATGAGCGGTCAAAGGGAGGTCAGCACTACCTGCTCAAAGTACCCAAGTGTGGAAAAAAAATAGGCAGAAAATTAAATGTGGGTAGGAACCAGCCAAGAATCAAGCAAGAAAAAGGTAGAAGCCCTTCCTATGGGACTAAATATGGAAAAATCCAACGATCCTTGCAAATGATAGAAATTTAAAATCTGCTTCATGAACAACACCTGACCACCCTACCTATACACTCAGTATTAATACTCGTAGTGCCTTATTACAACTCACAGTGCTTGTGGCCTTCTGAACAGGCCCTGATCCATCTCATGCCAACAAATTAAAATATTCATTTTGGCCTTCTTTCTAAGTTCCTTTACCAGAAATAGTATTTATCTCCAAAATCTTTGAATTAGGGATAAAAATTGATCGGAAATCTAATATTTAGTTCGAGATATCGATTCGCATTGACTGCGAATAAAACGGGACTTTTCTTTACATTTAGCACTGGTTGCATTTAATCGCACGTTCTAGTTATTTCATTGCACTACTGTTTACGTTTCTCCTTAGGACTGACTACTAAACAAGGTAATAGCTGTTAATGGTAGTTGAGTCTGTGGTCAAATTTCTTTTGTTTAGAAATGCATACAAACGAGGCGAACGGATCGTCTGATTTGCATGCAAAACCGCGGATAACTTCACTACGATAACAGCTATTTATAAAACTTAACTGAAAAAGCTAAACATCTGTTACAAACTCCCACAAAAAAGCATTGACCTCGACCTGAGCGAGAGCAACGTACCAATTTTTGCGTTTAATTTATAATACTTTATTTGATTTGCAACGGGAAAATTCATGAAAGGATAAGGTCCATCTATCAATTACTGAATCTAATGCCAGAACAAGTTTCCTTTCTTCCCCTCAACTTAATTTGTTTACATTAAATGGACATAAACTGCTAAATTCGATTCCGAAGCGAAGCACGATTTTTGTCGCGCAAAATAAAAAATACGTGGTATAAAAATAAACCGGGAAGGCTTGAGACTTGATGATCAATCCTCTTGACTTTTTCTTGTGGTTCTTTACGGAGAGAGCCATTCTTAGTTATCGAATCGAAACTAATACTTAAAACTAAACTTCTTACAATATATATGGACGACTATCATGCCATATTTATTATTATATGTGGCATGATTTATGAGGAATAAATATAGAGGAATAAAAACTGACCTTCCTTTGGGTTTTTATTTCGCCTACTTTGAAACGTAAAACAAAAAGCGAGTTGCGGCAAAAATGATTCAATTTTCATTGACATCATTTTCATAATTTAGTTATTCATTAAAATTTTACTAACAAATTTCCTCTCTTTTAATTTTTTTTATAGCTGGTTAGCAAATTTGCCGAGAAATTTAGAATTTCCTCCATCGAATACTCGCGTCTTATTATTTTTATGTTTTACCACGCACAATCCACTTTGAGTAGTTTTTCAATCCTTTTTGTGAAATCTAAGAATCTTACTGATAAAATAAAACTAATTTCCCTAGTTTTGAGGGGAAAATTTGATCATTGCTCTCTTGCTCCTGAAACAAAATAAATTATTCATTATCTAAAACGGAACAGGAATGTGGTAATCAGGATGCCAAATACTTAGCTTTCCCCTCTTGAGATGTGAAAAGAATGAAAGGAACGGCATTTTTTTATACTTTTGTGGTTAAAAGAAAAAAATATATTACAAATGTTACAGTGAAAGGATCTTTTCCCTTTTTGGAATGTTTCTTTTTATATTGTGGCATTGTTGTAAAACATGAGTAACCTGCTTATTTTAATTTTTTACAACAGCAACAAATTATAATTACGATATAAGCGATTGTAACTACTTCTTGGGGATGAATTTATCGCTTTTGTAACCATATGTACAGGAACACACGTAATGATGCCGTACGAGAAAAATGACTCAAAACAGACGATATAAAACGACAATCTGTAAATTCAGAATCAAAGCTTTCGTGGACAGCACTGATGAGCGAAATTGAGCAGAACAACTATCAAGGTGAAAAGAACACTTCGACTAGCAAAATGCCAAGTAAGTTACTTAATTATTTTAGATATATATATGGCAAGTAATTTAAACGTTATCATCATCATCATTTATCCATTCTCCAAGTGGAGAATTGGGCAGTAAGCTCTCTGCCTCCAGGCTGTTCTGTCCAGACTGTTTAAACGTTAGGGCTTTTCAAAATCACGAATTTCGTTTCATTTAAAGAAATTAAGAATTTCAATAGTAATCATCAGTCATTCGATTTCCCATTTATCAGCGTAATTCAGTGTAGGCAGTTTTATAAGCTACTTGCATGTAGTATTTCAGAAACATAGCTTTACCTCTCTTTTCTAATGTCGTCATAGAGAAGTATTATCTTCAGTTGCCGCTGTAGAAAAATGACACTGAGTTCAATATTAGAAGTTTGGCTGTAAGTCATTCCTCGTATTTGAAAACTATGCCAAGGGTAATGTTGTTAAAACACTAAATTGATAAATGCATCTCTCTTTTTGGTTTTTAGGATTCCTAAACATAGCAACAGCTCTGTTGGTTCTCTTGTCCTTCACAAATTGTTTGCCTTTAGACAAATATTCTCCTCACTGTAAAGTCAGTAACACAGCACGGGGTTTGATAAGGCATTTATTACCTATGTCATTGACACTAGGAGGAAATGTGTACAGGTCTTACACAAAAATAGTAAGTTTTTTTTAATTAATGTCCTTAGATACATGTATAGGCTTTAAATGCTAAATGTTAAATGTTGGTTTTAAATAAATCTTTCAGCCAGCCAGTCTATTCGCTCGTTCGTTCGTTAGCTCGTTCGTTTTCACCCATTCCGGCGTTCTTTAATTCGTTTTTTGTCGTTTTACTTTTCATGTATTCTTCGTTATTCATTATTGAATGATCTAATGATTGATTGATTGGGTTTTTAATTAAATAATTATTTAATTAATTTTATTAATTAATTGAAAGATTGCTGTTTAATTAGTACATCGAATGTTTGGTATGTGTTTGGAACGTAAACATATATACCCTGCAGTCGACCTCCTTTCTGCTTTTTAAACGTATATTTTGGATGCCATTTCTTTAGTCCAGCAAATGGCTTGGACCAGCTGATCAATGGGCAGCTGCCGACTTCACGCTTTCGGTGGGTTCACAGTCACTGAATAGAAGTGGATTGCAGGTAATCATCCAATCTAATTTTGCATAGTATTCCGGCATTGCAAACAACAGTGTTCGAATGTTCACCGAAGCAGTTTCTTCCGCAGAATCAAAAATTATCAATTGTATAGGGTAACAAACAGAACCACATAAAAAAGAACTGCTTATTGGCTTCTATGTGATGGTTCACTTATTAGGCCTTCATTCACAGGGCAACATTGTTAGAGCTTTCATTTTTAACACACAAGGAGGCTGAGAAATGTAAGGCTAGGACTAGCCTCGTACAAGCACCAGTCTCCCATTATCATTTTAGATTTCATAAGATACTGGACATGCAATCATTGGCCATGGCTTCAAAGAAATCTTCTATAGATTTTTGAAACCTTTTTGCTGACTACTGGGAAATTGAAGATTCAAAAAGTATTGACAAATATTGGAGCATAAAATAATGATCCGTAGATGGACATCACTCTAGATGCCACAGTCATTATTACTTTCGTAATGGGTTTGTCTATTTTACGATGCCTATTCTTTGTTTCTTCTAGTAAATTACATTCCATTTCTTAAAAGTTCACCTACATTTATAACACCCCCTAAACATACTTGTTTTCATCGCTTTCAGCCAGGAGCGAATTCCAATTTCTTAACGGCTTTTTACTGGCTATTTGTTTTCAGCCTCGAGCTGTCCTTCTTGCCGATCACCACATTCTGAGTAGCTTCCAAGCCCTAATACGAAATTCTACAGCTGAGTTTCAACGATTTCCCAACAGCACAGCAGTTGTCCAACGTTTGACTAGATTGGATCTCGAACTGCAAAGTATGATAAGTGTTTTAAAGAGGCTGGAACGAATTTTGGGCGTCGTAAGTAAAAGTTTCTTTAATGATTAGTTGTTCATGTCGATCTGTACAAAGGTGTTTTAAAACGTCATATTATAAAGTAGTATACCTCAGCGAGTGACGTGGTAAACTCGCAGCCTGATTGGATATAGTTAAAAGGCTACTCAGAATACAAATTCACTTTTGTGAGCGTTAATTACGACCGAAATGCGTCAATCAGCCACTGGGTAATGGCAAGGAATGCCGACGCCTTTCAACCTTAGGCTTTAGTTTGCACTACAATGTTGAAAAACACTGTAATCTTGTGACTCAACAATTTGTTGAAGTTGAAAACTTGGAAGAAGTAGTTTCTTTACAACTGGCCTTCCACTTCATCTAATTAATATACCTCTTTAGCTTGGGCGGTTTGCTGCCCCATTTCAGACCATGTGATGGCATTCTTGAGAATTGTTGCTCTCAAATTTTCAAACAGTCGCGTGTATATGAATGAATAATTTTAAGATGGATGAAAGACCAATTCTCCAGAGAATATTACGTGGTCTAAAATGGAAAAACAAACTGCTTAAGGAAAAGAACGCTATTCCCTATGCCGAAATAAAACTTCTTATAGTAAGAATTCCTTTCCTAGTTAGTTCCTTTATTTTCGTGGTCTGTATGCCGCCAGTTTTTATGAACTGAATCAGTTACAGCGTCTTATAAGTGATGTCTTCTATATTATTCGCAGGGAACAAAGACAAATACGACAGCATCAGTGGGATCTGTGACCAGCGGAAGTCATTTCACAGCAGTCATGCCCGTGCATATTTCTCAAATCACCTCTGACCAGGATTCAACTCGATCTTCAAATTCAACTGTTCCCACAATTCACGGCGTGGCGCTTCGTGTATCACTGATCCTGGATGATCTGTATTCAAGCCTACTTCAAATGGATGCCGATTTCAGCAAAATGAGGAAGACCAAATGCTACTAATGTGCATGAGTTTGTTGAATGGTTAATTGAAAGATACTGCAACGTTTATTTCTCATAATTGGTTTCTCTGGGTGACAAATAACCAAAGATCCGCGTTTGCCTTGAAAAGGTGAATTGTGAATTCCAATCATGAGAGGTAGTGCATTTAAACCTGTTTATAAAAATCTTTAATTTAAAGTTAATTATGTCACTTGACTTGCATTTTTTATTTAAATTCGTTTTCCTATAAAATTTTTAATAAGTTTTCTTAGTTATGGATCTTCGGTTACACTACAACACAACTGCAAGGCCAAGGACAAGTAATAGGACACATGATCTTAAATATCAGTATATAAGAAAGTATAATAAGTAGTGTATACAATGTATATACCTTAAGTATCTCTGAATCAGAGAGTATGTATGCTTCAGTAAAGTCATACACCAATGAGCTTTAATCTGGACAATTATCGCAGAAGTAATATTTTATTTTCATGATAATATCGTAATTCTCCCTAATCAATGCATGGGCCTCTTTAACTTAATCAGCCGAGGCCAGAATAACTTTGAATTATTACATAGATCTTGCCACTCCTAGAATTGCTGATGATGCCAATTCTGCAATAAACTAAGAATGCTTTATTATCTTATTAAATCAGAAGGAAGAAAAAGAAACATGGGTCTTATTGTTTTCCAAAAATCCCCTAGATTTGATACAGGTTTGCGTTTCAAACAGTTTTATGGTTTGTGTTATCATAAAATTTGGTATATTTGTGTATTGTGATTGTAGTGATAAAGTGTTCACATAAATGTTGTGATATCTTGATATTTAATTCCAAAAAGCTTAATTCCAAAAGCATTTGAATTCGACTATTGTTGTGTTTGTAATTTCGTTCACACGAAAAAAAAAACTGTTTCATACTATCAATTTTTATTTAAGAACTTACATTCGTTTATGAATTTCTTAACCCTCAAAATTCATCTGTATGTTATACAAGGAGCGGTAAAATCCCAGTCTGTTTTCTTTTCAGGCTGCAGTTGAGTGACGTTTAAGGAAAGTTCAAACAAAATTACGTCGTCACAGTCAATAAATGACATATACTGAATCTTTTCGTGTTTATGACGCCCACTTTACACAGTATAGACAAGTATATATAGTATACACAAAGTATATCCCTCTGCAAATTATCACTTCTTTCAGCTCCTATTTTACTTTTAAACTTGGTCCCAAAACTGATTCCGATTCCCTGACGAGGAAGTGAATCCAATCAGTTGAAAAGAATCGAATAACCTTGGTCAAACTGGAGTCGCGCGGATTAAGAACTCAATAAAAAGAACGTTCGTTGTTGACGTCTATCTTTTCCCCCTACCGAAAACATCCTTCCAGAAAGCATACTTCGACGTCTTCCTCGTTAAAAGATAAACTTTCCCACACAGCGATTCCCCAGACAAATTAGGCTTCCTTTCTTGTGTTGGCAGACGTTTTTCAGAAATGCCAGAGTTATATTATTGTATCCGGAAATCCCCACAACAACTTTTCCCCACCCCTGATGTCCTGGTGCTGATCCCCCGTCTCAGTGGAAGTCGAAACTCGTGAAGACGCTCTTTTGCAACATTTGGACTCCCCTAACAAACATCTGTAAATTTTAACATTCAGGAAGACGTGAAGGAAGCTAAACAGTTTCGAACTATTTTCTCCTTGTGATATTAAACTTGGGAAAATCCCGTCATGGTAACTTTCCATAAAAAACCTTTGTTCTTATTAACAACAAAATAAAATTTTTTGCAATAATACGAAATTTTATTTATTCTTCAGCGCCTTGACATAAGCAGGTGCCTCTGTTTCCTTGAAAAATCTTTCTGAGAAACTATGCATTCAAAATTATTCTCATTAATTTACTATCGTAACTTAAATCTTTTATGTTAACGAAAACATGTTTAGAATCATTAATAAAGCCGCTCGCTTCCCTTCGCGTTATATTGTTTTCCTTTGAAGTTTTGTCTTTTAAAACGAACTAGCTGAAAGATTTTCTGGATTACTGTTTGACTAAGTATTGGTCCAAGGAGCCAAACAGTTGCGTTTACAATTACGAGTAAATATCGCGACGTAATTTAGTAGTATGATATTGCGATTGGAATGAATTATCGATAACAGTGTTCGGTCTTTGCAAAAATATGTTGCTTTTCATTTTAGTTTTTCATCTCCAAATAGAAGCTATCGTTATTTTATCAAACGGCGCATATGAAGAAATGCCATCAAACCTGTAATATTATGCTGATGAAATACAGAATGTTATTTTGAGGGTTGAACTAGAAAAAAAAGATTCGTTATAGAACACTGAATATTTTAATGTCCTAAGACAAGAAAAGAAATTATGGCATCAGAAAAAATTTGCAAAAACGACCCGAAAATAGAGAATGAATATATTTGGATCATTTGTTGTCGTTATGATTAGACATGGAAAAATGGTTTCCGCTTCAACCCAAAAGGGAACGTCTTTCACTCTTACATCTCGTTTTTCTTTTTTCCCTTCGTACTTTTACTTTTGTAGGTGTCTTCCCCTTGCCTCGCTTTCTTCTTTATCTTCATTTTGTATTTTTTTGTGATTTGGCATCACTTTGGTGCAGAAAATCACAAACCATTGAGGAATCTAACAGAATTATAACGCGACGATCCGGAACCTCTGTTGGGCCCACAACGTAAAGATGGTTTTGCAATGTCTTCTGAAAAGAAAAAAAATTATTTTTTCTTTGCAGATTTTCTCTTCTTTCAGTGGAAGTTCCGTTTTCATACTTCCCTAAAGTGAATCTGATGTAAAACTCGAACCAAGTTCCTCTGGCTGGGAATGGGATTCGATATGAATCGTTTTTGATCATAGAGAATATCTTATTCCAGCAAACTTCTACTGATTTACTTAGTTCATAATTCTACCAGGCATTTTTTCTCTTACCTTCAAGTTAGCCCCAGGAAGAAATCTTGGACATATTCCACGATAAAAATAAAAATTCCCCAAAGAGCCGTTCCAAGCACAATGCTTACTTTGTTGTTATTGTAGACACTCTTGGAAATACCAGTCTTATAAATAGTCATCCAGAAGCCCCATGCATCTACAGTGCCGTAACCCTCAGATGTCCGGGTAATGATTCCTTCGTCGAGCTGATCGTCTGAATCCATGAATACGCCAAGCAGATAGCGACTAGAAACAAACTCCTGTCACTCTTACATAGGCAACAAAGCCATTTCCAAGTACCTTTTTAGTGGTAATATTGAAATTAGGAAAGTTCCATGGCTATATCGTTCTGTAACAAACTTAATAACAATACTTAACTTCTTAGACCTCTACAGAAATAAAATATCTGCAATAATACATACAGATCTCTCTCGTCCTTCAGCACCGTCAAATAGGCAGGTGCGTCCAATTTCTTTGAAAATGTGTTTTCCAAGAAAAATTAGACATTTAAAAATATTCGCATTGCATATTTTAAGTTCGTTCTGCCATGGTAACGGAAATCTGACAAGCTCGTAGTCATGGTGAAAACCGTTCGTTTCTCAGTTCACCGGTGAGAATCAGATATCGTTTTGGACTTCGCAATAACTGAGAATTATAGTTGCAGCTTATGGGTTTATTTGTTCCAGTATTGAAAGTCAAACGATTATCATAATACTTTCGACTGGGAATGAACTATACAACGACATTGGAGTATTGCAGTAGTATTTATACGAGGTTGCAGTAGGAATAAGATCTCGACATCTTTGATAGCAGAGTTTGTTTCACGCCGGAGAGAACTGTTTTTGTTTATTATAGTTTTGTCCTTTTTCAATACGAACTTTCGTTATTCATCAAACTGCAGCTCAAACTGGTGAATTCCAAAGAAACTCCTCTCTAGACAGACTGTTTATTATTTACTGATGATGTATAGGAGTTGTTTATGGCTGGAGTTCAAAAGGAATAATAAAGTTTGAAACACTCGACTAAGACCGTAAACGAATTTTATTATTAAAATTTTCTAAGCCGGGAATAGCGAAAGCTAAAAGATTAAGTAATGGTAGTAAGCTAAGAATTAATAAATTTATGAGATGAAAAATAGTAGTTATAGAACGAAATATTTAATTTTAACCCCGAAGAACCGTTAGCACCAAAACAAAATTTTTGTTAATTTTATCAAGTGGTTCCCTTTGTCTTTCCCTTTTATTTTCGCTCCTCTCTTAACTTGTCACTTGTAAAATTTTATTTTTGAAGCATTAGTCCCTCTAGTCCAGTTTGTTTATTGTTATATCACCGAGATACTAATAGAATTTAGAGTAGACTTCCAATTCATAAAACCAGAAATATCATGCATGTATTACTTGTTAGATGTCACGACACTTGCACCATGTAAACAGATCTACCCTTGCGCATCTCAAAACGAGCAGCTGAACCGGAAATGAAGGATGTGGGACAAGTCCGAGATTTATATATATGAGAAGAGCTCATTACTCAATTTGAGAAAATGAGTCATATTCCTCCCTTTAAAAACAGAAACACCATTTAATTGAACCACTTTACATACTTAGCAGAAACTATAGAATTTGCAAGAGAAACTGCTTGGTACCGTTGTGAATTCCTAAAGTTGAGAGCTCTCAGCATGAACGGTATGGCATCTTTTAAAAAGTTTAAAAAGATAACGCCTAAAATTTATAATCCTTTTTAAACACGCGTTTGCCAGGACATAACGGTAGGATCCGTATACAATTCATTAATCCGGGTAGGATCTAGATATTACATAATTCGGAACGCTTTTCCTAATTGCGTTCTTCGTTTTCTTTTAATTATTTTTTATTCGATTCACAAAAGTTGTAATTAAAGTTTTAGAGTTTTTTTAAAGGACAGATCCGTTTTTTTGCAGATATTCAGAATGAACGACATACGCAGTATGTGTGTTTTCTTAATACCGTTGATATTGTTTTTTTTTTCCCTCTATCTTCACAGTGATTTGTACAATCAGTTTTGTTGCCTTCTGTGTTTTCACACTGACGGCTTGTCTACCTGCTAATTCATCTCATTCGTGGCCATGCCAAAGGGATAAAGTTGTTCGTCCATTGCTCTCCGATGCCTTGGTTTATTCTCGACATCTGGCAAGAACGATCTCGGTCCTCAGTAACATCATGGTAAGTCACACCAAGGTTCTGTTAAAATGTCAGTTTGTCTATATAAAATACTATATAGGAAAATCCATGACCTGACGAGGGAATTCCACGTTAAATTTCACGCGAAAAACCGATATCGCACGAATCGCGA
>OMLO01000363.1_pt1 | contig 28459 bp, 11 predicted proteins | sample 1674811 | NCBI WGS metagenome assembly OMLO01 (sample SAMN06265003, study PRJEB25207) | coral metagenome | isolation source: Coral host | place: Mexico:La Bocana,Puerto Morelos, Mexico | collected 2008-11-13
TTTGAATTGTTTTAAAAAAACCTAGAAAGCATTTGTTGTCCTAGTTACGAAATGAACGCGGGCTCCTGGCAAGCATGAGCTTTAATAACATGATGCATGCAATGCATGAATATCGAGAAGAAGAAAAGAAATTTATTTTTGCAACAAACCAAAATTTTTTCATCTTTTCTGCTTATACTGATGCATGTACTTCATCATGCAAAATAGTTGTAGCCTCAGAGGCCTTTGATTAAGTCTTGTATCATTTTGATAACACTACGCGTTTGTATTTATTAGAATTTTTAACATCTATGTCATTGTTTATATTTAAATTTTTTTAAACATTTATTTTATATAATAGGATTTTTATTTAATATTGATTATCATTGTTTTTGTGTCAGAACGCACTATAATACTTAATGACACTTAAATAAAGGTTTCTGATTTGATTTGATTTGGCTTGTTTAACTGTAGATTTCATTCGCACCTTCATGCACTTAAGCAATCTCCATTCTAGTTGAGGAAACTGCTCTTCAATTTTCTTTTTCAAAGTTGATCCATCCCATTCTCTGTCAAAAGGAAATTCATGAATGACTAAACCTTTCCTCTCCAACTGTAATTCTGGCACTATGAGTTGGTACGCTGTCGTGCTTTGGGTTAGGAATGAGTACTATGACTTTGAACTCGGGTTTCGCTTCTTTCCGCCACGTACAGTGAGACGTTCAGCAGAACAGAAGGATGATGGCCTAGCCTGCTCATTAACATGGCGTTATATCCCCGCCAAAATTCAAGTTTCACTTTTCTACTTGCTGATTGTAAAAAGCAACCTAAGTCTTGCGTTCGATATTCGTCTTTCACATTTCTTCATTCAAATGTCACAGTTTTTTTAGTCATGTTTGACAATGCTCCATTAGGTTTTCACGATGCGACATTGAAGTTTTGGTATCGGTTTCTTGATATCTAAGTTCTTCCATACAACATTTAAGTTGGATCATTTTATGCGATTTTAAACATTCAACTCGCATGAGTGTCTTACCTTTACTACTTTACTAAATAACACAAAATTGTTGAGATGCTATTCGTTGTCAGCGCAACTTCTCCTGATTAAAATCATGACTAGGCCTGTCCCATTGCGCTGTAAAAATGGCCAATAGGTGCTCAAAACATGGCAAAAAAGTGCTCACATAGTGCTCGATTTCTATAAAAAGTGCTTGAAAATTAGAAATAGTGCACGAAAGTTGCTCCCAGTTACGTTCTAGCAGATGCTTATACCTATTTTTAGTTTTATCAAAGTTTAAACTCTCGATTTTCTAATATACTAAGGTGACTACAAAGTATAACAACATTTGTCGAACAAAAACTCTTTATTATCAGTCAAGCATAGTTTCGAGACCACGCAGCATCACAGAACTGTAAGCAATAAGCCATATATATAGCTACAACTGTTATTAGTCTCTCTTCGATCTTTTTGTATCGAAGCATCACAGTCTTAAATATAATCTTGTAAAGCACTGTCTTGCTGAGCGTTAAAGGTACTGGAAAGAAGACTGATAACTCGTTCAGCGGTTGCTGAGCTGAGCTCTGTCAGCAGTAGCTTCTTGAAGATTGCAGACCAGAATGGAAGTACACTGTATATATACCTGTGAGTAGCGCACCAGCTGACCTTGTCGTCCTCACATTTGAATGTGACACCCTCCGCGACAGGAATATACTGAGAAAGTTCTTGAGATAGAATTACGGTCGTGGCATTCTTTTTGGCGAAAGAGAAATTCCTAAACTCTTCCAATGCGGCTACTGTTGGACAAAGGACAGGACACGACAACTCTCTCGGTATCGTGGAATTGCACACTAAATCTTTGCTGGTAAAAGTTCAGTTCTCAGTGACCGAACGATTGAAAAGAGCAGCTTCGCCGTTTATGAGTTTGCGAGCGACGGCCTCGGTGTACGGGTAGCGGTCTACTGCAAGAGCATTTGCTACAGATTAGAGACGTTCATAGCAAGATAAACTCAATGGGACGTCACCTTCTAGGTACTAAGTAGCGTTACAAAATGTACCCCGGCATCGATTACAACAGCCAGCTCCAAATGTAGCTTCTGGATGCTCACGGGATCATTGAATATTTCCAAGATGTCTGCGTTATTTCCTCGTTTTGGCAGAGAAAAGTCTTGACATCTGCAAACAAGTGCAGTGCTTGCTTAATTACCTAACACTTACTTCACCTCGTGGTCTGGCTGAAGGTACGGACTGACTGTCCGTCCTCTTTCACCATGCAAGCTTGGCATTCTAAGTGTGGGAAAACAGGCCTATCCAAAAGCGTACAGAGGAATCCAAAACTTTAAGTTAGATCCCATATTGTCTATAGTGAGTGAAAAACTTACAATATCAAAAAGATCTGCATAGAAAAAGTGTTCTCATGGCAGCTCCATTTACGGACACGCCAACTCGCAGCCCCTAATGACTACCCTTGGACCAAAGTTTCAGTGTACTGCCAAGCAGGATATCAATCTCTGAGCTAGTTCCTCTCCCTTGAGGGTCTTTGTGAGTACTTCTAGACGAATTAGGCGCTTAGATAGCTTATGTTCTTCTTGAAAGAAATGCATGGCAACGTTTATCTGGTCACATTTTCTTGTCTGGCTCTCTTCTGCAGGCATTCCTTTATTTACCGACTTTCTGCCTTATTCCTTGTACCATTACCCATGCGCGCCTTGTGCTTCTTAGATTTCGTGTGCGTCTCAATGGACCTCTTCTTGTTGCTGAGATTTTTGCAGCAAGCATTACTAAGTTTTCCTCCCAAAGTGTTGACCTGGGTACTCTGTCTGACGCTCCAGTGCACTCACGCTTCATTGTTACTTTCTCTTCTGAGAGTGTGGCCAATCCAGCGCCATTTCTTGGGCTTATCAGATGTTACTATGGATTCCATCTTGGTCATTCTTAGCAGCTCTTCGTTGCCAATAACGATCGACCAGCGGACTCCCTAGAGTATTGGAGACACATGTTGACAAAAACTTGGAGCTCATTGTGGAGGGCCTTAGTTGAATGCCATGTCTCACAACCATTACCATATAGAAGAACGACTACTACCGTAATTGGGTCAATAATGTTTTCGTCTTCAAGACTCACTGAGCTGGTTTGCTACTTCCATCTTAACAAAATTTGACCGGTTTTGAAACAGTGCTACACATGCTTTCCTCAGCAGTTGTACTGAACAGAAAAGAGCGCTAACCAATAAAAATCGACTGTTCTCACGGTCAAAAAGACCATAGCTCGTGCATTTCCATGAAAACAGTCAGCCAGTCAGGCGACAAGGAACAGGGTATTCGCCTTCACTGAAAACGTTCCAAATACAAAATATATTTTTTTAACATATGGAAAATTGTGAAAAACGTACTGAAATGTTTCCTACAAAGCCAAAAAATCCTCAAATTCTGCTCAAAAGTCAATTAGTTGCACAACAGTGCTGGAAATGTAAATAGTGCTCTAAATTCGAAAACGTGGAGAAACTCTTAAATCTTAGATAAAACTGTAATAAACCTTGGTTAACAAGAGCCAAAACAAGACTATCTTCCACAGTGGAACAACGAGGGTACGCTTGGCTCCCTCAGTGATTATATATATATAAGCAAGTGCTCTTGGAATGAATAAACTGGCAGAAATAATCAAAAATGTTCCCCTTCCCGCGACTGCATAAATGGATTGATGCCCAACATTTCCGGGTTCCAAAATCTAGAAAAGAATCTGGTGATTTTTCTGTTGTAATAAGAGGAAAAACAATCCACTGGGGCCCACGGAGACTATCCAAGTCCTTTTAAAAAGACATCCTGAGTGACTTGGCGGTTGTCCAAATCCACCAATTTGCTACAAAATCTGCTTTGATATTGCAATACCTTGTGACCTATTGAATATCTAAACGAATATTTGTGTTCATAGCATATTTTAAATATCTATAAAGGACTTGTGCGCAACTGAAGTCATCGTACAAATTTCTACTATATTGGCTGTTGCCTGGTTATCCGTATACCACTTAACATACGTACGTAAAATAGGGAGACAAGACCAGAACTATTTTCCTAAGTTCTCTCCATGTAGAACTTCTACTACTTTCCCCCTGTGTCCACATTTTCAGTGTGGTAGACATGCTTGCCGCCATCGATATAGGTAACAGCGCCGCAGGCAATGTTATCAGAAAAAGTTAATTTTTGAAGTTTACAGAAAGGATAGCAACTTTTAAAATTACGAAAATGGGTGTTGTTCTTTCAGAAAACTATCTCTTCCCTACAATACTGGTTTAAGGTAATAAATGTCTCCTAATGTCTGGCAATAACGACAGTCATCTGGCAGTGCCTGGTAATAATTCTGGGTAAATTTCCAGTAACTGGACTTGTAGACGTCACTCTATCAACAAATGATGACAATTGTGTAACCGAGATTGTGAATTTTTGAGCTTTACGTAGTCGACGTTGCTTTGAATCCTCCTTGATGTAATACTGATAGTACCTTGATGGGAATTCCACACCAAGCCTATCCGAAATATAATTTGCGTAAGATCCCAAGTTAATTTTTCGTTATTGTTAGAAATCCAGCTTTATGCAAGTCATGTAATTTTTGCTGAATTGTCATCAGCTAGGAACCAGCCATCGTCTAGAAAGACCGCGATGTAAATGCCATTAGTTCTCCACCATACGACCAATCGGAGAAGTATCTTAATAAAGATGAAAGGAAGAAAGGAAGAATTGTGAAAATGTAATAAAGCGTTTTGCCGTGAAAATTCCATGACAAACCTAAGAATGGTAGATGTGGTTCGACAATCTCAACATGGTGATACCCACTTTTAAGGTCAGAGGAGAAAACATAACCATTGTTGAGAAACATAAAAGAAGTTTTTTCCAATAATCTTACCTAATGTTCAGTTCTTCTACGTCATCTGCTTGAGGGATCATGCAAGATTGCAGCGCGTATGCGTACTTCAGTACGGTACGTTCGACGTACTTCAAAGTGGCGTTTGTTTGACAGCTCATGAAAAATCGTGGATTTTTCCTTTCTTTTTACGACTTGCCGTGTGTAATACGCTAGCGCTGTCACAAAGCGCAACTGCTTCGCAGAAACACTAAGAGGTCCCTCATTGTTACCTTACTGCTGTGAAATTCACCGATTCTTACAACGAGAAGTTGACCTCGTGTTCGTGGCGGTACTTCCAACACGACGTGAATAAAAAAATGGACTTGTGACGAAAACACTAGCGCGCGCCCAGCAAGAAATCGAAGGAAGGAATGGCGGGAAAATCTGTCAGCAACGAAGGCAGTGAGTTACTGAAATTCGGATCGATGCTAGCCACATCAACTACCGAATTGAAAGATACTATGGCTGGGAAGTTTGACCAGCTAGAAGAAATACTCACTCAGCACGATATATGAGCCCATGATATCCATTTATACACCTGGGTGGAGAGGAACACTGTGAGGGTAAACTGTCTTGCCCAAGAACACAAGAGAATGTCCCGGCCCAGGGCTCGAACCCGACCACTCGTTCCGGAGAAGAGCCCACTAACCATCAGGTTACGAAAGGAGCAAAAATTAGAAGAACTTAAGGATTCGGAGGAGATAAACGTGACACGAGATGGTAGCAGGCTGTCACAAGACCCAGTGGGGAGGTTCGGGTATGTCTGCGACTGGAAAAACCCAATAAAGCCCAATTATTTGACCCTTAATAGTCGTCATAAGCTAATAACAGACCCAAGAAACGCCCAATGGCCCAGGTTACTAAAACAAGTCCTCATTGTTTGACGTAAAAGTGAAAAACCTAGGATACGCTATTTCTTAAATTCTCAACGTTGTTGTTAAGATCTTCAACACCCAAAGAAGATCAAAAACTTAAGACTTTTGCATCGCATCGCAAAAGCATTTCACTCTGTGAAAAAGCAGTGCATTTCTGCTGTGAGCATGGACATGTAATGATCCACCGAGGTCTTTCTCTGACCTCAGCACAGCATCTGAACATGACTGGAGCATTTTGATACAAATTGTACGAACGCCTTTACCCATTTTTGACGTTTAGGTGAGGGGGAGGAAAGTAGAAATTGCACCGAGGTTGGTAGACTGATAAATAATTTGTATTTCATATTTAATACTCTGAAACAAGTTGGAATTCTGTCATATGCGGACTGGCGTAATGCGAGACAACTTGAATGAATCGTTACCAAATGTATTGGTGGTAAAAAGAATGTATTCATTTGACCTTTAAACGTACTGGGGCTCTTATATTTTAAAGTGTCTTTAAGGGGGACATTCGTAATGGGGGAGTAGTTTGCTTTGTAACTGAAAGGGCAATGTTCAGTTAAGGTTATTTTGCAGTCCAATTAATTACAGTGATACTTTGCAAATATTCGTTGTTTTGTTTGTTATAAAGAGAGGACAGGCCGTCAAAGGGGTACAGGGTCAAAGATGTTGAGGTAAAGTAATAGTAAGGACGTCAGAAGGAAATTGAGTTTTTGTGATCTAGATCAGGATTAAGTATCGAGGAAAAAAAACGTTGACCCGATCAAACGATGAAACAGACTTGTGGTGAAGATAGTCTGGCTGAAAATCGTCTGATAACTTTTCCTGATGTCCAAAAAAGACGAGCTTGAAACCGTGCGTATCGACCACGATAACGTGCTTGAAGCGAACATTTTCTTATCAGCGTATTGTAACCGGACAAACAGATACCAGTATATCTTCAGATATATGTCAGGGCCGGAAACATAAAGAACGCTCAGCAAATGTTGTAGATCTTGGATGCATACCTCTGCGTTCAATTTACCTGCTTTTTACCACGTTTAGTGCGATCTGAGAAGCAATTTATGCCGGGATCTAAATTAGTTTTGAATGAGCAATCGTAGGTGGAGAGGTGTCTCCACAATAAGCTCAATTTCTGTGTTATTAATAAGCCCTGAGGCTGATAAACCCCAGGCTTTTATTAACTCGCAACGGAAGCTGTTTTCTTGTTGAGGTTTCAGCACAATCTTCACCTAACAATCTTCGGTCATGAAGTGCCTTCAGCGTGAAACGTCGAGAATTCACAGCTTTTTCTCTGTCTTTGTCGCCGTCTGCGCTCAAAGTTTGAAACATTGGGCTTGTCTAGCTAAAGTGTTTTTTATCTCGTTGAAAATCTCGCTGCAAAAATGTGGTTTTGACGCAGATGAATTGCTGTAAACAAGTTTGCGCATTTTTAGAATGTCTTCGTTATCGCTTACTTTATCTCTATTTAAAATCCATCAGAGGTGTTGCAATGTCAGGTCTAAATGGAATAGTTCTTTAGTCAGTTGACAAGAATTTCGACACGTACCAAGGAATGAATCTCCTAAATTGAAAAATACTTTGTCAGTGAATTAGAAGTCTTTGAATGCCTCTTGAAATAAGTTTTCTGTCCGTCGTGAACATTGCGTCATTTATGGCTCGTGAAGCGTCCTCGATTGTTCTGTGTTCCGAAAAAAACAGCATTCGTTCAAGTTTGCAAAACGAGCTTTTGTGTGAAAGATTTCAGAACATTGATGCATGGTCAAGCCTGCAATATTGAAGAGAAAAAATTCAATCAATTGGTCACTGGCTAAGCCGGCGACATCAGCTTTAGATCCGTAAATTATTAATTCGAGAAGCACACAAAATAAAATGAATCTCCGTTAGCAAACACAATCAAGATTTTTAGGTGGATCTTGAAGAGTCACTAGATATTTATAGCTATTGGTTGCATGCACTTGGCGAAAATATTTTCAGTATTATCGCTAAGCAGGATAATCCATGGAAATAACTGAAAAGCTGGGATTGCGAACCACTCAGTTGAACTTTCAAACAAAGCCCTTTTTGACCCAACGTTAGCTGTGGGTATGAAGTCTTATTAAAATCTTGACAAGTAGACTCAGCTTTGTGCTAATCCAAGAAAGGTCGACTGAGCTAGATAGAATAGTAGCTTTGAAGAGATTCATAAAAAAAAACACTTCGCGATGACTGTGTATCTGTACGCAGTTTTGTATTTTCTCATATTGTGTCATGGCCCAGCACATATTCGCAAGAATTGAACCACGGTGATAAATGGTACGCGACGAAAGAACAGCGGATAGCACTTGACCTTACACACTATTGCTAGAGGAGAAACTGACATTCTACAGCGAAAGCAGACTTCAGATAAATAACCTAACAACTACCTTATCGGTAACACAATACGATAACAGAACCATCAGTTATTTAACAAGTACTTTTAACATAGCAGGGTTAAGGCCAACAGTTTCTGGTCTGCTTTCAACAGACTGATTTCATAGACCTCGTTGTGTATAGGAAACGTGAGTTTCGGATTTGTCCTATTTCTACTGAGCTTTGACGCTTTCACGGATTAATTTGTGAAGTGCTTAGGCTTATAGGCCCGGCTTATAGGGCAGTTTGAAAACAGACGGATAATGTTTAACTAATTCTGATCTTTGCCCAAAGACTGAGGTTTCATTCGCACCGCCGCGATGGCAAGACAATTGTACAAATGTTTCTCGAATATACAATATCCTGCAGGCTTTTCGTACATATATTCCTGTGAGGGTCTGTGAACAGGCAGACGCTGCCCTAAATACTCATCATTTCTACACCTATCGGCAATTCTTTGCCGATAAGCTTTCACGACACAGTTTGATTTCAGATGTATCCTTCGATGTACCACGTGCAGCTTCAATGAACAGCGTAATCCAATTCATTCGATGAGGAATATGGTGAATATCCTTCATTCTTTGTAACTAATATTTCTGGATATCTGTTTATTGTAGAATTCGTGATTTAGATGAACTGATAATTCTACCTCACTGCGAAGTGCCCTGGATGACATCGCAGCGGAAATAACATCGCATCATTAACCGACCTACACCCAGTTTTTCTACTACAGTAACAACAGACTTGACGCAGCCATCATCAATAAGGAAGAATTCCTCAGCGTGCAGTTACGTGCGCATTCCTTTCAGTTTCATAAACAAAATATACTCGACTTATTGCTGATAAAATAAGAGTTTTTCCGCAAAGTGTTTTGAAGCATTATAAATTACCGTTGCTAGCACTAACTATCATTCTTTAAATAACTTCTCCACCCTCTCATAAACTAACAATTCATAAATGAGTAATATTTAAACACACGACAGACAACATTTCGTAATGATGCATCGATGAAAAAAGAAACTGAAGAAAAAAAATCTTGCCAGTAAATTTTTACCACCATGAATTTTAACGTGGCTTACATAATTTATCCTTGAGAAATTACGCTAAGAACCTTAGAGAACAGAGTATTGATATCCCAAGAGGATACGATCACAATGGGAAAACGCCAACATTAACCTAACGTGCTTACGGTGTTTATAATCCAGAACAGACCTCTGCGATACCTCCCTGACGGCTAGGCGTCGTCCAGTGACGTCACAGCTGGCAGGTGGCGATGTTTGGGATAAAGGGCCTAGATTGGCTGTTTGCTTAGGTTTTGAAATAAGATACTGGTTCTTGAGAGAGCTGTGAAATTGCCATGTTTAATGGACAAAATTATCGCAGATTTCATCTAGCCTCGTGTTAAATAGACAGGCGACAATACAGCTCTTCCCTCGTTCGCACGCTTCTATGTGATCGAGTTACGTGGAATTATGCCACAAACTGCGAACGTAGCACACGTTTGAACTGTAATAATTCCTTCTGTAAACTCATTTCTCGATTCCTAAAAACCAATGTTCGGCAAATTAATTGCTCTTTATAAGTTCAGCACTCCTATAGGGTTTTGCGTACCAAATTTGATACAGTACTTGTTCAATTCCCTTTCGGGCACTTAACATATTTTAGCGCCGGTCTTGTCGATAAACCGCGAGCCCAGATAAGCTTTTTCTTAGCATCTTTGCCCTCTCGACAAGCACGCTTTTGATCTCTGTGGCAAACATAATGCCTGTAAAACACCTGGGTTTTAAAGCACCTTAATAATGCTTATTGTGTAACTGATTTCAAGCTTGTTCCTAGGGGCATTAAAAGATATATAAATGACTTATGAAAGGGTGTAACTTTTAGCACTGATGTGCGATTTCTTTTCAGTAGGTTATTTTGGTTGGATTATTACCACACGATGCATGTATACATTTGTTTGTTCGTACAAGACTGACTCTTTTGTTTCACAGATATTTCCAATGCGGGTATCTATTTGTTTTGTTCTTTCCTAGTGTTGGCTTGGAACATCACGTTCAGATCTTCAAACATTTTTAAATTTCACCGTCGGATAATTTTGGTGCGGGCGCGTGTTTTTTTCTTTCATCACTAATTCTACGTTCTAGCGAGTAACCTCAAAACAAGGACCTTGGGCAAATTACTTGTACATTACGCATATCATGTCCATGATCAAATCTAGTCTGTTAACATATCAGCCATGCGAATAACACTGATATCTGGATGAATTGTTCGTACTCTACAATGCGGCTTAGATGCGGGGAAATAATCACGCGTTTCGCTTTTCTCCCTCTTTCATTCAGTTCGAGGTATTATTTCAATTTGTTTGGGTTTTAAATTAGAATTTGATCAGTGGCACCTGTCCATAGAGTGTCTCCTCCCTGTGCGAACAAAGCAATTTTGTGAATGTTGATTACGAAAATAAAAGCATGGAATGTTGTAAAACGTCTGCTAATTAATTATCATTAATTGATAACACCCTCTATTGTCAACCCAGGTCCACAGGGCGCCTGAGGGTGTTAGGCTGTCCATTATCAAACGCACTCTTGTAAACCTCGTAAACGAACTAATCAAATCGCGACCAAACACTGTTCAGTTCACCATTAACCTTAACCAACAAAGACTCGCAGCGTAATTCGTTTGGTTTTGTCTCTTGTCTGCGGCGAATCTTGCAGTCTCAAGGCCCATTAAAAGAAAGGTCTATGTAAACTCGATGTATATGTTTTTTGTTATCAAGTTATACCTGTACGGAAACGACCGCTGTCGACTGCTATGACAGGCAAACCATACGGGTCAATTTCTTGGCTTTGTCACTCAGGCGCTTATCAAAAGGAACATCTATTAATATGTCAAGCAGCCAATCACAGCGCGGTATCTAAATTGCGGTCATTAGTTGCTAATTTCAACATAACACAGTTGTTTCACTTTGTACGCGCACTGGTACGAGGTATATAATACCGTACGTGGACTGGCAGGGACAGTTAGCCCCACAATCTGTAGCGAAAACAGCGCCGAAGGAATCCGTTCATCTTGAAGTAGCGAAGACATCGTTGAATATGCAGCACTGCGACTGGAATAGAAGTCTCAATGTGTTTCCGCCGTATAATTCTTCGTCGTTTTATATTGATGATATTCTGAGCTCGGGCTCACAACGACCTCAAGCTTCCATCTGCACTTCAACTATGTGCGAGGTTCCTAAACCAGCTTGCCTATCACCAGCCTTTCATCTTCCTCCACCGCGAACCTACAATAATCTGGGCAGTCCATTCACGCCTTATCATTCCCCGAGGGGCTTCGGTTTCCATGCGCCGAGCATACCTAGTGTTTATGAAGCCTACAACGATCATAGTAAGTAGCATCGATAACTCTCTAGCTCGTCAGTTGAATAACAATGGTTGAGTGTAAAATGCTGCGCTAAGGTCACTAGCGTGAAGTGATTTCTTTCGTTCAGTGAGATATCGGAATCGATTACCGCTATTGAGTTCTAGTTCGTTCTGCCGATGAATTTGATTTCACTGACTCTCGATATAGCGCTCAGTGGGGTGCTTGGATTGCGAAGTAGTTCATGCTGGCTCTTGGTAATGACCACAGTGCTTTCTTCTGGCTGTGAAGTAAGTGATAAGAGCATAAAGTCATTAAATAATGTGTTGTGTTGCTCAGTTCGCCAAGCGCTGTACCATTTGGCAGCTTACTTCAATGCTATTATTCGCTTTCATAAGACTCGCTCTTTATGACAGCATTGACGGCTTGAAACACCACCTGATTAACATGTACTTCCTGAAAACCGCGTGTGTTCATCCCGATCTCGGAATCTAGAGAAATCATTGGTAGTAATTCTTCCTTTTGAACTACACAATAAGATTTCCAGAAGCGAAAAGTAGGGAGTAAAGCTTAACGGAAATACTGCCGCAATTTTCGCACCCAACTTAGACCTCAATTTAACCCGCAGAAATTGTTGCATCTGTAATCATTTCCGTCGCTTCTTTACTTCTAGGTGCCTGGAATCTGTTTTTACCAAAGCCGCAGAAGAAGAAAGGTGGCCAGGTTCGGTTCTCCAACGAGCAAACGATGGAGCTGGAGAAGATTTTTGAGAATCAGAAGTACCTCTCGCCACCAGAGCGCAAGCAATTGTCCAAGGTGCTTGGGTTAACAGAACGACAAGTTAAGACCTGGTTTCAAAACCGCAGAGCGAAATGGAGGCGCTTTAAACAGGAATCACAAGGCGACAAATCGGAAAGATTAGAAAATGAAGAAGCCAAGGCGATAGAAAAGACCTCTTCGTAAGTTCAACCGGCTCTAGTAAACTCGTACGCACCGCATTTACTTAGCAATTGTAAACTGTCGCGGTGCGAAGTATGGCAGAAACTACGTTCGGTTCAAGCACGAAATGTTTTGGAATTAAGCCATTAAAGAAGTTGTCAAATGCTGGTTTTACAGCGTTTAAAACTCTAGACTTTGTATAAAATCGTGTCATAAACAAGACGTTCAGAATTTAACTCGCGCTGGCCGTTGAGAGTGAGGTACATGTTATGACAGAGTCTACATCAGTTACTGACTTTTCTGAAGTTTGGTTCGCAAAGTTGACTGCCACAAAGGCCTATTCTTTAGTCGCAGAACTATTTCATTTGAACAGAGAAGGAGTTTGCTGTTAAGCTATTGAAAAGAGTTGATTTTAAAGGCGGTTGTTAAAAGTAATCAGTACCCATCTATTGTAGAACTCGTATGCTAAGTCATAAGTGTTAGTGAATTACACGTTAAAGCAAAATTAATTGCCGAATTTAAGCTAAACTGCTCCCAAGAAAGACAAGAGAGCCACACGCGATTTATGTCCTGTATATAGTAAAAATTGCTCGGAAATTTGAGTTTTGATTTCCTTTTTCAACGCGGTGAGTTTGTGAGAAGAAACGAAAGACTGTACAGAATAGCAAACAGTAAATTGAACACTGTGTAATAGCTTTGATTTCCAATTAGTCATTTTTACTGAGAATAAACTTACTCAAACGACATTGTTGTGTGTGTGCCTAATGAATGCTTGTCGCTTCTTCTCGAAAGCTTAGAAGAAGCTTACGTAACTGACAACAAAGGGGTAGAAGTATGTCCCAGAAACCTATATGTAGCGTTTTTGTAGCTAAACGCAATTTATTGCAGCCGAACGAAGATGCTTTAGATATTTCTAAGGCAAATTGAAGAGTCTCATGACACGAGATAATTGCTTGGTTTGATCTCTGACATTTCCTATGATAAGATTGACATAGTCTTTTAGCGAATTGCGCTCTCATTCTCATTATTACTCTTTTAATTGCTCTATAGACAGGATGTGTGCTTCCAAACAAGTTTTTCTCTTGCTTTTGAAAAGGCAAAGATCATCTCTTTAGCCCGTAATTTATTTCGGAGCTTTTTAAGTCACTTTTTCCCTTTCGAGTCTTCGCTATTGTCTAAGTAGACGACCAAGTCGCCAAACGCCACGATTTGTCCGACCATTAACGAATCCTAATTGGTACTGTGTCAGAGGGATAGAAAATTATTTGTTTATATTATGGCGACAAAGGGCTCTTGCGACTGCGATAAAGTGGCTTCAATCTATAAACCTTATCTTATAGCTTTCTTCGCCCTGAACATGCTTTCAGAGAAACATGCTTCACACGCTTTCCCGGCGTTGCTTTTCATAAACGCCAAGTGAATTGTATTGATACGGAGCGACTGGCCGAGTAAAATTAATTGCAAAAGCTTTATTTTTCAATACAAAGGTGTGAAATTCAATGTGATAAAATAATTACCATAGACTGTGCTGTTTGTAAAAGACACAAAGAGTGTTTTAGAGTGGGATTGCCAAAAGCCATTGAGGTCTTTATTTTCGAGGAGGTCGTCTTTTCTCTAATTGAAAGGGGTTTCTGCTCTTTTGTAATCAATCTTGAATTAGTTATCGATTCCTTGCTTTGCCCACCCCGTATCCAAAACAATGATTCTAAAAGACTATTAAACGCATCAGCTCTATTGTAAACGACTCTTTGAGGCTTTCTGTTTGTTCGCACTGCAAGTTTGGGAAACTAAGGAAAGAAAAACGTTTCTCTTTGTGCCGACTTATCAGAAACAGAGTACACACAGAGCAGCTCTTTTTCATTAAGACGAATGAATAGCATTGCGTGTGTGGCCGAAGAAATCTGCGAGGAGCAGAGATAACCCCGTTGTCAGTCTCCTCTATTCACTCGTTGTAATCCAAATTCAAAATAGCGCTAATCAAGATATGCATTTAAACCATTAGGATTCTCAAGGTCTGTGTAACATAACACTACAACATGTTTTGTCGCAATAAAGGACAAGAACGCAAATTGTCAACAGATTACTTTGTATCTGATTCATGTTTGTAAATTGTTTTTTAGCCGGGCAGTTTTAGCTATTTCAATGTACATTAAGAGTTTTTGACGCGTTCGTACTTTCGCTTTCTTGATCGACTTTCCGGTCTTTTGACGCATTTAGTTTTCGCCAATTAAATACCAGCTGTTTCCTCTATAGGGCCGAAACAGCTAACACAAAACAAAGGCAAAATATACACAAGTTGGCGTCTGTCTTCCACAAAAAGCTCTACTCATTTTTTAGTTCAAAAAGATGCTTTAGCAAGTTAGAGTCCTGCACGCTACAACCACAAATGAAGGCGAGTTTTATAAGGCAAAAAACAAGAAAGCGAAAAAAGAAAATAAAAACGTTTCATGAGTTTGAACGTAGAGTTGAGATTCAAAGATGTGGTTGTAATTTTATTTCGCACTATACAGGGAATTAAAGTAGCAAGACCTGTCAGGCTATGTTCACAGAGGTATTAGAAATCATTTAGTCTCCTCTGTTTGAACAGGAATTACTTCATGAGCGGAAAATAAGATCAAGTATAAGTAATATTTAAGATACTTCAAAGGAAGGCTGAAATTAAAAGTCAGTTAGGATAATGATTGTCTAAAGACCTAATTATGACTCCCTTTTTTTTTGCTTAAAGCTGAATAAAGAAAAAATTCTCCTTATTTCGCAGCTTTTAGCATGGCTGCCCTATCTTCATCGATCCTTATGTTTTCAGATAAAAAACATTCAAAATGATTCTCATAAATGATTTGACCAAATTTAATGTCAGTGTGAGCATTAAGTTGTATTCAAAGCTAATTTAGTGGAATTTAAGGCTACGCCAACCTTGATCTAGAAATGATCAAATTTTCTGATAAAAAGCAGAATTGTTTGTTACAAAACTATTTTGAGCAAATGATTGAAATATTTCGATAAAATTCATTGAATGTAACCTATTTTTTAGTTATCTGCCAAACTTACTATTCATATCCCGACTTTTGTGAATTAACTAGTGCATTTATCAACGCATTTTCTAAAAAAACGACTACAAATATACCTTACGGTTTCCTTCAATAAACTAACCACTGAAAAATGTCGTTTTTCCCGACCATTAAGAGCTATTGCACACCCCTTTCCTGCTGTTTTATTGCAGGCTTACAGAAAACCGATGGAACTATTTATCTCAGTGAGAGCTTGTGAGGTAGACCTCAAACACGCTAACATTTCCAAAACGGCAAATGGCGGAACGAGGTACTAACTTTTAATGTCTTCCCTTCGCGGATAACCAAATGCGCTTTGAGAACAACTGATAACATTGTATTACTTGTCGCAATACAGCCGAATAGGCGAGGGAGCTTTTCCCGGTATTTAAGAATAATTTTACTTCTTTGAACGCATCAAAACGCCGCATTTTATTCTGCGTGTTTTCAGTGTTTTTTGCTTGCGGTAAATGCGATGTAAGTCGAGTAAAGGAATTCAACTAACTTATCCTTGTGTAATGGAACAAGCGCCTGATCGTCTACTCGCTGATTTATGAAGTTAAACAATGGAAGAAAATCTAGCTACACGGAAAGGGTTGTTCGTTTAATTTCTCTCGTTAGGGCGGATACATTGTCCTTTGTTGCGAGATGTACCGCGCTGTTGACGACATTATAAAGACCTTGAAGACAGATAACCACAGCTATACCTTGATAGTGTAATGAATATTTCTAACCATACTACATTTATCGCAACACATCAAACTTTTTGATTCGTTATTGTAAAGTTCTTTATTGAATTTAGAAACCTTTGTGTATCGGCTTCTAGGCCAACTCATTTCTTAGATACAGTAATACACATTCATGAGCGATAAACTAACTTTATATTCATACTATTCTGTGATGATTCAAGTAATCTTCACTCATTTTCTTCTTGTTTTAAATTCCAATAAAAACAAAGCAACTTTACCCCTAGTGATTCTAAAATTGTCAATGAAGGCTTACCCTTCTTTGAAAGAGTGGTTTGAAATTACCTCGACAGTGATACAACTCTAAACCGATAATTCAGTTTCTTTTCAGAGCAAGGACAATGCCATTGCCAGGCTGAAAATTTAAAATAAGTGTTAATTGTGAAATGTGGGGCTCTGTGAATTAGACCCTTATGGGTTTATTTTGTTTTTAGTCAGTAATAATGCGTTGCTAACTAACTCGGCAAGCTGAAATAGATCTCACTCCATTTAGTGATTACTCCCAGATTGGTTTTATACGAATTTATGTTCATGTACAACTGGTCAAAATGTTTTCCACTTAGCTGAAAATTCAAATGAAACAGTTAATTTGTGATAATTATGAGGTAGATAGACACAATAAGCCATCGCAGTGCACGAGAAAATATGTGATCAAAGATAACTATCCATTGCATGGCTTTTGCTCGGCTGTTTTATCAAACTGAATCTGATCTGTTAAATATAGTGCAATGAGTATTTTAGGTTGATAAAAAAACCAAGCTTTGAAGATAAATTGCAGAAACTAAATGGTGTAAAATAAAACATGTATCAAATATTTCCTAAAATTTCTTAATGGTAGGCATGCTTGTAATTTTAGTTAAATTGATTTGACCATTGCAATCATATACCAAAAACTAGAGTTTCGCAAAGCCATATGAAATTTTTAATGAGAAAAATGCTTTTGCCAATGATTGTTCAATTGGGCGGTCTTCTTCATGAAATTTGTCATTAGGAAGTAAGTTTGCATCACTAACATTTGTTCTAAATTAAGATACTTCACAGTAAAAGACGACTAATGGTCTCTTAGAAAACTGAGAAAAAATTTACAGTATAAAACATGAGCAAAAAACTCTTCAATAACGTCACTGACTGATCTCAGTCATTTCATTTTCAAAGGAAAGAAATCTATACAAGTTATTACATTGTAACTAGCTGTAACTATTTCTTATCACTCAGAAGGCATACAGCTCAACTTGTCTATGGCAACTGATGGAGCTCAGAATTAAGCCAATTAATTAACACAAAAATAGATCCAGGGAATATGGAATAAAACTACCACAGGAATAAAATTACAATAAAATGTACAGGGACACAACATGCTCACACAACCAAATCTTATATAGTGTAATTACTTTTATTTTATGCAAGATGACACGTTTGTTTGTACGACCTCACTACTTTCACTCACTGGTGCCATCTCTGCTCTTAGTTTTCTGTATATAGTAAAAGAATATTACACGAAATTAGGTTAAAACCATCAAACGAACAGATGTTACTCCCGTAGGTTTGTTTATGATTGCTTGGAGGTTCGAGTGCTGGGAATAAACATCACATTTTGGATTCTGTCAACCGTCTTCGCGTTTGAGATAAACCATCTTGCAATGCAGTGGTTTAAGTCTATCTAAATCAGAACTTACGTATACAGAATATCCTAAAATAATGTGGTTTCTCCTTTTCCTACAATGTTTCTGCTAGTCTCGCTTAATATGAGTGATTTCCTAATGTTGCGTGCATGGGAAATAGAGCAAAGTTCGACATGTCTTTACTCAGTTCCTCACATATGACATTCTAATTTGCGACGTTGATTTAAGCTTGATCCTCTCGCGAGTAAGAAACTGCAAGGTAACTGATAAATGCGTATTTTTCTTCCTAATTAATCGCCAAGGTTTCTTTCCTGCGGGCATGTTGGAAAACATGTTTGCTCGCACTCTTTCGTTTTCTCCATACCTCAAAGACACGCCCAATGGGGGAAGAAAATTAAGTTTGGTCATTCCAAATCTTCCCGGCTCCTGACTAAGCCAACGCATTCCTCAATGAACTTGTGATGTCAACTGCATGGGCAAACCTCATTAGCCAACACGCCCACTATCTTACTGAACTGTGCTCTCTATGCGTTAGTAAACAGTTCGTGTCATTTCTACAATTAGCGTGTTTACTATGTGGTGCCGTATAGTCGAGGGGTCTGTAAGCGATGGTGGTCCATTATCATAATACAGGAAGCCTAGTTATTCGATGCCACTTGAGTAGTTTTCCGGCGCTCAGAACGGGCGAGATATATTGAATGAAATAGTAGACACGTTTTTGCAGAAAGACTTGGTCTAAGAACCGGAAATTTTAGCATTTTGATTCAGTCGTTTCTTTCTGATATCTGCATGATCGGTAGATATGCAGCGTTGATAATTGCTGATATAAGAAAGAAAGTATGTTTCCACTTCCTTATCAAAAGCTTGGTAAAATGTGATTAAGTTCACCGAGACCATGTGTAAAAAAGTTTATTAGGTCTTTTGGAGAAGTGCTGTACGTTTTCTTTTGAATAAGCCTTGAATACCTTGAAACTTAATCAAACTTGGTGTTTTATATTTAAAAGTATTTTAGGAACTTTAGTCTAATCAGATGTGTTAGAATAAATTGCTAAACCTCTTCTTAGTCAGACAACCGTATATATATACTATCCATACTACCTGCTTATATAAATCGATTGCATTTGAACACTGGTGTTTAATTAATTTCTTGAGGGAAAAGTAAAAGCTACATAACAGATGAATTATAACGCGTCACTGGTAGACCAATAATTAAGCATCTGTGACCCAGTGAACACTAACAGCGCCAAACAAAGGGTGAACAAGCACTCAAGGACCTACACCGTTTTGTTCCTTCTATAGAAAACTTGACCTATAAACACTAGAAAAAAGGTTCATTCTAATGGAAAATAATCTCAATCTGCTTGCGCGATACTAAACGTCCTGTTTCAATCCATCGATGCAGCAATTACAGAATCGATTGGACAGCTGGCGTTGCACTTTACATATCCTCTTTAGGAAAGGAGACATTTCATCGAAAGCTTTGTATTCACATTACAAGGGGAACGAAAGACAGCAATGATGTAGTTGTTCGAGGTAATTTATAGACAGTAAGTTGTTCTGTTGCGTGGAATGGCAACTGTTTGTGAAGAACTTGTTAAAATGACCAGCGACGTAAATGTCCACTCCTTAATGGAAAGTGCAGCCGTCATGCCCTCGGGCCTAGTTGATTTGCTTGATAATGGCTAGATTAATGGATTCCCTCAGCTCATCATTTTTCTCAAGGCACATCATTTCCAATATTACTATCACCCTGATACTGACTTTGGTTTCACAGTGCGTTCTTGCCACTGTGAAATAGCATAGCAAGAAGAAAAGGACAGCTTAATTCTTCCCTGTGATATTGTTCCCAGAACAACTTTGCCCTTCGTATGGAAATAAAAATAATGATATTTAGAGAGGAAGCCACATCAGCCTTGGCTGGTTTTCATAATTTGGTGTCACTGGTTTTTGTGGAGGGAGGAAAACCAGAGAACTCGGAAAAAAAAACCTCAGACCAAGGCGAGAGGCAACGACAAATTCAACATGGCACCCGGCCGGAATCGAGCCCGGGCCACATATTTGTGGGAGGCGAACGCTCTCATCGTTGCGGCATCCCCGTTACCCGTATTCAAAATATGAAAAATAAAGATAATTTGTCGAGCAAATTGTCAAAGTTTTCTCGCAAAAGCAACAAAATGGCGATTAATTTGCGTTAGAAGCGTTGCACAGTGACGTCAGTTGTGTTACCCTGAGCAAAACTTTCTTTCATACATGTATTCGGATGAACTGTACTTGACAGTCGAAAAACAGTTTTTTGCCAAAGTACAGACATTCAAAATTGACTCCTGGTCATGGGGAAAGCAGAGAAGCGATTATATTGGGGCTATGATGTTAGTTCCAGTTCTGAAGTAGAACATTGTACTCTGTCAAGATACAACAAAATATCCAATGAAGTTTTCAACTAAAAAGATAACAATAAATAGAGTACAAAAGTAATTCTCTTGAGAATATTACAAAAATCCCGAAATAATTTTTCGGGTGTATTTTACTAATCTCTTTGCGTGAGCTGCGAAAACTTTGCTTTGCTATTTTTGTAGGCATGGAAAGGACGCGAAATCGAGAATTTCCTGCTTAAGCTCTTGACACGAGTCACTGCAGACCCACTGATCTTGTTTAATTTAGACTTTAGTGGAAATGACAGTCAGAAATCAAAATTTTATACCAAGAATCTCCGAGGGAAGGCACGTCCGAATAACTGCAATGGGCGCCTTCTCTGACCCTGAGGTCGTGAAACAATCTTGAAATCTAGAGGAGTGCTGTGTTCTGACTGTGGTAAAGCAATTAACAAAACAATTATTCACCGCAATTAGCGAGCTGTCCGCAAATGTACTTTATGCCCGACATGAGTATTTTCCTTTCGATAACTATCAACACAGTAATACACGTTATTGATGACCGAGAACCCGAGTACACTAAGCAGTTTATCACGCAAAAGAGCGTTTAATACGACTTTTATTTCACCCGCGCGCTTGGTGTTCTCGTGTAATATGAACAGATATCTCTTTTCTGTTTTGAGACGTATAATTTGACGCCGACGAGACCAAGTCCCAGGGCTAAGCGAGATTACGAAAGCAATTATCGCGCTGGGAAAATTGCCCGCAGAGTTATTTCCTGCCGGCTGGGGTAGATGATATGGGGATCTGAGATATTTAATTGCTTAATGGATTTTTGGGGCACGCCTCTTTCTTGGTAAATAAACAAAACAAAGAATCTATCGCAATTCGATGGTCACGTTTGATGCACCGTGGAAGCTAAAACACACCTTTCTGGAAAGCGTCTAAGCGGATTAATGTGTGGTTATCGGCGCAAGATGTTTTAACACATCAGGCGATAAAATTTCACAGCAACCAATGCCTGCCCGTGAAGAAAAAGATGAAATACCCTTCATGAATGATACACAAAATGTCCTTCGCGCGTACATAAATTAAAAACAACGCACTATAACATGTGCACGGCTGCAGTCTGTAAAAAGGCATTTCCAGTGAATAAGTTTTTTCTCTCTGAAACAGTGCTGCCATACATTTTCTTCGTCTTATTTACGCGGAAATTTTTGCACATAACGTTATTGGCAGCGGAAATAAAAACTCGTTTGAAACGTGGGGTGATAAATGCAAACTGGACGAGCCAAGAACCTTTCCTCACCTTGTATACGTTTTTCATTTTGTCGTTGGAAATCGACCATTTTTAACGATAACTTTATAATTAATGTAGGCTTTATCTGATCTGAACTGCGAAATCAGAATAATCTTTTGGCACAATAAAACGCTAAAAGAATGAAAACTTCGGTACTCGCCGGAATCTTAGTTTTAGGGAGTACTGGAGACGGTAGAGCTATGGTACATGACAAGAGGTCTGTGAATATGGCTCGCCTCCACGCTGGGTAGTATAATTGTACCGGGAACTGTACTTAAAGAAATGTCTTTGTAAACATGAGCTTGATAGCGCTTTTCTGAGAGTAATTCAAGCTTTCCTTCGCCCTTCGATCTCATTTCATGGTCTGCATTTTGTCGACCCTCTCTAACGGCCGAATCTCTGCAACTGCCACTTTATTTGTTTCAGCGGACATTGCACACAGTCACTCTTAAGGCGTGTATACGAAACCCAGTTTGATGGAAAAGGTCGCCAAACTTGGATCAATATACCGCGTGTTGTTGTTCTCTGTTTCTGTTGTTTTTTTTGTTTTATTGTTATATTTTGATCGTGTTGTGTATTTGTATGTGACAACGACAATAAGCTTGTTTTCAATAAATAAAAGTAAATAAATAAAAAAGTTGCACATCCCAACACAAAACGGGTGTCGTATTACACTCCTACCACCCCCCCACATAACCGCCACCTCTCTCCAGCGGTCATTTCACTCTGTTCCCAAGGTAGCCATTGTGGCGAGGTTCGACTGTACTTTTGTAGAAACACTGGCATGTTATCCGAATTGAGAACAATTTCTGTAAAAGCAATGGAAGTCATAACTAAAGTCTTTTTCACAAAAATTAGTTTGACTTTTTGTCGAATGTTTGTGCACCGAAGTCTGCGTTTTGTTTGTGAACAAGTCTGTACTGTTGAGACTGCAAAACCTTTCACTTCAGCGAGGAGATTTTCAAAATGAGTAGCACCGAAATACTAGCATAACCTTTTCAAAACACCACACAACAGCTCACAATGGCAGTTCGGTCGAATCGGTAAGGCGTGAGACAGCCAAAAAAAATTCGATTTATTATTTCGAACGCAATTGCAAGATACAAACACATTGTTCCACATTGTTTACTAATAGGCGAAAAGAAAAAAAGGTTAAGTGGCCCGTCAGTCTGCTGACCCGCGAAATAAATAATTGTTAGGTAAATAGACTTTTTTTTTAAGCTAGGCACGCAATTTAAGGCAGAAGTTGCCGTTGAATTTGCAAGTAAACAAGTAAGTAAGGATGTGAGTGGTACTTCAATAGTAAGTAAATAAAGCAGAGCTTTCGAACCTAGTATTATTAATACACCACATGCGAAATAAACAAATTTTTCTAGCTCTTTGACTAGAGAATATGCGAAAAAAAACTGTCAAAATAGCTCGCAATATTTTTGCTTATAAAAATTTCCAAAACGATTTTCTGTGTTTGAAGTTCTTTTTATTTTTGTTATTTTTGCTCAATAAATCATTTGATTTACGAAAAGTCTTGTCAAAAATAGATGCAAAGCATAACATCAACGTTACATTGATCAAAAACATTTTCCGAAATATGTTCGCGATTGCCGCTGATTAAAATTTTTGCATCAATTTCCGTTCAGGAAGAGAAACTACGTCACAATTACGTCATAAGACGATGGTCATCTATTTCGGACCATCTCAGCGATGCATACTTCAAGCTGTGAACCTTGCCGCAAAGTAAGTTATAATTCCAATTGAGTGATATTTGTCAAACGTTTAATTCTTAGGTGTGGTTACAAACTGCAGGTTTGATAAATTGCTTTAATTTGTCTGTTGAAAAGCAACACGCGAACGGCCTTCTTATGTTAACCAGATTAAGGCATTAAAACTGAGTTTTTTCACGGAAAATTTCCAATAATCTTAACCCAGGTTAGACTTTCTCTGGGTGTTGTTTTTTTGGAAGTATATATTGACAAATAAAAAAGGTCTCTAAAAATCTCGCTTCAAGAGAGCTACAGTCAGTGTACAGTACCGAAGTACATTCCTTGCATTTTGACCTGACTTATCCAATTACCACCAACACCCTTTTATAATCTGCACCATCATATTTTTCACAGAATTTCCAGGCAAGGCAATTATGGTAGCTAATTCCAGCCTGTCACAGCTCGAGCACGCAATTAAACGGACGTATAGTTAAAAATGTTTTTCTGTAGTGCCTGTTACATACGTAAACAGCACCACGGGTGAAAATTCCTTTCATGGGCAGCGTAGCGTCTATGACGCTGGCGCGGCAAATACGTTTTGGATTTTATACCAGTAGCGTAGTCAATAAGGAAAACTTGACAATTAGCGAAATACAATCAATTATAAGAATATCGCAAAATTTGAAGAACATATCAAGAATGAACCCAGGTTGGGATTTTGAACAGAATATGATTATGTGCGTTGAAATTTGTAAATACAACACAATCATATGTTTTTTAACCATAAACAAGTTCTTCGTAAAAAATTAGTCATTTCTCTAAACAGCAAAACTAGCCAACGAACAACAAACCCGGCCCTAGCTGTATGTTCAATGTTTCATATCAGGCTTTATGGCGTGGAGTCTGGCTTCAAAATTACTTCAACGCCGTCAAATTCATGATGGATAGATGCATGTAATCCGTCTTATCGCCATAGTGTTCATTCTGTATTCCTTTATCTAAGATCTAAGCAAACCTGAGTATATTCACAACCATTTTCAGGTTAAGATGGGCAGAAAAATAGGAATATTCAGCGTGTGGGCCGGAAAAACAATATTCAGTAGGGTAGCAGGGATGCCGCAGTGGTGAGAGCGCTCGCCTCTCAACAATGTGTCCCGGGTTCGCGGACCCGGCGTCATATTTGGGGTTTGTCTCCTGTTTTCCCCTCTCCTCAAAAACCAACATTTTCAAACTCCGTTTCTAGCTTGGAAAGTGTCCCCAATTAGTGCGAGAGCGTTAGATACACGTAAAAGTTAATTACAATTTATTATTATTATTATTTTGGAAAGAAAAGGAAGGCAGGCGAGAAAGGTAGAAAAGCTTTAGGTCTGGGACGAGCAAATGCGTTGTTAGTTAGTTTATTAGTTTGTTTATTTATTTATTTGTGTTTTAAGTAAAGGCGTGACCATGGTTACGTTCTGAATTAACAGCCTCAGTTTCTTTATCGTTTGTTCAGTATATTAGCCTGAAAAATCATAATAAGCAAACAAATCAAAACGAGGGAAACTATATAATTTTGTGTGTTTGTTAATTTATTACAAACCTCCGTAAGAAAAAAGGTGGCGACTTGTCATTTATCCATAGTTTTTAGCGCACTTAACTTAAACAGTCGGCTGTAATCGAATATTTCCTCAGGAAAACCCTTCAGTACAGAGTACTGTTATCAACGGGGTCCTGCTAAGAATTAAAAACTAATAAACAAGAATTATTAAGATATATAAAATAAGATACATATTATAAAAACCGTTAAAAATATAATAGAAATTACAAGTAATAATCGTCTAAGGCTTTCCTAAATAAAACTCTAGAATTAATGTTTCTTAAACTTAAAGGCAATAAATTAAAAATCAAGGCACCTAAAAAATAAAAGTTACGGCGTGCAAAATCCAGTCCGACTTTTGGTAGTTTTGCAGTTTTCCCATTGTTGCGAGTGTTTTTAAAAGGCGTTATGATGTAATCGGTGAAAGTAGTCTTTAAATGGAAAGCATGCAGTTCCATTAAGGTAGTCAAATACAAAGCAGCACGCTCTTTTTTGTAAAAATTTATCAACAGTTAAAAGTCGAAGATCACAGTTGTGCGAACTGCATTTTGGGGAAATGATTTCGAGGCTTCGGGTCTCAATGGAGCGGATCATGCGTTTGCGGGACTCTGACCATCCAAGACTAGTATAGCCGCAATACGTAAGTATTGGCATAATCATCGATTGGTAAATATACTTATAACATGTAGTGGTGTTGATGGGAAAACCGTTGAGAAACGTAAAGAAAAGTTATCAAATCTTCAAACCTAGCAAACACAGTGTCGTTTTCAGGGGGACAAGTACGCAAAAATATGGCTTTTCCCCTTGTTTGTGGGCTATGTAAGTTAGCATGGTATTGTGGTGAAATGTGAAGCCGCCATCTTCTTTCCTACCGAGATTTATGTTTTTAACTAAACCGTACAAAATTCTTCTTTCCTCTAAACGGCAAAGCTAGCCAAAAACTAACAAAAGCAGCGCTAGCTGCATGTTGGAGCTAAAAAAATTTCTGCAAGAAGTTATGTGTGTCATAGTGCCCAGGTAAAGCCTAGCTCTTAATGCGTGACCCTAAACGTCACGATAGGACAGATAATCTGACGTTTTAGCGTCATAGTCCACTTTGTATACCTTTATGTAATCCAAGAATATTCATAAGAATATAACGGCAGGAAAATAAAGATATCATGTTCAGCTTAGGTTGGAAAATAATATATTTATAAAAGAGCCCATCACCATGCTTTACATTTCTATACTATCAGTGTACCGATAGGCATGTCATGTGGGACGTCTGTTCCTTACAGGACACTAACCCAAACACTCTCAGGCGACACCCGCAAATGAATAGGAAAGAACTTGATACTATGAATAGAACAGTACTAGTAGCTTATCGCCAGAACAGGAACTTCAGAGGATTGCCTCGACAAGGTCAATAGACAAACCCAAACATGACCACCAGCTCCAGGAGGGTACTCCCAGAAAATTGGGCTAGGGTGTGCGGCTCGCTTCCCCAAACCTTTACCTTATTTAAGACCAAATTGTGCTACTTTTTATACCCTGGTTATGACCTGACAATAACACCCTATTTAAGACTTTACCTTTGAATCAATATCATGTTTGAGACTTGCCTTAATTAGTTCTCTCGTTCAGACCGATGTTAAGGGCATTGTGAAGGGCTTTTGTTGTTGGTCTTATCGATAATAACGAGAAAGTAGCTTTTTCTAAGAAACATACCCGATTCAAGACTAGAGTGTAAAAACCATACTCTGTGAGGCCAAGATGAGCAAAACCGATACCGGCTATTCTTGAACAAAACGACTAAACCATACCCTTTGGGTGGTGCATATACCTACATAGCACCGCCATGTACCCCCGGGCACTTGCTAAACCTCCTAGACAAAACGAGTAAGGAAACTAACTCTAGACAAGATACCTATGAGATAACTTTGATGCGTGAATGATCGCGAGACTAACACATGGCAAACTGAAATGAACAGTTAGTTAGCTTCTCGATAATTATGTGTTAGCGGCGATAGTTTGGCTGAACACAAATACGATAATCAAAGAGAAAAAATTGCAGTCGCATTGCTGGGTAAACAAAAACATTTCTGGAAGGAGGTGTCTTTTCTCGTTGAAAATTAAAATCAAATCTTGCTTAAACTACAAGCAGCCCCTCTTTTTCCTTACCTCTCGAGCCTGATCCCCTGCCTTTTTTTTCGCTTCAGGCGCGACGAACCTAAAAATTGAGCGGTCGCTCGTTGTCTTGTTACAAAACAATAAAAAGATGCGCATTTCTGGTCATGCGTGAATTTAACGTTCGTCGGGCATTTATTTTTTTCGTCTTTCGCCTCACAAAACGCAGATTTAGCACAAACTATAGTAAGAGAAAAAATACTTCCTTCTTTTTGGAAAGTAAGAAGCTTCCTTTTGGCACTTGTATGTGGGCAATGTTTTGCGTCAGTTTTCACTTATCCAGATTAGTGTTTGCAGGCGCAACCAGAAATATTCTTGTCCCCTCGGAAAAGCCATACCAAGATTTGCTTGTCTGCATCAAATTTTCAGCGTCAAGATCCGGGCAGCAGGACATAGGTAAGTTAGGATATTTAGGCACAGAAATCAAAATATACATTGTCAGGAGCCCAGTGATTGGCTCATATGACATTCGTGTTACAAAAGAATAAAGATAAGAAAATAGAAGAAAAATAAATAAAAGGAATTTCTGTCTGTGACCTAGAAATCATAAGAGATGACAAGCCCATAGAGATTTATCTCAGATTCTAAGTGTATTAAAATATGATGAAATAAAGAGACTGAAATATAGAAGTTGAACGTGAACGTGACTAAGAACGTGATGCGTGACCACAAGGTGATTATCATGCGAACTACTAACTAGTGGAATTATGGGTAATTGAACCTTCAACAGGCTATTGTCAGCGGTTATTCGATCAACAGTGTAGAAAATTCAAGATGGCGCCCGTTTGGTTGATCTTTTTTGTGTGCTATTTAGCTTTTATAGTGCTGTTCATGGCCATTCCTGCGTCTTTGGGGTTTTCTTTTGGAATTAGGAATCTATATCTAGCCACTTTATATAAAGTATTTGAGGTAGGCTTTGGTGATCTCCTTGAAAATTATTTGTTAATGAACTTGATATTCACTTGTGTCTATATGTCCGACAACCGGACGGTGTTTCGAAAATAATCCGTGTCCGGCAGTCAGAAAGTTTTCCTTTCACATCGTGGCATTAATTTGTACAGTAGGTAAACCAAATTTGATGTGCGATCGAAGATCTGTCTCATTCTAAGACTAAAATGTTTTGATTGCTGCAAATTGGCAAATTTTTTTGTTGTTGTTTTCAAAGTATTCTAACTTGTTGATCGAATAGATCTCCGCGTGCCGTTCATTTCTTAATGCGTCAAAACAATATAACCTTAGAGATTTGTCTGCTTTGCTGCTTTCTTTGTAGTTCGGAAGGAGAACTATTCAGTCCAAACATGAGAAGCATGGAGTCAAATCAAATGGTAAAGTCACATAATCTCGCATGATTACATGTATGTTAAAGATTTAGTCTTAATGCACTGGTGCATTTATCTCCTTTTAGTCTCTATGTCCTTGTGATTTGTTTACATTTATCTACCCCCCCCCCCCCCCCGGGGAAACCCTGGGGAAAAGGCGGGGGAAAAAA
>OMLO01000364.1_pt1 | contig 28458 bp, 14 predicted proteins | sample 1674811 | NCBI WGS metagenome assembly OMLO01 (sample SAMN06265003, study PRJEB25207) | coral metagenome | isolation source: Coral host | place: Mexico:La Bocana,Puerto Morelos, Mexico | collected 2008-11-13
ATTGGACTAACAATACACGGACCTCCAATCGACTACAATAGACGAATCGAAACCGACCTATGACTGATGGCAAACTTAACACGAGTCTTTCAGTCAATACCATCATGGCTAAACTGACCAATCAGTTTCATCGGACCAGACTTATAACATCATCGCCTGAAAAACACTATTCACTCGACTCTGAAGATGACTTACGTTCAGGTTGTCGAAACTTCAGTCACCAACAACAGTTCTTTTCAGAACTACCCTCAACCAGACCATCACACTCTACGAGCTAGTGGTACGCATTTTTAGCATATCTCGCTCATTTGGTCTTGCAATGGGTATATTGGCAGTTCAAAAGCAGTTTAAAGAAAGCTCAAAAGTAGCCTAAAAGCAACTCAAAACTGCATTAAAGCCACTCAAACGTCGTTCAAACGCAGCTAAAAAGCAGTTCTAAAGCCCATTCAAAGTCGCCTAAAAGCCGCTTAAGAGCCTGTTTACATGGAGGGAGGGTGCTCCGGCTAACCGGGCAACCCGACTAACCAAGCTACCCTGGGAGGGCTAACTTTTCATACGTTTCTTTAGAAAACGCATTGAAGCGTTTAGGTAGCCCGCCTACCCGGGGCACCCTGTCTACTTACCCGGGACACGGGTAAGTAGACACGGGACATACCATGTAAACGTTTCGACTAGCCGAGGTGAGATAAGGCTGCGAAAACGTGGCGGCGCGAGGTGAAGTTTTTCGTAGTTGCCATTTCCACAGTCAATCTGAAGAGGTCAATGAAAGAGATGAATCTCAGGCAGAGAAAAGGCCCGTGCCCGTGTAGGAAGCTGAAATTAGAAGTCCAAAAGTTTCTTTGGTCGGGCATTTTGATTGACAATCTGGGTACGGTAACGAAACAAAGCAAGAGCTTTAAGCATGACATAACTGGTATGTTTAAATTACGTTAATTAAACGAAACTCGGAATTCTTATTTAGTAAACCTTGGAAAAATCGTATCAGCGGAACATTCGCATCACAGAAAATAGGACAAAGTTTGTATTTCCCTACAAGATGCTTTATGGTATGTACAGTTAACACTTGGTCGCGCAATGGTAAAAAGTGTATTGACTATATATAAAATATACTGAGAAACCTATACAAAACAAGTATGTACACGAATAGGTCATTTTACAAACAAAAACCCCTAATGGGTTGTAAATTTTAACTGCTTTTCATGTAGGCTTTCTTAAATAATGATATTTGGTCCGAATATTACAGTGTTTGACCTCCTCAGTACTGCATTTTATGCAGAGTTGTGAAAGTAATTAAACGAAAGAGAAGGCTTAAGCACACTTGATTAGGAAGTCACACTTTCTCTGTACAGGACACATAGAAACCTCGACATGGGACGGTTTTTTCAGTATCGACGCTTAGTTGCTAGCTATGAATATATTCTTGTTTCTTGAGTCCCAATTCGAGTTAGGGGACTTCTTGGGAATCAAGGTTACTCTCGCTCGTTGATGCATCTATATAAACTATATATTCATGTGTTTCTTCGCTTACTGAGAATGATAATAAGCCAATGAGCTCGCGACAATTTCTGTAGTTCTTGTAAAAGCGACAAACGAACGTCCCGTTATTCTATAATTATCCAGTGAAGTCTGTTTATCTTGATTCTCTTACGACGTGTTCACATTTTCTTTTGACTCCGTGATGAAAGTATTAGGAATTTTCAATTTCTTAGCTCCGTTGTCTTTCTTAGCCGTACTAGCGCCATCTTGCTCGTCAACCGAATCCAGAGATTTCAAATGAAACTGTTCCATAACTTCTGGAGGAAGCGTCTTGTACACGTGTATCTGCTTGACGCGAACCATTCCTCTTGACTTAAAGAAGAGAAACACAACGTAAGTCAAAACTGCAATTATTACCACCGACAACACTACCGCCAGAAAAAAATAAATTGTCTCTAGGACCATGTTGCGGACGGCGTCGACAAGCCGTTTGGATTCTCGCTTGAGTCGTTGACGGTACGCTTCGCCGTCGTAACCTTCGTAGTGCGTTCCTTCCAACGTTGGAATGATACAAGACTGTAGATTAAATTCCAAGAGCGACGCCTCCTCCGGGAAGCATTTATTTGTGTCATCTTCTAGAGAGCAAAGCTGTTGGTTAAGTCGTTCCATGCGTTCTTGTTGTTCTCTGTTGAAGTCCTGGATCATACCATTGTATTCGGATATGGAATCATTAATAGATTCCTTGTACTGCTGCATTGCCTGGTTGTTGATAAAATCGACCTGGTCATCAATAGCGAGGTTGGTAAAGCGGTAGTCGGTGTCCAGGCGAAACGAGATCATTTCGTAGCCTCCCAGTTCTTCAATAACGGTAATGTTCATGACATTGTAAACTAAAGCAATCACTAGGTATAGAATAGCGGCAGAAGCAGCAATTATAATGCACATTGGCAGAAGATTTGTACGCATGATGCGCTTGTGAAGAGTCTTGCAAAAAGCAATACATTTCGAGAATTTCTCAGCGAGGAAATCTAAGATCCTTCGGACAAGTTTAGTAGCTTGTTCCTTTGCAGTTGGTGGCTTCTTTTCAAATTCGTCCTCATCATGATTCACAGTTTCTTCGAACCCTTGGATTAATTTGAAAGCGATTTGATAAGTCTTGGACCCTCGATATATTAAAAGCAGGATATCGATGACAACCAATACGCCCAAAATGGCTTTCTTGGTGACAATGAATACTTCAGCATCGTACACGCCGGTGAGATTTTTAATCTTCCCCTCCCTTTCGAGTAATTCCTCCTTCTGGTCATCGACCGTTTCTTCAGAAATATCTCCTTTTTCAATGTTGTAGTAGGATCCACCGTGAGCGGACTCAATAATGGAAGAACTGTTCGCATTGGAAATGTTTGAAATTCCATCTAAGTCACTATTGTCTGCGTACACAACACGCTCAGAGAAGATTTCGGAATCTGTTTTGTTTTCGTTGGAGTTTGATTGAGAGTTATTGGGAGCAAAGAAATCACTGACATTCCCGACAAAGCAATTGGCGTTATCTATTGCCCACTCTATGGACACTTCCTGCAACTTTTGGATCCCAGATTTCGCTTGTTCCTTTGCAGACTTAATCATGTACCTCAAAGGACACATAAGTATTGTGCTCAAGGGATGTTCCGGCGACTTTCCGGTTCTGAGAACCTCACTAAAATCCGCCAAGCCGTCTTTTGCATATTGAAGCTTTGAAACAATGTTATTCCTGGCTTCGTCGAGTTTGTCTTTATCGACAGCACCAACAAAGTCAAGAAAGCCGACGAAGGAATTGTCGGTGATGCTTCGTTTTCGTCTTGTAGAAATGTCACTTTGGCTTTCCCATGTGAGCTCAGTCATTGCTGCCTGGTCCTCGTGGCGATCTTGTGCTCGCAGATACCCGAAACTTGGAGGGATCTCTCTCTTTTTCCGTGATGCTCCTTCCTTTATTTCATAAGCAGCTCTTGGTAGAGCAAACCACCCATTGTCAAACACTCTCTTTCCATAGTTTTTTAAGCCCTCTTCAGTGTCCTGCAGTTTTCGTCTGGTGGCCGCTCGGAATTCTGTTATTCGCTCGTTAATGTCCGTCTTTAATTTCTCCACTTTCTCGGTTACTTTTTTGGTAATTTTCTTGCTTAACTTATTAAACATTTTCAAATGGTTTTCCTGAATTAGGCAGGTCATGTTGAGCCTCAGCCACTGTAGTTGTAGTCCCATGAAGTAATCGCAAGATCTTTGAATGTCATCGCTAGAGTCCAAAGTCCGCTTGATTTCACTTTCACGATGTTGATCCATCCCTAAAGCAATGCTATTGCTTTCGTCAATTTTGCTCTGTACAAAGTCTTGATATTCCTGGATAATTTTCATGTTATCAGCGTGAAGAAGGGTCAGAATTGCAAACGCCATTGAGAACGTAAAGATCACACTGTAGAAAACTCTTACAACGACGAAAAAAATTATTAGGATGAGATGCCTTCTTGTGAGTCTGTTTTGATCTTTGGGTCTTCCCTTCTTTTTCTTATCTTCAGCTTTATTTGCTGTTACGTCCTTGGTCTTGACATATTTCCACCCTGAATGGCCACCCTTTGGGGCATCATTGGGTTTGTGCGTAACTTGTGCATATACTATTAACGCGAACAAAAACAGTAGCACACAGCCTGTCACCACAAAGAGTGGCATCAGAGTTGTCCACGGATTTGGTCTATCGTCTTGGCTTTTCTCTACCGGTTCCTTCAATTTCCTTGCACTTTTGTCGACGACAGCCAACTGAAGTTGCAGTTTCTGTTTAGCATTAGATAAACGAACACTAAATAACCTCTCATTGTCCTGCAACTCCTTTCTGGGAACATGAATATCCACGTCAAAACGGGTTTCTGGGCAAAGAATCACCACATCCTGCTTAAGGACTAGAACACTGTCAACTTCGTCGATGACTTCAAGGGTAACGAAACCAGGACAGCTCGTAAGTAATCCGTTTATCTTGATATCCCAAGTTGTGTTGGTTCGTGACAAACTGCTTTTAAATGTCTCGTCATTGCGTATGCTCGCATTGGTCAAGACATGCTTCAAGATCGATTCTTCTTCGGTAATGCTCACAGTCAGCGTAGGTGTGCGCTGGGGATCTTGTACGTGATATGCAAACTCGCCTCCTGATTGAACGCCAAGATGCTCTACATTCACAGGCCTTAGATCAAGAAAGGGTTTTCGAACGTTGCTTGACCAATCAGAAAGTCTCTCACAGTTACCACTGTCGCTCCAAGATCTGGTGGTTATTGAAAATGGTGTCTTTGTTTGCACCTCAATTGTGTTCTTCGCGTTGGCATTTTCCAATGTTGAGTTTTCGTCCTCTGGGCTTGATACACTGTACTTATACGGCTCTTTTTCAGATGATCTCTGGCCTCGAAGATACAGAAGAGAAGAAATATCGAAATTTACAGAGTGCGATACTTCTAAAGAGTCTAAGCGATTTTTTCCTCGTTGTATCATCGAGTATGGGTGATCACCTGCTGTCGGGGTCTTTAAGGTTCTGGATATCCAGTCCGAGTTGAAACGTCCACTATGGTGCTGTATTTTGTACTTCAGTGTATACAACGTCTTGGGAACCTTGTATTCAAGATAGCAGTTGAACTGCAGGTTCAAGTTGCTTGGTTTGTTCATTACCAATGTAAACTGGCTGGTGTCCCCTTTCGCGCACCTCTTTGGTATTCGTGTACAGTTTGGGTCACTGTAGAAATCTGAGCAGAAATCCAAACAGTTTTTATAACAGCAGGAACATGAACTATCTGTCTTGCTTTTGGATTGGTCGCAAAGGGAACATTTATCTCTGCATATTCTGCAAATTCGATAAGCCTCTGCGCAAAATACAGTTGAAAAGGACTGTAACGGGCTATCCAAGAAGGCATCTTTCTTTATTCCAAATACGTCGGTCACAATGCTTGTGTAGTTCGTGCAATAAAGTTTGCTTGAGTCCTCTTTGAGGGTGCAGTCATTCTGGTCAGGCTTGGAGCAGATGACGGACGTCTCTGCCGTGTCGCAGGCGTCGTTCAAAGATCTATAGTGGTACATTTCGCCTGGTGTTACACCAATTGGGCAAAGTTGTCTTGAATGCTGAAAACACTTGGCTGGGTACACTTTTGTTTGCCGATCACGTTGTAAATCGTGCTTAATGGTGAAGTGGTTTGGGGCTGGGTACCGACAATGCTGACTGAACACCTCTGGAAAGCCAGGTACACTGGCAAATTCAAGATTTTCGCCGTTTGACCGCCACGCATCATAATCGCTATATTTTGGAAGCAAGTTAACTTGCTCAATTTCCACGTCTACATAAAAGCTCGAGTTTCGATACAAACGTGTACGGTTTGGCAAATCTGCTTTCAGATAGAATGTTTTACTTGTGCTGTGTAACTGAAGGCGGTCTTCAAGGAGAACCAAATCTTGCGCTGGTTTATGAAAAACGAGCTTGGTACCTGTTCGCACTGATGAAAGGAAAAAAAACCCTAGTTAGCGAAGTGAAGTGAAGGTACAATTCCTAATAATAATGTATTATCAAATGGGGGTATAGAACTGTTCAGCTATTATATGAAAAGGAGACTGACCGAACCATGGCACATGTCTGGATCTACCTTTGTTGCGACAGCAGCGAGCAACAGTGCAATCATGATCTTGGAGGACAATACTGCGGGAGTCTACACGCAAATTACATCATTTTAACAGCAAAGGAAACCGATCAACTTCCAATGAAATGGTACTCTCTTTATATTCCTATAATAGAAACACTACATCCCTTTTTCAGTTCTAAAATCTTGAATGACATCCCCGAAGAACAGCAAACGGTGCAAGTACAGATATTGTTTGGTTTTGGTTTGACAAGTTTGTCAGGTCAGACATTGAAAGTCTGGTCTGCCTCCTACCAGTTGGGATTTTAACTATGTTCCGTTTATTTGATGTATTTGTTTCCATCGTTTCAGTGGCATGCCTGTGAAGTAGCTAAGCTTATATAGTGCTTGTATAGCTAAGTGTATGACCACTATAAACATGATTTTTTTTAATTCGTTTTTTTCATATCTGCTGGGTTTATGCTTGAGTTCCTATCAATTCTATACTTGAATTATCTTACCGCCAAGTGGATCTCTATTAGTGATGGTCTTACTTCCTGTTAAAGGCTTCGCAATATCTGCAATAAAAATTATTCGAACAAACAGTTAAGTGAAGTATCATATAACAACTTTTATACATCCTAACTGGGCACGCCTCAGTTGTCCCATACGCAATGCAGGCCCGAGGTAAGTAGGTAAATAATAAATGAAAAACTTGCATCAAGTCGGACAGTTGCTACAAATGAGTATGATAATAGACATAGTTCGACGCAAGAGCATGAACATAGTAGCAAGCTCTGAATTGTGCGTTTTGGCAAAAGAGCATAGGGCTGAAATGGCATTATCCATGACTGCCCAAAATACGTATGATCTCAGTGGCCAGCCAAGTTGCACAAGCTTACAACCAATTGCTGCAGGTTCTTTGAAAACGGAATATAGCACCAATAATGCACACAATTCATAATCCGCTATCACAAAAGAACGATCTTATAGAAAAAAACCTGTGCGTAATGAACATGAAAGGAAAGAGTTTCCTACCGACACATTTCCGGTCAAACGTTAATCCACAGCCATAAGCTTGGTATGTCGTTTTGTCGCATTTAGGGCTGCACGCTGTACGTGAAAGAAAAAGTTCCATTTGAACTTAGAATATGCACGAGCATAATTACCTGATTTACTACTTAGCAATCAATAAATTAATGCCGCTCCAAACCGTCCTAGACAGTGGAGGTGACTTTAAAATGACAGAATTTTTTATTACCTGTGCAAACTCGGTCATGAGTTCTTGTACATGATTTCGATCGGTAGAAATTGTCAGGGCATGGTTTGGTGCTGCAGGCTAAAGATGAAAAATAATGACGAAGTCACGAGTAGATTCATAAAAGGAACACCAATTGTTGTTCTTAAGATTGCCAAACTTTATGTGGACTTTACTGACTTTTTGCCATCAAATATCGTGTTAATGCGAACGACGATTTTCAAAATTCGAAAAGCATCCAAAGATTTCCATTCCGAAGACTTCCGAAGATTCCCGACAAATTTAGGTTTGATTGACTATAGCAAAGTACGCACTGATGTGTCTTAACTAACGTACCTGTGCATGTGATTCCGTCTCCCCAATAGCCATCATTGCACGTGCACATAAAACCACCAATGGTGTTGTTGCATGTGGATTCCACGTGACAGTTATGTTTCTTGCTTGTGCATTCGTCAATATCTGTTAGTTAGATAAAATAAGAGATAAGATAAGTGAAAAAGAGCAACGGTAAAGAGAACATGTAGAGTACTGAAACAAACTCCGCATCGAGGGTCTAGAGGGAGAGATGGCGTTAGAAAAATGATGTGTGGTGAAAGATATTGACTACAAAATTAAACATTTTTGACATAAAAGCCGAGAAAACTGGAGGTTTTCAAACTGAAATACCTCTTTTCATTCTCAGATACTATCCCCAATGACAATTATAATTCTGTTATCTTAGATTTTGATGCTGAGTATCAGGTTAGGACTGGCTGAACAGATGTCCACAGTCAAGAGACCATGATCTTGCCACAGTGTATGATTTTTCTCAATTTTAGCCAGAACGAAAAAAGGAGAGTATTTGTACATACCCTGACAGCCTCCTGCTGTCATCTCGTAGCCTCTCAGGCATAAGCATTTCTTTGATTGTACTTCACATCCAAATTCACAGGCTGTAGAGCACTTATCAAGGGAAGACACTTTGTGTGAAACTGGTGATACAGCTATATAGACAAACCAATGACAAAAGAAGACAGAATTTAGCTTTTGTCCCATTGGGAGAAATCTTGGCATGGTTTTCTATGACTGTCAAAATCGCGTATATGGTCGCGTTGGTTTTGCGTTCCGCTAAGCTCTGTATTACTCGGTAAAAGGTGCTGAACGCGATCTCCTCAGTTAGGCGCGGTAAAAGCGCGGCAAAGTCATGTACATCGTAGTCATAAAGAAGACTTGCAACTTTTATCTAGCAAAGTCTTCTTTAAATTTTAGAACGGATTTTATATCAGTTGAGTTTTGTTCACTGTTCGAGATCATGCGAGGGGAAATGTGGTGGGGCTACACAGAAATATAAAAATGGCACCATGATGCACAAGCAGGAGTACTGAAAGATAACCGATTTCCAGACACTGGCCAAGCGAATCGAACAAAGAGGATTCTAGGTTTTCAGACTTACCAAATTGTTGAAAATGTTGTACTGTCAACCCTGCGGGCAGTAACAATTGTCCATGGAAATTTTTATTAAAGAATATCTTCGAACCATTCTTAACAAAGCTGGCTGGTACGGTGATGACGATCTTTGCTGAAGGGGCACTCCTCGTCGCCAAGGCAACAGCAATCAAAGTAAGTACCATGAATGCTGCTCGCGCAGACAGGAAGGTAGAGGACTGGGTGTGAGGAGCTCTGGAGCTTTGGGGAGAATCTCGTCTTTTTCCTTCCAAGTTGAAGTCTAAGGAAGTTGAATCTGCGATGAGATCATTTCCATTAAACCAAATCAACATAATTATTGTGTAGTAGCTATGCACATTTAAATTTACGATTAAAGATAGCTATTACTGATTTCTATGTAGAGTGAAGCAGAATTTTTACCAAAGGCGTCTCTCTACAGTAAATCATAAAGACATTTAATGTTGCTTCGCAACGTGCCTAGTAAACCCTGGCTTGTTTGATCACAAGCATGACTTTCAGATTTGATCACCTGCTACTTGTAGATAACTTTGACTTCTTTTCTCCTTGACTTCCTTCACTGGCTTCTCAGCTTTCTCAGCCTTACTGTGTCCTGCCAAGGCGGCTTCGTCTTCTAGTTTTAGCTTCTCGAAAGTGGCAATTTTTCCTTTGATAAAGAGAAGGTCAGAAAACCAGTTACGACTAGGCAAAAATGCAAATGATCATATATTTGAACTGCGGAGAGAGATATGAAAATATTGTTGACCATCGCAGTTATACACCAACTTGAGCAGTTGTGAAATTAAAGCCTGAAAAAATTCAGGCTTAAATTAATGTCGCAACTGCTTAAGTTGTGTGTATAACTGCGATGCAATCATATCTTCACTAAGCAAAAATGTTCAAATAGCACAAAAGTTTATGAAATGATTGCAACACTACTACAATGCGTCGAAGTGACAGCGCCTTTTCAGTTAGCTTTTGTTTGTTGAACTCAACGTGATTCATGCTAATCTGGAAACGGGACAAAGTTAGGGTTGGGTACGTCGATCGTAAGACCAACCGTATTCGGTTTTTTTTTCGCACAACTGTCCGAAATGCTGAAATATTTAACAGTAATGTGAGTACACTTTGACTACAGTCAGAAGACGAACTGACTAAAAAGCCTGTCAGGAAAGCTTAAGCCAAAGTGGTAAGTTATCAAAAAAGCATGCAAACACACAATTTCTTTGGAAGGTAATCCAGTTCAATAAACTAAGAACTTACTTTCAATTAAGGTGGTTCGATTTCTTGGCCGGGTGAAGCCCTTGGCATCTTTTTCATCGGACACATTTTCCTCTTCATCCTGTTGCTTTTCGAATAATGCAACTCTTACTTTATGGAGAAACAAAAAGTAACTATGAGAGGGAACTGACGAGACATACATAATACACCTTTTCGAAAACGAAAAGAAGCTACCGCACACTGTTAGACTACTCACTATCCACCGGCAACAGAATAGCCCATTAGTAGCTTAGCCAATATAGAGAGAGCGGAATTCGTGATAAAACGCCAGCAGATTTATACTACTCGTCGTTAGAACCTTAACACTGAAGCATGCTTAGTTACTTACTTGCTCTAGATCTACTTTGTGCATGAGTGGTATATTTAAAGCACAATTCCGCAGGTATCCCGTCAACTTGTAACATTCAAGAAATTAACTCACCTGCCACAGCTTTCCCACGATCTTTCATCTCCAACTCTTCTTCTCTTGCCGCGAACTCCAGCTGTTGCCTTTTCCGTCGCTTCTTGAACACGCATAGAATGATGATGATGATGAGGACTGCAACAACAGTGCCCGCTCCGGCGAGTCCTCCTATCAGCGGCCAGTTAGTTGTTGACTCGGGTACAGTGTACTGCGTAAACAAGCAAAGGCCAACTATTCAATGTGACGATCATGCCCTTTAGTGAAATAAAGTCTTTAGTTACTTACTTACTTACTAATCGCACAAAATTATAAATCGATGCATGCGCACACAAAAGGGGATTGGTAAAGTAAAGTTCAAAACTACGTTTTAAAACCGCCATAACGACTTAATAAGACTTTAGTCTATTCAGTTATAGCATAACATGTTTCATAAGGAGTCAATTTTTCATGGCCAAGAAAAGTCAGTCACTACTCATAAAAATACCCTAAGGCACCCATAAAAAGTGGTATGTTTCGTTGTTTACCGTGTATCACTCAAGGTCAGGAAATTATGCCAGAGGTAATAGTATTTCTATAAGTGTGATTCACATGTAAAATATGGAAGCCTTTAAGTTTATACTCAGCTTACCACTTGGATATCCACAATAGAAGCCCCATCAAGAAGGTTATATTCCACCTTAACGCGTTCAAACTCTTCTTCTTGTGCAGATACATGCACCGACAAGGAAGCATTTTCGCTTTCTTTGAATTCTATATCACCCTGAAACATTTAAGAAATCAGAAAATGGTTCCTCATGTTTACTCAGTCTTTGGATCAAAAGTTTGCTGGAGGCCGGAGCACTTAATTGCAGGATGCGTTCTTGACTGACAGTACTAACACTGTCTGACTGGCGGACTGGTTGGCTGGCTGACTGACTGACTGACTGAGTTAAGGACTGAAGGTTCGCATGTTTTTTCAATACTCCACGCATGCAGTTTTGTTAAATCATGGGTCTTGATATTGTAGTGATAAGGGATGCACGATTAAGAGTATAATAGGAGTCAGTCAGTCAGTCAGTCCTTTAGACCTTCAGTCCTTCAGACCTTCAGTCAGTCAGTCAGTCCATTAGACCTTCAGACCTTCAGCTAAAATGGAAATTAAGACTTCGATTAAAATCATAATGATAACTTACATCCATGTTATGTCTCACGTAAAACACTTTTGATTCACTGAGGTTGACATTCGTAAGAAAGTTGTCCACCTGAATCACCTTTTCGTTGCTAGCCATTGTGTCACCCAGGACAGGTATGACAAGACAAACGAACAACAAACAACTGAAACAAATTTCAGGACAGAAATAATTAAAGACAGTACATTTTTCATACAGTAAATCTAGTCAATAAGAATCATCCAACTGGAGAGATTAACTTTGAAGAAAATTACATATACTTCTTAAGACAAGCTGTGACATCGAGCAGAAGAGAAGCTGTCTCATGTTACATTGTGTAATTTCGATCACAGAAAAAAGAGCCCATACTAATATTTGTGTTACAATGCAATTTGACAAGAGAGGATGAGGATCTTGATCCCCGCTAAATTTGATGACCAAAGCCGGATCGTCGTGACGGATTCCTCCAGTTCCTTCATTTGACTGATTTAAAACATCTGAACCGACATGTACTACTTTACTGGCAAATGTGTCGTAAACCTTTCTTAACGTATGTTTTGAAATCCAATGTATTGTGTAAGGTAGTGTATTGACACCGGAGACAGTACAATGTATAGCACATTACCTGATCATCGTAACCTCTCGACAAACTTTTTCCTTCGCTGCTAGTTGTCCTTTCTCTGCGATGTTTGAACGTTATTTATCTTGAAGTGAAAACAAGGAACTACCTTTTGGCCTTACGTTTTGTCACACAGGAATGATTTTCAAACAAACAACTTCAAGTAGATTGCTTTGCAAAAGAAATTTGGTAGGTTACATATATCTCTACACCTGAGTGACCTTTGATATTTTTCAAACAGTGATGTTCAAAGTTAAATTGCAAAGCAGCTGACTTCTTTTTTTGTGTTGCCTGAAGCAAACTTGCAGGTACTAATCGTTTATAAATGGTAATATTTTGCGTGGGTAGGGGATTCTGACGCTAATGTGACCGGAAATGTTTTTCTTCCGCGTGCGTGACACGCGCTGACGCGCACACACGCCTACCATCTACCAGGTAAGCTGTTTCCTTTTACGGTGTCTCTGACAGTTTTAATATCACTTCCTATATAGGGAAATAATTATATCCAACAATGTTTGTAGGTGTTCTCGTAGATTAATTCTTTGGCAAAGAGTTGAAATGTAAACAAATATCATATAATGAACTTTTTGCTCGTGTCAATATAATCAAGTGACTTCCTATATTGGCCCTGAAGAAAGATACAAACAAGATATTATTAAAGAGGGCAGAAAAATACACGAATACTAGTTGGGCGAAACAAGGCTATTTTGCCTGTCGCTATCTCAACAAACGCTTGAAAGCTTAAACTCATCAAATTCCTTTTTAGTAGCATTATTCCAGTCATGATCAGTTTTTACTGCCCGGTTCGGATCGCAAGTGTCCTTAGTTTTCTTGACTGCGTCACAAAATTAAGACAACATTTGCCCTCATGCACGAAACTCGTAATCACTCGCGAGCTCCTCGCGAGCCTCGGGACACGCAAAGGTCCCTGCGCAAAGGTGGAAAACGTGAACACCTCGAAACGCGCGATATTTGTCACGCAGTAAATATGACGTCAGAACAGAGGAGCCAATCAAAATGTCCGATAGTAAGAGCGGATCAGTTTGAACGAAAAGCGCACTGTCCGCCATTTTAGTGAGTTCGCCATGGCTTCCGAACATAACAAGTTCCGATTTCCCAGTTTAACAAGCGAAGAAGCTGTGGCAAATTGCAAGTCAATGTTTGGATCACAAGTTGCATTAAGTGTCGATGATCTTACGCGACCGCAGGTATGGTGAATAGTTAAGATTTTGTTCTTAACAGTGAGTCTGCATGGAATAGCTCATCAGTTTGCAAGCTTACAACTACAAGTTCTTCATTGCATAGCTTGTAAATCCCTTGGTAGGATTTGAAAAACGAACCGAAAACTACATTATTATGCTGTTCATAGGCTAGAAAAAGTAACATGTGTCATGCCATGTAGCAGATTTTTGTTAATATTGTTGTGTTCCATCAGCTATAATTTATACTAGGATTCAATGCAGATAATCTGCATTTAAAACAAGCGTTAAACTTTCTTCCATTTACGTGTTAATATTGTCAAGCTTTTCAATGTTTTAGTTTCAGCAGATGAAGCGATTCTATATTGGAGTGCTTTCAAACTTTGGTGTTTGTCCTGAACAACTTACTCAGGTAAATTAAAGATTGTCCAGGATTGCATGTGATAATGATCTTTTTGCCTACATGCAACTGCAGAACGGTGTATGACATTTGCAGACTGCAGACTGCACACTGCAGACCAGATTGACAAGGAAAATTCTATTAACAGTGACGTCATCATCAACAACATTTCCCGTGCAAAATAACATCAACCTCGTTGCAAAGATTCTGCTCGACTTCTTATGGTGGTTCACCATAATGGTGTTAGATTCCAGGTAGGATCTGCTCTTCTTAGATTACACCCACTGTATTGTTGTAGATGTTTTATGAAATTTTTACCTTATTCGAAAGGTGTCAAATATCCATGATCCGAGTTGTTTTTGACGTAAATCGATTAGCCAACCTTTTACTTTGAATCATAATGAAAGACTGGAAACGAGTTATGGTTTTAACACTGTTTACAGTTTAGCAAATTGCTACATAGTGATTACTTTCATTATGATTTGGAGTAAAAGGTTGGAATACTGCTTTCAGCTAATCAGACGCGAGTATTCACGGCGTTATAGTATTATTAAGAGAGATGTAACACGTGGTAATTCACGAAGTTTATTTTATCGGTCATACCAATATACGCTCACTATAATTACGTCAAAAACAACTCGGATCACGAATTTACGTCAAAAACAACTCGGATCATGGATATTTGACACCTTTCGAATAAGGTAAAAATTTCATAAAACATATACAACAACAATCTAAGAAGAGCAGATCCTACCTGGAATCTAACATCATTACGGTGAACCACCATAAGAAGTCGAGCAGAATCTTTGCAACGAGGTTGATGTTATTTTGTGCGGGAAATGTTGTTGATGATAACGTCACTGTTAATAGAATTTTCCTTGTCAATCCGGTCTGCAGTCTGCAAATGTCACACACTGACTGCAGAATACCCTGTCACTTGATTTAAATTATTCCTGCACATTTCTCGTTCTGCTACATGTTTCTACATGTACCTGTTGCTGTACCTTGCTCACTGTACACTAAAGTTCACAAGTTTACTTTTAAGAGGTCAGGGGGGAGGCTTGTAGTTGTGATACAACTGAATGTACCATACTTCATTCATTTGGCCAACAGCCTCAGTTCAAATCCATGGACGCATTTGAGCACCCAGAACTTCATGAAGACAGTGCTCCTTTGATTATTCTGGCACTAGCCATGTGAGTATTGTTTATCTTTGGCAGTATTGTTGTCTACTGTGCACAGACAACAATGCTGCTACATCTATATGTCGGTCTTAATCTAACAGCATGTACGCATGTATGGTACCCCGTTTACACTATCATGTTAACATATTTAAAGTGGTATAAATTAGTAAGTTCCTAACACCGTGCACACCTCAAAACCTATTTGATTAAAGTATGGTAGCAACATGGTTTGAAATTATTGTGTTCTTAAAATGACTGCAAAGCATAATTGACAAATTGGAAAACCTAAACCTGATTTACTTCAGTGGGTAGTGATATTGAAAAGCCAGGTAACGGCATTGTTAATTGATTCCTACATGTACATGTATGTACCAGTAAGCAAGGAAACAAGAGGTAACAAGTTGGAAACGTACAGTGTACACTGTATTATTGACCCAATGTGATGTCTTGTATATGAAAGAGACAAGTACAACTGTTACTAAACAATACTTCACCTCTGCATATTGTATTCATTTTGTTTCTTTTAGGCAACGATTCATGTTTGCTTGTGGTATAGAAAATTTCAGCATTTTTGACATTGTTGCACCAAGTAAGTCAAGATTGCATAATTGTTCACAACAAATGCACTTTAATTTGAAACTCTCTACATGTTGATGTATAGAAACACATGGAAGTTGGGGAGAACAAGAAATACTGTGGGAACATGACCTAAAAGGCAAGTGTTTCCACAGCTTTTTCAAGTTCTCCCAAACATTCTCCACAAGTGTTTTCTATTTCTTTTGAAAAATACTGCGACAAAACAAAAGAAAACAACTTGTTTACTGTGATCATCAAATGAATATGTTAATTGTCTTTGCTAACTCTAGCATTAGTTCTGTATTTCTATTGAGTTATAGAAACATGACTTTTAACCAATCAGTGCACTATATTCTTTGGGTGATTTTCTAATAACAATGATCTCAATATACAATTGATTGATGAATAATTCCAGAGGGCTCATTAACAACATAAATAAGAACTGCAGACATTAAAATTTGTATTGTGCACTTTTCCTAAGAATATTTCATAGCACTTGACATACAATCAAACCAGTATGGTCAATTTGCCCAGTGCCTGGTCCTTTTGAAACTCCTGTGAAAAGTAAGAACGAGCATTCATGGTCATTGTGAAGAGTGCAGGTGGCTATTATAGAGAGAAGTGATCTGGATGTGTAATTAAATATACTTTCATATATATACATGCACAAGCAGTCTCTGCTAGAGAGATGTACATAATTATGTAGTCTTACTGAACTGTACTGAACTCAAACACAGCAGTTACGGCATTTTCTTGTCCTTTTACTTTCAGAACCAAAGCGTACTCTACATTGTATAAGGTAGGTCACACCGCACTGAACTTCTTACAATTGCCTGTAATAATGGGAATGTTTTCAAGTAAATTGTTAAAAGATGCCAAACTGCAAATACAGTGTCTAAATGTGCATATGCTCTCTTGAGGGACCTTGCTATTTTCACTTTTGTTTGGCCATTCAAAGGCCCTGATTTGGGACTTTATTGCATTTGTTTAAGGACCCTTACCTACTGTACTAGGGATTTTGTTATGACTTTGATCTTTATGTCTATTCAAGGGCCCTCATTAGGGCATTTCTTATGTTGAGGCAGTTACATACTGTACCTGTTGTTTGAGTTCATAATTTTTTCCACTTCCTTTGTTTATAACTTATATCTTTTGTTACATGTATGTTATGTAACCTTAATTTACATTTTCTCTGTAACGCATATAAGTCTGTACCTTCCTGTCATACAATCATTGTAAATAGTTTTTAGTTTTTAATTTTTCAATTCGTATCTAAAGAAGACCAAATGGTCAAAATGTCATAAAATTTGCTGGACTAGTTGAGTTAGAAGTTTGTTCTCTTTGAACTCTCCCAAGTACACCTTTCTATATTTATATACCGGTATATACCGGTATATAAATATTTTGTAACATCTCAGGGCTGCGTTGTTCAAAAGGTGGATAACGCTATCCACCAGATAAATCATTCTCCAGCATATACCAGTCCTGTAGCGTGGTTTGTTTTATTAACACTTATCCACTGGATAGCGATTTATCCGGTGGATACAATGTATATCATTATCCAGCCTTTGAACAACCAGGGCCAGGTCAGTAAACCAGTAGCTGGCATGTTTGATGCATAATACACAGACAACACTTTTTTCTATAATCAATGGCCTAAGAGACATTTTTGTCCCAGTGCTTAATTTTTGCATCCTTTTAGGTACATATCCTGTACAGTGTGCATACACGTAAATTCATATTGTCCATGCATTTTAATATTTTTAGTGCTATTGTGAACTTCACAAAATTCAAGGCTTCACGAGAACACATTTATGAAAATGCAATTGCAGAAGTGGTGAGTGATCTAGAGCCATTATTGTGTTCCTTGTTTTCTTGAGATCACAGACGTCAGATCAAGTCTAATTTTACTCTTTACACTGTTCATGTAAACTAGTAGAAAATAGCAGGGTAGGTGAGGGTTGGGGGGGGGCCGGGGTGAGCCACATTTTAAATTGTAACTTAAGTGAGGTTCTAGTGTTAAGGCATTGCTCAGTTAGACAATCAAAACAAAGAAATTTACCTTAGAAAATAATTCAATTTTACATTTTACATGACTTAAATTGTAATCATAATGGTACTTGTTAACTTATTTTAATTTATTTCATGAAATGTAGGACGCAGCTACTGAACAACGTCAGCAGTTGATCGCACAAAATAAAGAACTACAGAAGAAAATATTGGAACTCAAGTAAACAATATTACTGTTTTGATTTACATGTACTGTATATAAGTTATACTATCCACAAGTGTACCCGGTACATTGTACTGTAGGATCATGTGCTGATTTTTTAAGATATTAGATTTAACATTTTTTTATTTAAATTATCAGTACACAAAATTGGTACATGTATATGTTGTAGTTAAAAATAAATTCAGGTTAACATTAAATCCCTTTGTCTCTTAACTCTTATTGGGGTCAGAAGACAAAGGAAATTGAGAATCAAACTAGGTTAAAATTATTTTTACCTGAATTTAATTTTTAACTACAGCATACATTGTATATCAATTTTGTGCATTACATGTAATGTACATGTACATGTATTTTTCAATTGTTTTTATTGGTTGATGATCTACAATAGGCTGATACATGTCAAAAGCAAAACAAGTGGCCCAAAAGCTAGCACATTTTAAATACATTTAATGTTAAGAAAATGAAAAGGTTAACATGTTTATTTGCGATCAACTGAACATTATGAAAACTTGTCCTACGTTTTGGCAACAAGAACAGGCTGTACAATTCACCAATCACACCAATCTAAAACTGTCTAATTATTGTTATTATCTCTGATAATATTTTCAGAGCAAAAAGAGCAGAGGAGGAGCAACAAGTGCAGAGGGTATGGACTAAACAGCAGTATGTCAATGATAAGTTGATCAAAAAAAACAGCTAAAAACTATTAACTTTTTTGTACATGTATGCACATGTATACATGTCACATAAAACCATGTATACATTCCGTTTTCTCAAGTCTTTGGTGGAGCAGTGTATACTGACCTTCCTTACATTTCCTAGAGGCTTATGTTTATTGAAAACTAGCATTTACAACTAGAATTGTTGGGGCAACCAAAAACAATGCTGAGAGGTTTAAAAGACTATACAAGTAAATTATGTAGCCATTTACATGAAAAGTCATGTACACTTGAAATTAACCTTGTCAATTAACCTTGAAACTATATGACTTGCTAAAGACAATAGGTAATTACAATAGGAAATTTAAATTACCAGTAGTCAGGTAACTGTATGTTTATCATAGAAAATGTTATAAGTTATAAATATTCTTTGCTTCTAATCAATAGCTTGATGGCGAAGTCCAGGAATTGCAGAGTAGTGTTACTGAACTCAACAAACAACAGGTCAGTACAAATTAAAAGCATTTAAAATTTTTGAAATTTCAACTGTGTATTCTACGTAATTATTCTTGCATATACATGTAGTTTGCATCAAAAACCAGTTATTTTAACAATAACTAGATGTTTTTTTCAAATGTTGTCAGGCTACAGAAGTGAAAAACTTTCAACAGCTGAAGACCTACAATGCTGAACTAAGTTCTAAAAAGGTTGGACTATGATGTTTGCTGTCAGTTACATGATTGTAATTTATTTGTTCAGTAATTACATGTAGGAATGATAAACATGAAATCCCTTACATGTACAAAAGCAATTATGATGTTCTTTATTGTTGTTGTTGGCCAAAAATGTTCCTTTTGGCTTCTAGTGACAATGTGTTTACATAATATATTCCAGGCCGAGGTGAAAGTAAACTTGGCAGCACTGAAGCAAGATTGTGAAAGTCTAAAAGCCAAGATTGTTCAGTCACCTGAGAGATTTAAAGGGGTAAGTACAATTAACATGGAGCAATGTTTGTGTTCCCTGGCTTACTTACGTGTATTGTTGGACAACAGATTTTACAATTGACCTGTGTTTCTACAGACAAAAATTCCTTGAATATTGCCAACTTGCCCTTGTATAGTCCTTGAAAAAATAGTCTGAAGTCTGTACATGTATGAACCACAACACTATTATTTTTTACACTGCAATTTTAATATGATGACTCAATGTACATCTGTTAGGACCAAGTTTAAAGTTGATTAATGCAATTTGTGTTTGACTGTAATTTAATTCTTCCTACACCTGCATTTTGGAAGGAATTGGCTCGTCTAACAAGTGCAGTACAATCTGTCAGAGAAGCAAGAGACGAGAGAAATGCTAGGCTACAAGAAATCTGTGCCCAGCAAGATAGCAACCTACAGTATACTGAGGTGTGTTAAAACTTTCAAATACTTCAGAGAGGAGTCCTTCCACTCTTTTTGTGTTGAACATACAATGTACACTTGACACACTCCTTCCTCTTCTATAATTTACAGGTCACTATTACTATCATCCCTTGATTAATATATAATTAACATATTAATATACATGTATCACATATATGAGAGTGACTGTTCCGTGACTGTACAATCGTGTAATCAAAGGGGTGTTGTGAAGTTTTTGAAGAACATGTAGGTGGCTTTATCATTGGATTAGAATAAGACAAATAGCTCAATTGAGTAGTGGCATAGCCCAGCGTTTCCATGGAGTTGGGGAGCAGAGAAAGACCAAGGAATGAGATTTTTGGTGTTTTGCCCGCAGTCTCATTCCTTTGATTTTCTTTGCTCCACAACCCCTCAGAATGCTTGTACGCAGGCTAAGTAGATAGTGATTTTCAAACTTGTTTTCCTGTGGATTTCTAACAGGATGGCCAGACAGCCTTGAAAATGATCACAGGAATAGGGCTTGACATGGATAAACTGCGGTAATGGACCTGTTATAATAAACTATTGTAACACTGTATGTACATGTCTGTTGCTCCAAAAATTAGAGATAAAAAACGAAATGTACAACTACAGGCCTCAAAGTTAACTTATTAATTATTAGTCCACTTGTAAAGTTTTGCTAGTAAGCTCTTTTCCACTAGAAAACTGGTGAGAGTTCGAACTTGTTTCTCCAAATGTTTGGGATACTTGGATGATCCTCGCAAACACTTGGAAGTGGATATTTTTCTATCCAATGATACATTTAGTTGCACTTCTTCATTCATATACATGTATTAAGAACAAATTCTACATTTGCAAGTAGTTTGCAACCTTACTGCATTGGTTGTTACAGGTTCAAGACATTTTTATTTGTTCCTGCAGTGAGGAGACCAGCAAGCTTGAAGAGTTACAAGATAAAAATGTCAGCCAAAAAGAGTTGCTGCGAGACATGACTGCCAAAATAGAGGTATGAATATATACACAAATTCTAGGCTTGATTTCTACCTGTTTTTTGAGTCTAGTCTATGTTCTGCCTGAGAAGAGAGAGGAGCAGAGCCTGTATGTGTCAATCAAAAATTAGTTGACTACTGACTGACTGTTGCCTGAGATGTCATTTGAGTGTCGATCAAGTATCAACTAAAGTGTTGATGGAGTGCCAATTGAGCATTGATCTAGCATTAATCAAGTGTATCGATCCAGGGTGTCAAACAACACTTGACTGTCGATGCCTTTAGTACACAGTTATGATCCCAGTACTGTATAGTTGTAAATCGACTATTTTGTACAGTATGACTACTCTTGTTACTTTCAGATTTCTATGATTCTATAAATTTCACAGTCTTTTCCATAAAATTATATTACTTTTTGAGAGGTCACAACTTTCATTTGGGGTGTGGGTGGTGGTGGGGGAATTCGGGCAGTTTCACAACTACATTGTACAAGTCAGTGACTGTACTCTAACTTTAAACTGTATCATTAACTTTCATGTGAGGTAACTGTGTGATGTTCAGAATGTTTAATACTACATGTGCATGTACATGTACATGTACAAACTGTAATCAGGGTGTTTCCTTATGGCTAGCTAAATTTTGTCACAATTAAGGTTTTGATTCATTCATTCCTTTAATTGATTAAACTTGGAAGTTTAACATTTCAGCAACTTCGCCGGCAGCAAGCCTCAAAACAAGAGAAACTTTCCCGCCTGATGCGGCAGTATGATAAGAAGGTTGCTGCTACCCATGATGCTACAGATCAACTAAAACGGTAAATAATAATTATTGTTCAGCTCCCCTTGAACACTTACAGATAAGGGTGGGGTCTCAGTTAAAAAAAAGAAATCAATGACCTGACAAATTAATAGAAGATTTTTAATGGTTTGGGGGCAACAGTGGGAATTAACCCATTGGAATTTCTTGTTGACACCCATTGAAAAATTATCAGCCAGGAACCCTCTAGATATGTGGTATTCTTGGAAAATTTTGTACATCAAATGTTACATGTGTATAAATGTATTTTTGAAATTGTACATTATTGTACATGCAGTTGCAGTGTATTGGTGCATTTTTGGCAATTTTTGAAAGCTAAAGTTCATATCTTCCCTTACTTAGTAGAGAAGACATGCAAAGTATTGTCTTTGGACCAAAACAAACATTTGCTATACTTTAATTTAAGGGAGCAAACACATTTAGAAAAGAAACTAGCAGAAAAGGAAAATTACCTGGAGGGATTGGGCAACCAGATTGCCAATCTATCAAAACTGGTATGTTTTGTTAATCATTGCTCTTTGATACAACAATAAAGTTATATCTTTCAAATGTATCATGTACTTGTACCAGGGGTTTCATAATGTTTTCAGCAAGGAAACTGGTTTTCACAGATGGGCAGAACGTTCTGAACTGAACTTCTTTATGAGAAACAAAATGTTCCTTTACAATAGATCTGATGGTCAAACCCAGCAGCAAAAATCATTGACTGACTTAATGTTTTCATCCATTTCTCAGATTTGCACAATATCATCATTTGACTGCAACTATCTGAATTTCCTTCACTTTTTCTTTATTATTTAATTGTTTGAGCCCCAGTTAAATAATTACATGTACCATAATTAAATAGAAACAGAAAAGTGAAGGATTGCAGTAAATGATGCCAATATGCAAATCACCTTTTAAATAGCAATGAAGAATAGGTCTAGAACCTGAATATATTTTGCAACTGTTTATCCAAGGTGTACCTGTCAATAATCTGGGGACATTTAACTGAAGAAATTTACACAGCAGGCAGAAAAATATCAAGATTCATTTGAAGACACTGTTTGCACTACAAATCCATAGATGATGCCCTAGGGGACCCCTATTCTCATTCCATTGTATATGTATGTTTCAATTTTAGATTCAAAATCACCATTGCTGTAACCAAACTTACTTCCTCTGTGAGACATTTAATTGAGAATTTTACAATTAGCACAGTTAGACAACTGTTATAATTTATCTAGCTATGAAGGTTTCACTGCTAGTGTGAGAATTCATGAGCTCTGATGATGTGAAGGGTGATTGATCTATATGTAAATTTGGACATACACTTTGTACCACAGGTCAAGGAAGAGGAAGATCTTCATGAGCAAGACATGGAGAAGCTGCGTACAGCATATCAGCAGATGTTAGCACAGGTATGAAAATCATATTACGAACAATAGATAATCTCCCAGTAGAAATGGTGCTACATTAAGCTTGGACAGTTTTTTGACTACTTTGAGTACAATGTATGTGTTAAAGCATTGTACACTTCATGTACACTGTACATGAAGTCCATGGATTGTAACACCTACTGCAAAATGTATGTACTCCAGAGATATCACAGTTAATGAATGCTTGCCTCATCCTTCATTAAGTTTTATTCAATTTTACTGTCAACATGAAACTGCATGCAGTAGTAACTCATGTTGTCATGTTTTCAGCTGGAAAACTACCACCAAGGACTCAACAGAGGCTGGGATAAAGTTATGACAGCCAATAACAGATAAAACATACATGTTCAGTTATGTAATACAACTTCGGAGCTGTTTTGTATTAAACTTGTAGAATACAGTTAGACGTGTTTCACATTTTGTTGTTACACTTTATTAGTTGGAAATGGTGGAAATTAAAATACTCAAACAGAATAGCAATCAGCAATAAATTTATTTGGTGTACATTAAAACAAATATTTTACTGCAAATTTAATTGTCACAATTCATCCACAGTGCACAAGACAAGTACAAAATTACATATTAAAAAATAGATGTGAGTTAAATACAACCAATTTTAATTAACTACACACATAATAATTATTAATTAATTACATATTATTATGCAATGTAACAATTATTTTGAGACACAAATAGAGTACTATGAGGTTTTCTTTAAAAGAAAAGTACAGTAAACTAAAAATAATGACTTCTATTAAATTTACCAATGACTTTTGTTTAAAACTATTTTTAAAATTTAAATAATCATTACAATTCTATAATGTTATTAATTGTCCATTTTGTGTAATTTGAAATCCTGTTAAAATATTCTGGAAAGTTGCTAGCAAAGTTTTTGGACATGTATAATTCCAAACTGTACACACCAACCATTCAATAAGCTTAATTATCTTCTTTCCCATCTTGTCTAGAAAAAATAATGGCTTTGCTGTATCACTGATATGACTTTGTGTCATGTGATCAGTTAATGCAAAGGCCCATTATGATAATCTCCTGTGAACAGTGTACTGCATCTTACCTCTTTGTTTTCCTTTGCATGTGTGGTTTGCATTCACAGTATAAACTAGACTATTATTAAAAAATGTCTTTTTTTATTATTATTTCCCAATGGCTGGTACATTGTAAAATCCATGTTATTAGAAAGAGCTCTTGTCACAAAACCAGAACACTTGCAGTATGGCTGGGAAGAATATGATTGGTAGAATTTGTATCTTCTCTGATGTCGAAGTGGTTGGTGGAGCTGTCACTGATAAAAGATCACAAGTCAGAATTCTAGCACCTACATTGTAATATTAAAAACAAATCTTCATTGAACACTTCCCCAGTGGGCTTTTCAGGGCCAGTACAAACAAGTGATGAAACAAATAATGCAAATGAGCATAATGTGGTTACAAATCCTAAAGCTGGCTGGTTACAAGCATGCCCTTGAGGAGTTGAACTAGGGTCTACCAAGAAACAATTCCATTCTATTGTTTAGAGTAGAACTTGAACCCATGACCTTCATATTTTAAGTCCAGCACCCTAATTACCCATCCACACTGTCTTCATCGATAAAAGAAATGTTATTTCGTGTCATGTCAGGGGCAGTTTGACTTGGGTGACAAAATCCAAAATGATCTGCTATTTATTATTTTTTTTAATAAATAGTTTTTAGTATGAATTTTTAGAATAAATTTGCATCTGACAATATCTTAAATTTCAACTTTAGCCAAAAACATTCCATTTCTTTAATGCAAATCCCCTCCAGGACTCTTTGTTTTAGATGTTCTCAGTCTTCCACGGTTTAAGACCCATCATGATTGCACTCTTTGCACTTAAGTTTTTTGAGAGTCCCATGGCCATCACTTGCTCTGATCTTCGATTTTGCAACTCAACTTGTGGGCATGTTTATCACAGTATAATATTATATATTAATCTATTTTCTTGAGGGCAAGTTACTTTCCAAACAGTGCAATGATGTGGAAGGCCCCAACTAAAATAATAAAAATCAATAAAAATCATAACAAAACAGACTGATTACCACTGTAGGTTGTGGGAGTATTGCACAGATCAATGGAGTTACAACATTTTGTGCAAATAGTTTTTCCATTATTTTTGATACAGCCAACACCTTGACGTTCACAATCAACTTGAGCTCGGCAAGTTAGTTCATAGATTTGAGGTTCTGTAGAGACAAAGAAAGCACCTTCACTTGTCTGTGAATGTAGAATTATATCTATGTATCAAAGTTTCACATTTTATTCACAAACATTAATATTCTTGTTGTAAAAAAGGAAAAACATGAACAAATTTTGCAAGGTTAACAAAAAATAGCTAATTTAGAATTACAATGTATAACATTTACAGTGTATGATCAGATTCTTGTGTTGTTTTGAGGGTTCAGTTGGAGCATGTAGGATTTGTGTTTTTCTTGAATCTGGCAAAAGTTTACATTCAACTCTGTTTTTAATGTTATTTTGAGTCTTCTTAGCATGTAAATTGGCCTGTCCTTGATTTCTTAAATTCTAGTGGCCATAGATTGTTACATGTTTGTCAAGGATGAACTCAAGAAAACTTACAGTACATATTAATGACTTCCCCAATCAAATAAATACCCCATCTGCAGTAGTTGGGTGTCAAAATAAGAATAATTGAAGCTGCCTCTTGAAACATGATTTAGCTGACATTTTACCAGATAACGATCTCAGTTGACGCCACCTCAGTTGATGCCAATCTTACTGTGGGGGTGGGGTGGGGATACTGCCATATATGGGCTATATAGGGTATGGTTTTCAAGCAGTTTACTCTAGCATAGGGTATATATAAATCAGAGTGTTTGGGCCTAGAATAGGGTATCATTTTTCTCGAAACTGACCAGTTGATTGAAGATTTTATCTAGACTAAGGAAACCAGGTATTGCTACTCCAAAATATATAATTATAAAAAAAAAATGAAATTGGCAAATTTTCACTAAAACACTACTGGATATAAGTACCTGTCAAAAATCAGGATACTGGTAAATATTATTCAACTACTTTAGGAGAGGAGTGATTTGGAGGGTTTACTCTACTCGAGTATAGGGTAGCAAAATTCAGCTGAACCAGCTCTGGTTTCCAGCAGCACATCCCCACCCAGAAATTTCTAAAGTACTCCCCCACCCCCCCCCCCCCCCCCCCCCCCCCAGGCTGTAACCTTACTCGGCCACACTGCCCTTTTGGGTTTGCAATTGCTACAGTAAGCACTCATCCAACTAAGTGACCCCAAAAAGACTGTCTGCCAGCAGTCAAGGGCTTGGATGAGATTATTTAGGCTTTAAGTACTTGTAGTACAAATGTTATTACAGCTGTCAGCACATACCAGATAACTTGTTTCTGATGAGACGTATCATGCATGTATTCTCTGCTCCAGTGCAGTTCTGGGTAGTAGTACTGCAATCTGCATCCTGATCAGGTTCTTTGTTTACTCCAGTACACTTGTAACATTCAAGAGAAGTAGCTGCAGTAGAATAAAATACAGCAATGTTTAAATATGCTAGTTAAGTGTGCCTTCAACAACAAAATTGCATGGAACATCTACAAGTAATTTTCTTATGCAACTGCACATAGAAAAAGTCTCCCATTGTAGATCTCATTTAAATACTACTTATGCAACACTTTCAAATGGCAAGTCCATGGAATGTCCTACAAGACCATTCTTCAGTCCCCCACCCAGCTTGGACTAGCATACAGTACAATGGTAAAGGCAATGTCTGCATACGAGCTTAAGTGGCCCATCAGGCCAGAGCTTATCCTGGTTTCTGTAGCATTAAGCAACTAGGAATATTGCTACTCCCCCCTGGATGGGATGCTAGTCCATCGCAGGGTTACCCCCAGCATTAAATTTGCTGGTACCCATTTCTGCACCTGGGTGGAGAGAGGCACTGTGAGAGTTAAGTGTCTTGCCCAATAACACAACACAATGTTCCCAGCCAGGGCTCAAACCTGGACCGCTCAATCCAGAGTTGAGCTCACTAACCATGAGGCCGCCGGCCCGCCACGCCTCCCACATATAATTATGTTTAAAAGTAAGTCTGGCAATGCCTCCTCTTCCCACTAAGAAGAGCAGTTTGCAGTTGAAGAATCAGGTGACTAATTCCACATATAATTTTAATTTTTGCATTATTTTTTTTTTATTTGAGTACAACTAGCTCCAGGCTTTCCCAAGTTTGAAGCAAACCGGAAGTGACATTAATTAAAAACATTAAGAAAGCGTTTGAGAATGTTAACGTATGAAATTTGTTTGGCTAGCTAAATCAGATACATTGCATGTGACCTGCTTGAAGGTACTTCGTGTTGAAAATTTGGGCTTAACAAACGCGTATGTAAGCTTATATGCAACCTCCTGTCCACCACTCGAAATGATACATGTATGGTTACCGAGTTCCCTGTATCCCTACAATTTGTGTGTACCTGTAGGTCTACAAGATAGACCACATCCGTACTTTACTTTAAACATTTTTCAACTGCACTTTATTTATATTTACCTGTCAAAGAGAAGTTGAGGAAAATCATCCCCGTTAAAGAAAGGGAAAGAAGGCACACCTCTTTGGACATTTAAACCTTCTGGAATTTTACCTGCAAAGAGACCAAATCTTATTGCCTCAAAACAGTTTCGAATTTATTTGCTATATTACAAAAGGCAAATAAAATAATAGAACTTTGTGCCTCAACGTAATATGTGTTCGTGCTTCATTTCTGCTCAATATCAATGTTACAACAAATAGATATATTTCCCGGGAAATGTTTGCACTCGCGTCCATCACTGTCTTTTGAATGAATTCTTTTCTCATTTTTAATAAAGACGAAAATAACAGATTTGACTTGTTTTATAGCCTTCCTTTCCCACGTTACTCACCTAATATAGGGAATGGGAAAACGTCGTTGCTGTTCGTTCTTCTATGTTTCTCGCGGACTCTGATTTCTCTTCCGGTTTAGCAACTAGTAAAGCTATGGTCAGCGGAATTGTAATACGTTTTATAAGGGTAACGAAAAGGACGAAAGCATTACTATACAACAGTTCAATACAATATGTGTGCTTTAATCAAGAGATTAAAGTTAAAAATACCTCTCGAAAAAGGGGATTTCTAGAGGGCAGCCCTGTATAAAAGATTCCCCAAAATAAAAGATGAAAAGGCTAAATCTAGAATCTAAAACATGATGTAAAAAACATGTAGTGGCGTGATCTAAAATATGCTTTCATATTTTACATCACGCCACTACCACCTTTCAACTTAAGATAAAGGAGGCTATCCATATTCAAAAAGAACTACCTTGCCTCAATCAA
>OMLO01000365.1_pt1 | contig 28447 bp, 15 predicted proteins | sample 1674811 | NCBI WGS metagenome assembly OMLO01 (sample SAMN06265003, study PRJEB25207) | coral metagenome | isolation source: Coral host | place: Mexico:La Bocana,Puerto Morelos, Mexico | collected 2008-11-13
GGCTGATATTTGTTGGAGGAAAATTAAGCGAAGTTGGAAGCTTTTCGGCGAAATGTAGTTTCTTTCGTTGAAAACCAATTAAAACTTACTGAAAGCCCTACCGATAAAAACCTTAGTGAAAACGCCCGCTGTTTCTTCGACCAAGAAGCCAAGTTCCCACCTTTTCACCTAATCTGACAGCTCACGATCGAACAAGAAAGTATGTGACAGGTACGTTCCACGTGGACGACGGACTGTTGTTTTGCTTGTTGTGCGATATTGTGATTGACCATCTTTGGAAGTCCATGGTTGACGAGCACCTTGACTCAGTGTTACACAAGCACCTTGCAAACTTTTAACCAATGAGACTTTTGAAAAGTGGTGAATAAAGTTTTGTTCGTGACAAAATTTCCTGTAGTCAACTTGTATAGTCAACTGGACATAGATAGATAGATAGGTAGATAGATAGCTTTATTTTACATGGATAGAACACTTAGCTAAGAAGCTAGTTTACAGGTTCTCCATGAAAACACATTAAAATACTTGTAAAAATTCCAAAAATACTAAAAATCAACCATTTACAAGAATCTATTACAATAATATGCTAGAAATACTACATGATTAAAATCAGTTTTAACTAGATTAAATAATAATAATAATAATAAATAAATAAATACATAAATAAATAAAAATTAAAAATCTAAATTGCGTACTAGCTTAATAAATTCCTTGGTGCCAGCCTTGTCGCGAACCTTGTCTGGAAGCATGTTCCATTGTTACTATGTCCTTTCAATTTTTAACGTGGCGCACCGATACACACGTTCCCTTGTGTTCAAAATGTCTTTAGGACAGCAAAAAAGTGTTTTTCTTATCCCAAAACCGTATAAAACAGGCTTAAAATTGCTCAGAAAAAAAACCGCACAATTTACTTTATTTATTGCATAATTGGCCTTTCTAATCGCATATTGTGCCCTGAAAATTTCGCATAATTTGCAATTTTTTATCGCACCCTATCAGAAGGCCTGCACTGAATAGCCACAAAAGTACTTTGTTTTTGTGTGATCTCGTCATTCATTTTATTGATGTGCGGTTTCTATTTCAATATGCTGTCGGGCTCGGACTGCGCCGTTGCCATTCCAATGTCAGGCTCGGGCGGTCTTGTTCGGTCCGACCAATTACGAAGAGTGTCTACACCGGAGTGAGTGAGTGAGTGAGTGAGTGAACATTTGCATATCAGAGTCCCCATAACAAACTTCGTTTCAACGCTTCGCGTTACCACTCGTTTAAAAAACAGCACTCGATTATGGAGTGTGTTGCTAAATTAAATCGTTAGGTTCCTGGTCGTTCTATTTTTAATCTGGTCATCTCTACAACTCTTCTCACCTTTTGAACTTCTGCAGAAGTCTGACTGAAAAGTGCCACAGGTGAGATTCTCATTGCTGCACCGTTACCATAGGAACCCTGTCCATCAAACTGGCTACGGGCCGGAAGAGTAACGTCCTCGGGATTCTCATCCCGCAACTGTTCGAACACCGTCCCGACAGCTGCGCCGTAGCCACGGTGAGGTTCCCGAAAGAACTCCTCAACGAACTCCTGCGCCATGCTGCGATTGTCGTATTTTTTCTGCTCCGTTAAAGACTTACAGATCGCTCGGGTCATCGCCGAGTCGTCCGTGTAACTGATGAGCTTTTTGTTGTCTTTGATTTTGGTTAATGTGTAATCGGTGACCTCCTCATAAGGAAGAACGAAAGGAGTTCCTTCGTAATGAGACCCAAGGCAATCGCCAACCAAGGCACCAACTAGCGTACCGCGAAATTTGCCTAACATTCCACTCACTTTGTTGCTGGCACTTTCAAGACCGTGGACTCTGACATGTATTTTCACCTTTTTCTTCCCAAAAGAAATTTTGACCAGCGGTCATACAATATATCCCATCGGCCAAAGGGTGCTTGGCTGCTCAGTGTCATGGCGGCAAAATTTGTTCTCCCATTATGAAATAACATGTTCTCGTCTCGGATTTTTTCGAGCAAACTGTCTAATATCTCGAAGAGTCTACTTGCCAATTGGAGAAAAAATAGATTTAGCTCAAGTTTTTCACGTTCGTTTTCAGAGACTGTAGAAAGAATCAAGGAATTGCTGGCTACCAAATCCAACGATGAGCTGCTCAGAAGCAAAACTAATCGGCTTTTCGTGGGAACAGGGCAATATTATGAACACGAGACCAACGAAAGGGTAATTATTCTGGCCCTAGGAGACGATGAAAATACGAGGCCACCGTTTATGCTACACGATACTACTTTGCACGGTGATGAGGTGGTTAAATTAGAGCATGAACTGAATTCTCTGCCATTGATCAGTTCACTTCATTCTGGGGAGTTAGACAGTGTGCAGGACTCGCCTTGGAAATTCGGTTTTGTTCGTAAACCAGAGTTTTCAATCTTCTCAGCTTCTGGATTTTCCTGCCAGCTTCGGCAATCAAATTCAGAACGAAGGTACTTTAGAATCTTTGGTGAACACTTGCATGAAGATATCCCTTTATCAAGCATTGAGCACATTCAAGTGTCCCTCTCTCCTGAACCATGGGAAGAGAGAAAACTACAACTTAAAATGAAAAATGGAGATGTTATCAGCGTCGTGGAGGACCGTGAAGAGAACATGTACAATGACGATGGCTTGGCTTCTCTGATGCTTACCACTGAATGGATGGTGAAGGCTGCTGGTCATTTGTGTTTAACAGCAAGACAGTATGGAGAAAACAAGGTGTCACTAAAACTTCCTTCTGTTCTTAGAGCTGATGTCAACCCATGGGTTGCAATGAGAAATAAAATATGGACGGAAAACAGCAATGAAAATTGAGAAAATGCATTAAGGTAGGGTTCAATGACTGTTCAATACTTCATCTATACAAGTAGTTGTTGTTATTCTACAGTATTATGGTGGCCTCATGGTTAGCGTGCTTGACTGTGGATTGCTTTATGCTACTGAAACGAGGATAATCTCCAGCTTGCTGGGCCACATGGTTCATATGCAGACTACCAATAGGTGTAATGCAATGCTGAACCTGTGACAACAATAATTTGCTTTGAATTTTCTATTATGGTAGGTCAATAGTTCAGGGTATAGTGCATACATGCACACCATCCAGCTTGACGGAATGATTTTATGCAGAAGGTCATTAATGTCTCAGTGTTCGTTTTTTATTACTTCCAATCAATTACCGGTAATTTTTTGTAGTGAAGCAAGTTTCTAATCAAGACCTCTTCATGCTGCATTAGCAGCAACTGCACAAAGCACAACACCCACATTGCAAGAAATTAATTATTTTCTCACAAGCGAACTGCTAGTACACTGTAATTCATTCCAAAATACATGCTTCAAGAGGTGATACCTTACTTTTGAGCTGTGAAACCATCTTTTTATCACTGCAAAGGTGCTAAAAATGCAAGTATCATTTTTAGAGGCCTGGAAGTACTGACATCATAATTATATGTGTAACTTTACAACCCTAAAATCTCATTTTGAAAACAGGAAATAATCCCTAATTAGTAAACTATAAAACTGTTATGCCTCCAATAGAAAGAAAAATGGTGAAAGCACCTTTGCTTTGGAGGGGAGAATACATGTATATATACTTACTTTATTGAATGCATTGTCAGTACTTGTGTTGTAGCAGCTTGCATTGAAGATACTCTGCTCATTCTTGATCAAACCTGCCCTCTCATTGGGTGTCTTAAAAACCCAGACTTGAAAAATAAGACAATCCCGTGTTTGCTGCAGATTGCCTCAAGACGTCTTGTTTACTGTTTGTCTATACGATGTCCTACTTCCAGAGAACATATCCGGTTCTGCAACAGGACTTTATATATTTGTATTGCAAAACCATCATGCAACAGGCCTCATACTTACTAAACTTGGCTTGAATGGCTTCTAAATAAGTAAATTTCGTAATTTGGTTTATACATGTAATCATAAAGTAACAAAAACACAGTACAAATGGTGGGTGCACGTATGTTTTTCATGATCCTACCACAACAGGCTCTCTCTCTCTCCCCACCCTCTGTCTGCAGATTCTGCCTATGACATTGTATCAATGAACAGTTAATACTGCAAACACACGGAATCTTCACTTTCTTTCACTTTGCCCCCATTCCTCTGAAGACTTAATAGTTTATTTTGACACCTCCTGTATAGAGATCTCTAATGTTGAAAAGCTATCTATAGCGACTTTGCTCAAAATTTATGGAACATAACATGGATGCATTCGTTACTTTGAAGATGCACCAGTGTTTCTGAAGAAATCACAATGTTTGTGATTTAAACTTTGTCTTTCAGAAACATGTATGACAATGCCTTATGTAGAAGGGGTGTTCTTGCAGCTCAGGAAACCAGGTCCTCCAATAAAATTCCCATCCTTTCGCTTGTTTGTCTCCACTGCTATGATTTTAGACACCTTATGACATCAACAGTCATAATTTGCATATTTTGAACACACGCAGAATGTTGCCCATTTCTTACACAAATTGGCCAACTTTGAAGCAGGAAAAAAAATTATTGCACACTTGTCTAAAGTCCAAACTTGAAAATTGCAAATTAGGGGAACACACACTTATGTAGGGCGCAGTAAAGATTAAATTTAAAGTATTAAATCAAGGGAAAATATGTTCTGGAGCCTTTAAAGAGGAATGGGGGGGGGGGGGGGGGAGGTAAGGAAAAGCCTGCAGCTGAGCCCTTACATTTTACCAAACACTGTTCGTCCACGAACGGAAGGCATAACGATTGGTCAATCGCACGTCAATCAAAACAATTACATGTAACGTCAACAGCTTGTCGATAGATTCAGCGGAATGATCGGATCAGATCAATTATGGCCGTAGTCAAAGATAATTCTTTAGAATTTGCTCTTCAGGAAACTGCTAAAGGTTTCTCGCGGAGTGGGAAATCAATTAATCTAAAACCAGAACCAGTGGCTGCCTCCTCAATGGAAAAGATGTTCTGGCGGTTTTACCAACAGGTTTCGGCGAAAGTGTCATATTTCAATTGTTCGTTCATGTCAAAGAGTATATGTCGAAAGACTTGGCCTGTATTTTAGTAATCTGTTTTCTTTGAAGCTTAATTGAAGAAAAGATAGCAGAAGCAAGATCAATGGGTTTGACAGCAAATTCTCTTCCTGAAGCTTCACTTGGAGACGTGGGTGCGGGGAAATTTCAGTTGTTATTCTTGTCAGTCTTTTCGTGTGCTGCTTCCGTTTCTCTGGAGTTTTCAGTGTGATATTCCTTCTATCAAAGTATACAGACTACCCAAATTGCAGATATTCCTTGTACAGGTATTGCAAATGTGATCTGAAAAATCTTTTCTGTTGGAAGGCTTGAATAGATTTTCACTAGATAAATATCTCTCCTTTTGAAAGAAACTTCCAAACTTCGTTTTAAATGAGCACTGACAAACACGGCAATTCTTGGACAGTACACCTAGAGCTACATTTTTCAAGCCACGGAAATTTTCCCTGCTGACTTTAGTGCTATTTTGTTTGTGGTTTTTAATTTACTGGAAGTCAATATGATTGGGTCTCGTGTGACTGTTGACACCCCTAGGGAACGAAAGCAATTAGGGGCGTTTGGTAAAATGTCTGGGCTCAGCAGCAGGCTTTTCCTTTTCTTCCCTGCCCCTTTTTATTACCTCTGTCCCTCGCACGACTCCTGCTTGCCAGAAAGGAAACGGAAAAGACTGCTACGCAAGCTAGAGGGAGGAGAATTATTTTTGGTAAATGATGTTTTAAAAGACAATAAGCTTGTACAGTACTGGACAGGTGTAACTTAACACTCAATACTCTCAATTTTGGAGAATTGAAAGAGACTATCTACTCATGTTGGCCTGGTACTATACATGAGCTGAATAATGCATTCTGGTTTAAAAAGTGGCTTTAGCCACATAACAATTGGTTGGCAGTAGAAGGTCAGACAAATGGCATGGTTCTTGTGCTGTTCAACACAGCTGGACCTCCAGGGTCATTTTCAAATAGCATGTAGTTGAATCTCCACTAATGACCACCTCTCCACAACAGCAGCCTCTCAGCAACTGCCACTTTTTTGGTCTCTGCAGGCAGTCCATACATTAACTCCAGTTTTAACCTATCCTCAATAGCGACCTCTCCACAATGGCAATGGCCACTAAAATGTGTCCCAGCTGCCAAAGTAAGCGCTCGACTTGGGCCAATGACCGTTAACCCAAATTCTTAAAAGGTAAAAGGTTACTAAACTTGGTCTGTACCACACCTTTAAGTTTCTGGTTGCATATTAATCTGCTAAATTACACATTTCTTTAAAATTATACATGTACATGTAAGTGCTACACCTGAAAAGAACAGGTATCATATTACACCCCTACTCCCACAATGGTCTTCCCTTCCTCTGTCCCCAAGGGCTTCCCAGGTCTTCTTCAATTCTTAAAAATCTACAATATCCAGCACAATACTGAAATAAGTAGTAAGTCAAAATTTTAATCAGTACGGGTATTCTGATTGATTTCCAGGATTTCTGTAAACTTAAAGCCATTTTCATGTTATTTACTTTGAAAAATAATCCAGAAATACAGTGCAAATGTGGCTTGCTTTCCTTGATAAACTGTTGGATAAGTTATAAAAATAATGTGGTATTCTTTTCATAGCTTGAGGTGTCTCTTCACTAATAGACAAATCTAATATTATAATTATCTTTTTTCTGATCAGTGGATTGTGATGATTGTTTTGCAATTAATAAAAATCATAATTGCTGTTAAATAGAACGGCATGTCATTGTAATGGGTTTGTAATGCAATTCATAGGGTGAGTGTTTGTCTCCTTTGCTTGGCAATTATAGAAGAATCAGCACAATCTGGCCATAAAATTCTAATTGAAAATGTTTTTCTTACTGTAGGAAAAATAGGACTTACATTGTAAATGCAACTCAAATGCAACAAATGGATGATCATGAATTGGCACATGTGTAATGACCAAGTATTAAAAATTGTTGTACTGTAGTTGCTATTGCACTTAGTCTCAGTGTACTTGTTATTCCTTGTACTGCAGGATGATAACCAGGACAAGTGTTTGCTGCAACTGTAATTCAAGTGCACTTAGTGATTAAGAATTGTTAGTGACAAAAGTAATATTAATTTATTAGCTCCTCTTTTTTGACTTGCTAGAATTACTGAGAAAGTACTGTAAATACAGTGGTCATAAGCCAGGTATATCACGTAAGCCAGTTATGAAATAAAATGAAACCAAACTAAGCCAAAGAAACCAAACAAAGTGAAAAAAAATGGAAAAAAGGAAAGTAAGCGAAGCAAAACAGTGGCTGCAGCTTGAGGTGCAATGTTGAAAAAACTGACATTAAACAAAACAAAACAAAATTGATGCGAGGGTAGGGGCCCATGACCTGAGGGTTATTTTACAGATTGTCATAAATTGTCACTCATTTGAAAATGCTTTTGATGGAAACTTCATTGTACATGTACTTTCCATCCAAGGAAGGTAGAAGTACCTGAAGTGTTTGTTACAAATATAAAAGATCCTGCTTGTTCCACTGTAATTTGACTTGTACAATAATTGTACAATACTGATACAAGGCCTCGCTTTTTGTATTACGTACAGTATAGGAAACTGTTAAGGAACTGATTAGGAATAATATTCTAAGAACTAAGACCCTTTTTTTACACAGTGTTATAGTATGCTGCATTGCATTGTCAAGCATTACATTACATTACCTTGTGCTCCATTGCAAATATTGTGTAATTCACAATACTGTGGATACCTTGTACAACATGTAATTAGAAATTAAGTACATGTATCACTATGAGGCTTACAATGCAAAAGAAACAAGACACTTCTGAATTCACTAGGAGGCTTATATGACCTGTGTCTGTAAGACGCTTGTAGTACCTGTGCAAATGCTTTGCCAACTGAAATCTTTTCATAAAGCTGGCTTTGGTAGCCGATCAATTAATAACCTCAGTTTATGTCTGTTTTTAACAATTATTCACCGAAGTGGAGGTACATATCTACCTCTTTCACCGGCACTGAGGTGAATAATTGTTTTGGTATATACCACAAAAGCTGAATAACTAGCAGACCAAAGAGTAACTTAACTTGTTTAAGAGTAACTTTATTTGAAACGAGAAGCCATTTTGTTTTTCTTCGGCTGCTCGGAGGTGGATAGTACTTGGCTAATCACCTCTGAGCTAGCCAATCAGCGTGCACAAAAGCACTATTCACTTGTGTGGTATATACTAATATATGATATGGCATGATGTGAATACATGATTAATTGATTAATAGTTAATGTGAAGATCACAAATTGTAAACTGTATCTGAATGTTTTCACATGTGCAATTAGCAAATGAAAGTTATCACTGCAGCCATGGTAATGTCAAGGCATGACCAACACGCGCAAAAGACACTCATAAATTACACAAAAAGTAGGAACGAATTTGCAGTCTTTGTAAATTGTGTTTTAAAATGTCAAAAGGGATTTTTTTATGAAGGTGTTGAACTTCTGCTTCAGTAGTTTTTCCCTTGGTGTAGGTGTCGGTGAAAAAAGGTTTTCAAAGTTATAGGGAGGGATGAATGACAAAACACATTTACAGGGCATACAGTCTGACAAAGCATCATAACCAGATTTCACAAGACAATAGGCCATATTCACATTCTCGGTAATGGACTGGAACCTGCTTACAACTAAGGTCAATGCAAGGAGTCCTTTTGAAATGCAGATGGAATTTATCTCTTTTTAATGATATTCTCATGCATGAGTCTCCGTTGCAAGCTACAATCGTGGACAATTTAATGAAAAATTATGACCAACCCTCCTCCATTTCAATGATCGGGGAAAATGAGGCGTACTCAGTTCCTAGACTGAGTCGTCACAACCAGTATGGAGTGACTGATTTATTAAGCCTGATTTTACTGGTTATGTTGCAACTAAAATAAACTTGGAATGAGCCCAGTGTTACCTCCCCAGCCACATATTAGGGCCGGGGAGTGTACTTCTAGTAAAATTGGGTAGGGGTGTGCAGCGAGCTCCTTGAACACCTTGTCCATTTTCAGACCTAAATATGCGATTTTCCGTACCTTACTTTAGACCTTAGCCAAAACGCGATTCCCTTTTTCAGATCCGACCCTCAAATCAATACCTCATTTCAGACCTGCTTTAAACTAAGTTCCCTAGTAGAGACCAATGTTAAAGGCAAGTTAATCGTTATTACATACATTTGTAGGCTGCTAAACCTTACTACGTAAACTAATGTATTATGTTTATAGTCTTTTTTATAATGATAAAGAGTGTGCTTCTAAAAGCACCTATTTTGTCGATCAAAACCGCTCGGAAAACCACACTCCTTGGGCCCCACACATACCTGTACAGGGCATTTAAGTTACCCCCTTCCCCCGGGATTGTAGGCTAATTTTACGAGCATTCGAATTGTGGGAAAACGAACGTACACTGCAACCACGCGATTAGGTAAAATGTGCGAAATTTCCTTGATCTAGTGAATCTACCGGATAGCCAAGTTTGTTATGTTAACACTTAGCCCACCAGTGCCTTATCTATAGTATACCCTTATCACTCTTTGAGCAAACGGTGCCTGTCTTCTTAGATAAGATAACTCAATTGATCTCTTCATCCGTAGATTAACAGGTGAAATATTGGCTGGCATTGACCCCTGCTTTTTTGTATTTTAATTATCTATTTTACGCTTCTTGCTTGTCAAGTACTCCTTTTGCATGAAAAAGCATAATAGCTTGCTTCAAACTCTGAACCAACGGACAACGGGTTTGTTCTAGGTTCTTATAAATGATCGGAATAATGGATCAAAGGACGGCTGAAGCCTGGGGAGGGGACGTGACCGTGTCTCCCACGCGGCCTTTTAGCACGCGCGAAGACCTCTTTCGTGTACGGCACTTTTCACCTCAGTGTTGCTCCTGATATGACAACCTATGAATGTAGCACCTTTTACAGTTCTTTTCTTGCGACATTCGCGTAGTAACGTGGAAAACACTAGATTAGACGCTCCTCCCTTAAAAAAAAGCTCCATGTTTCAGTTAACTCGTTACGTTGTGTCAACGTCATGCGGTTAATGAATCATTTAAATCCAGTTACTTGCCTGATTAGGTCTAATTAGCGAAACGGCGATTAGCGCGCGAGTCCTGAAGTCTAACCACAACACTTTTGGTCTATTGAAGTCATGAAGTGAACCAGAACGACGCGAATAGTTCAGCGCGGTGTATTCTCGATCTAGAATTTACTAGGTTTGTTATACCCATTCTTGTGGTCTTCCACCACGTGGTCTCTTTCCTCTTCATTGTCGCTCCTCCACTGAAATGGAGAAAAACCGACGCGTTCTGGAACGTGGGATATTGAGTGGTGCAATCCGGTTATCCCACAGGAAAATCAATTATGTTTGTTTCGTGTCAGAAGCCGAAGAAGCTCATGTAGTCTTGGAATGAGTGATTTTGGACTACTGATAAGTTCCACCCTTCTTAAAATGTACTTGCGATTTCATTTCAGCTGTAAATTAACTTGGATTAACGAGTTATCGTCCGAATCACCGGGAAATGACTAAGTTGAATTTTTCCTGTGTGGGTTGCCAGCTCTAGCAATGGTGAAGGGAAAAAATGGTTAAATCAGTTATTTTTGGAAGGCGCAAAATTGTTTGAATTACTAGGCAGATCGCACAGCACGTACCAACACTGCACTCTTATCTCATAGTGATTCTGTAAACTGTTAAATAAGTGATTCAATGGACACTAAAAGAACCAGTGATCTCAAACACTGCACTTTTTCCGCTTCTTCTCCATATGTATCTTACTTCAATACACCAGCTTTGTCATAGATTAGCTCAATCTCAAATAGCATTTCTCTACCGCGCCGCTACTGAAACATTGAGTACAGAACAGTGAAAAGGTTGATATTGCACGCACGTTTGCTAATATTCTTACGGCAACAATTGACGTCAGCACAAAACCAACACGGAAACATTTTCGAGCCGTGCGGATTTTCAAAACGTGTGTTTCAGCATACTTGCAATTGTTGTTTTTGTCTATTAAAGCACAGCAGAACGTCCCGCTCGGATGACTTATTTGTTTTTCAAGTTTCTTTACGTCAACTCATTTTCCCTTGAATTGAATCATGTAGGTGTTTAAGCTTATGAAGATCGCCCGAGGCTGAAAGCAAAATAGATTCGTTATGAAAATGGGAACATTCGATGTTGTTCTTTTGGCACTTGTTAGCTGTCGTTATGCTGCCTGTTTCTAAGGCAGGAAGTTTAGAACGTGAGTAAAACAGGAATGTTTTATGTTACTTGCGTAATTTAAGAAAGTTCAAAAGGAAAACAAAACATTTGACTGAGAAATAAATCGATGTTGAGAAAGGCATGACATACAGCGTATACGCTTCATTAAGGTTACGTCAGTTTTGCGTTTTTTAGTGAAAAGGACACAGCTTGTTTACTTTTTACCGTGTCACAAACGGCACAGTGTCACGAAAAACTCGTATTCCATATTTGTTCATACGTTCATTAAAAAAGACCGGCCTTGGTACAATATTAGAAAAAAACGTGCACACCGCACAAACATGTCCTATTTGCTTGGTATCGGTTGATGAAATCATCCGAGAAATAAACGCATGACTTTTGGTCATTGTTGCTGCTTCACTATACCATAATCAGGAAAACTTAACTTGAAAAACAGTATAGTCATATAATCCGCTCATGCCCGCTTATCAAAGCGGCGTCGTAGTAAAGCGATGTTTATCTGCTGCACGTTTGGGGTGAATTGTTATTTCCATTGCATGAACACGTTGTCATTTGTGAGACAAGTTTGTCTCTGGCTGATAGCTTAGTAATAGCGTTTTTAAAACTAAACCCCGCGGCTATCGTCGGTCACAGTGTCTCTGTGACGGGGTGAAATGTGGAAAGTCGTACGTTGGTCCATGTAGCTTCTTTGACTTTGGCTTCTCTCGTTTAATCCGATTGAACCGAGCTAGAGCTATATAACGTGCTTGAAGTCGGAAAGTGTTGTATGATGTTTGTAATAAGGTTAGGGTGGAATTATAATCATTATCACGGCATTTTACAACTTCACATGTCATAGTACGGGTGTGGGGAATTGGAGTTATAAGGTTAGAAATTGCCTTTCTCTGTGTCCCATCTATATAATATCCGGTACTTTTTGTAGACCGATACAGTCTCTTTTCAGCGGTAGTGGTAGAGTTGTTCTGTGATGGAATTGAAATGTTTTGGTAACCAGGAGAAGGATTAAATGTCTCGGTCTCCCAATAGTGAGGTACGGAACCAGGAGGAAACAAAAAATCGAGAGGCAGCATTAGCAAAGAGTGTATTCCTGAACCACATACAATTTAATTAGAGCTAACGTTGCCATGAGCAAAGTGAAAATTAAAAGTTTGCGACCAATTTCTTCAAGAGATCTTACTAGCAATAGACCTCCTTGCACAAAGAGCCAATAGACCACTTTCGATATATTAAAATTCAGCTTGGTAGCGAGGCTTAGAGGACACAATCAAAGGGAATTGAATGACATGTTTATTCATTTCTTTTGTTTGTGTCCTCTAGGCCTCACTATCAAGCTGAATTTTAATATATCGATAGTGGTCTATTGCTAGTGAGTATACAGTATTTATAATCTATAATGTCTTTACTTTACGTATACAACCTTGCACTTGATGCACTTGCCGATGTCTGGTATAACTGTTCAATAGTGAATTGTGAAAACATAAATTGCGCTCTGTTAGCTGGTGGAGAGAATTTTCGTTCGGTTCGGCATTGACTGAGACTCCTAAGTGCAATCCAATGAAAATTACCTTACCGACCTCCATACAATTCTCTTAATCCTATTGATGAGAATTTGGTAATACATCCAAACAACATCCTGCTTGTCGATACTTTGGATTGATAATAGGTCAAAAATTGGCCTCTCTTGGGCGGTTAACAGTTATATAGTCGATGTTTAGATTCAGCTTAACTTTTGTATGCCTTCAGATTTAGGCCGGGCTCTCTTCAACTCTGAAGCGGACAACTTTCTGTCGGTTTCCTGGTGGTTTCCTGGTGGTTTCCAGTTGTCATTATACCCCACTTCACTGCGGCAAACTTATTGCAATGAACGTGATCGAGTTGAAGAGATTCTGCGGAGTAGGCAGGAGTACGGTTCCTGGTGACGCAAGTGCTGGGAGACTAATAGTTACACTATATAGTCACACCTTGAATGACGTAGGGAAGAATTACCTGTCGAGTAGAATATACTACCATCAAAACATTCAAGACATTTTTTATTAAACCGCGATAGCTAAGGCACGTACTATTTACACATAATTTGTCAGTTTTTTGCGAGTATTAGGTGGTTTTCGTTCTTTTGAATTATTGAATTAAGTAAATTACTCACGCTTACAGAAAATTGAGAGATTTATTTGTCGCTTGGATTGGATTTAATGTACGGTGTTACGTTCTCCTTGCTAGGCGTAGAACTTAATAAAAGCTTTACATGTATCAACTCACGTTCTCATAGCAAAAGGGCGTGTGTTATTCGACTCTTGTATTTGAGTAACCACTTGAAGACGGAACTTCTATTCAGAAATTCAGATACGTGACTTCTCTTAAGATGTATAGTGGCTTTTGAATAGAAAGGCGAGAATCGGTCTAATTGTTGTGTTTTCGCATTTTCGGACGGGAAGTAAGCTGGGTGTTCAACCGTTGAGCCCAAACAAACTAATTGCCTCAAAAGGGAGAGACCAAATCGACTTCCTTTGTACCGACCTTTGTCGCGTGCGGTTTTAATTTAAATGCAAGGAAACTGTTGCTCGGTTACCAATGAAATTTTTGGTCTTGTTAAAAATAGAAAAGTTGGATACAGTTCAAACTGGTTTTATGTTGTGACTGCGGCCGGTGGCCGTTTCTTAACAGGCGTGGTGTTTTTTCGCTACGATGTGTATGTACTTTCACTTGTCTTTATCTTTTAAGTTCTTATGACAACCGGGGACCAAAGCACTGAAGTTCTCTCGAGTGAACAAACGAATTTTTGCTCATTATTGAATAAACTGAGGCATTGATTGGTTACAAAATCTTTGTTTGTCCAATGTTGTAGCTATACGTTTCCGTGTCGTGCCGGTTTCTCAAACCAACCTTCTTGACGGCGGAAACCACTTTATCATTTCAATAATTAGATTTCTAGAGCCTTGCCAGAAAGGTATTTCTTTCATCACGAATTTTTGCACTAAGTGGGGCAGGGTACCCTTGCCGGAGAACTTTGTCACCGAAGTTTTCGGTGGTTGGCGTTTAAAGAGTGAAACGGCACCTTGCACTGAGCACAACAAGGTTGACGGTGCTGTAGCTGGTCACAAGTTAAGCTAAATGCCATTTACAAACCCAATTTGAGCGATCAATAAGAGAGGTTATTTGAAGATAATACATGATTAAGTCTCAGCTTACTGTTTAGAAAAAGCGGAATTAAGAGCTAACGAGAATTCCGATCTGAAAGTCTTATCAACACTTTACAACAATACATAGGAAGTTTGAATAAGCCTAGCGCCCCCAGGGGCTTTCTTCTGTGATAGCTTATTGACTATAAATCCATCTCATCATTAAAGGTGGCAAAAAAAAAATTCAAATGACTCTATTGTGTGTAAGGCTGAAAGTAGCTGATGGCATAACGACTAACCAGCAGCAAAGCGAACTTACGTTAAGTGCAGTTAGATATACTTCAACAAAGGTTTTTTCCAACTTAGAGAAACGGAAATTGCATTTACGATTGTTTAAGCAGTGCTGAAGTTAACTACATTCAACATGTACGCTTTCTTTCTTTTCTCATAGTCAAGTAACTGAAAATGGGAGAGACAAAGTAAAACGATTGAAGATGGAGAATGCTTGAAGGTCTTGATTCGCTGAAAGTAAACATGTGTCGTTAATCAAAATCTTCTTTTTCCTTTTTCATCTTCTCTTATTTCAGCCGATTAATCTATTCTATGGAGCTATCCTTCTCGTAGAAGTAGAAATAGGGCTACCCAAACATTGCAAAGTTAGTTCAGAGTTCCTTTGCAGCGTCTTTCATTGCAACGTCACAAATGACGATTATTTGAAGATCTTGATTAGCTGAAAATATGCTGAAATCAACCATGTTGAATAGTTGATCATAAAATCTTTTTATCTTTTTGATCGTCTTATTTCGATCTCTGATTAATCCATAACTCTATGTAGCTGTTCTTCACTAGATATAAAGCTACTCAAGCATTGCAAAGTTCTCTCGTTCTTGTTGCATTTTAGTTCCTTTACAGACTCTTATTGCAAAGTTTCAACTGAATACATTACAACCTGCAAGTAAAAGAGCTTTCTTAGTGATATTTTCCATTGCCTAAGTTGCAGACTAACGCGTCTAATAACTGAAGCTCTAAGTAAAAGGCACTGAATTGAGCCATAGTTAGTAGAGGGGGACCCTCTACTAACTATGATTGAGCGAGGCTCGGTTGAAGATCAAGCAGAGAAGAACCCCCATACTGTTTATTTGGAAAAGATACATGTGATTTCCGACATACGATTTCCTTGATTGCAGATGATGTGATTCAACGGATTTTGCTGTTTTCCGCTTCATCGGAATCGAGTTTCACTCTCCTTGGAGACAAATTCGTGAGGGAAACGTTTTGTTGCCAGTACATTGTTTCCGGATTTCTGAAATTGCTACTTTCCGCTAAATCTTCTGAAAATTTAATCCCACAGTAACTTAAAGGTAGAAATCCCTTTGAAAAATAAGATGCGGTTGTGTAGTAAAAACTAAAGGCATAGATTTTACTCACTGTATCGAGTTAAAAAACCAGCAACGTTTCTTTTGTTGGAAGAACCGTTTAGCTATTTTTGGAACTGGCCTTTTCACATTACTGTCGTTTAGCGTTCTGTTATTAGAGCAAGCAAATAGTTTGCTGTTTTTTCGATATTTTCTTTTTGTTGTGAAGACAGCACTCCACACCATTAATTATACGGATTTTTGATTATTTTTCAACGCCCTATTTTGTTTTGTTACTGTAATTTCGGTGTAAGAATTCGTGCTTCTGGTGAAAGGTTTCCGGCAGAAGTTGTAAGATGCTGACATGTCATAGTGACAATTGGGGAGAGCGTCATCCTCGAAACACGTGCTTGAACACTGTATTTCAATCAGAAAAGCCGAGACTGCTGTTGAAAGTCTTCGTCCCTTTTTTTACGACTAACCGTTTTTCAATTTTGCTTCGTCAAAATGTTTTTATTTTCTACAGCAAATTGAATATGGATGTTATATTGTTCTGTCCAACGGAGGTGCAATACGCGAAGAATGTCAAGATTTTGTGGTCTAAATTGGGAAAAATTATACCAGCAAATGAGTTTTCGTGGTTTTGCTACAAAAGAAAGAATTTTACTAACTCTTGAGCTGAATGCTTGAATTGACCAGTCAGTGATTAATGATTGTTGAAACAACACCGAACATCCTTTTCCATTTAAAGTGTTTTCAAATGATAACACTTCCAAAAGTTATCTCTATGTAATTTTTTTGTTTAGTTTGGACCGATGGTTGTTTAAATTTTGATTTTAAAGGCGTTCTTGAAAGAGAATTTAACGACTTCTTTCTTTTTCTTTCTATTTCTGTTTTTCATGTCAGGGTAACTGATATGGCCGAATAGCTTTCTATGCATTTTTCGAACGTTAAGCCAGGTAACGGTTCGTCAACCGTCTACTTACACACTTAGAAAGACCAAAATATATTTTCTCATTACAGTATCAAGACATTGTTAGGCAGACAGTTAATGAGAACACCGAAAGTCATATTTAGGCGTCGTCAATAGAATTGGCGCTGATAAAGTAGTGACCAAAAAAGGCTTATATATTCAAGCACATTTACTTTATGGTCGAAGCGAAGTGTAGGAAAAATCATTACCCAATTAACTATTTGTATTAAAACTTTCTTAATACGTCATTTACAATATTGGGTCTACAACTGAACACTTAAAACGACTCACGGAATACTGTTTATTGAAAAGTCCGCACCCGCTTTACTCTTGTCTTCGTCAGTTATTCCCAAATTAGAGCGTCTCGTAAACCATCTCCTAATCAGTTGTGTTAACATACTTTCGCAATTGTACAAATGTGATGTCTGATTATGATACCACGGTGGAAACGTGTCCGGTACAGCAGCCATCTCGGCGCCTTTACCTTACCATATCCTGCGCTTTCTGATTCACTGTTTTTAACCAAAAACCACCAAGTGGTAAAATACTGTTGCTGTAGTTGTGGCTGTGTTGATCGACAGGAAGCGATTTACCCAAATTATGGCTGTGATCTTGTAGCTTTTGCTGCCAACTTTGCATTTCTTTTGATTTTGGCCGGACAGGCTGTTCCTTGATGATTTTCACAACAGACATATCAACCGTAATCTAAACAACGTTGAAGTACTCTGTCACATGTAAGCGTCTCATCTCGAGTGTGTATGTACAGAGTTCAATCAACGTGACATTTTGGAGACCCCGAAAAAAAAAAAAATAAATGAACGCCGAAAATCGAAACGCGTGTAAATGGAACAAAAACATAAACAAATGTTAAGGGCCGATTGATTAAGTCGTGGGCAGTCCGAGAAAGAAAAACAGCAAAGAAAACATTGAAATGTTGTCTTTTGTCGCATCACAAGTCAATTTGCGGCCGTTTTCCGTTTTATTGATTCACTCATCCTAAATTGAACGCGATTGACAGAGCGCGGGATTTTCGTGTCGATAGAAAACAAATCTCGTCCTCCCTAGAGGGTGATCAGGTTGATTTGCGGTTCGTGACAAAGCCGACCAATGAGAGATAATACCGCGCACAAGAAGTTCTAAAGCCTCTTGTCATTTGTCATCAGTGACTGGGTGTGGACTTCCGTTTTGAGTGGGTTTCTTTTGTGTCGTGTTTATGTAGGGCACCATTTGCATTTTAATCTTTCGCAACGGGAAATTAAACTTGAGGCTCTAAAGCTTTTGTTGTGGCTGCCATCGCTCGAAGTTCGGGACTCCGTTGACTTTTCTGTTTGTGTCTCGTTCAGTTTTGTTTCTCGCTTTTAAGTTGCGATCAACTCGCAAACCGTGTGCTGAAGTTTGGGATTCGAGAGCGAGATACTAGGTGCCTACGTAAGTCGGTGATCGTTCACTCGTGGAACCGGAACTAAGTCCCGCCATAGCATACCATCATTTCCGCTAAAACAAGTTTATCACTTGAGAGATTTTAAAGCTTGAATTACAATAGAGAATAATCGACCTCGGCTAAATATAAATTACTCAAAACAACGGACGACAAAGGGGTGAGAACGAAAGTGTTTGGGTAGTGAAACGGCGAGTTTTTTCTCTTACTAGAGTGCTTCTCGAAATCAATTTATCACTCCGCTGGCGGGTTAATTGAATCTTCAGAGCTGTGGAAAGAAAAGCCAGGATTACATCAAGAAATTTATTCTCAACTTGTCGAGGGTCTTTATATCGTCGAGAGAGAATATTCACACAATGGTTGAATCCTTGCTCGCTCTTTGTCTGTGGAAACATTAGCATTGCCGGGGAGGTTTCTTTGCTCAGTTTAATAGGAAATTCGCGGGAACTTTATTTTGGCAGATTTGATAAAAGGAAACATTAAATTTCCCAAGCTGATAATCGGAAGTGCCACGCAAGCTAAGCAAGACAGGCCCATTATAATACAGTCACGACGTAGGACGCATTCAGTTTGAATAAAGTGACAGCACAGGACGGTCGCGCGGCCGGTCAACACCGAGGAACACATGAACACCGATGTATGGCAACACAGACTTGATCACAGGACGACTTATAGCTCGTCATACTCTATGAAACACGAAGGATTGGACAAGATGATGCATGGCACGAAGGACAGAAATAATTTCGCCTTGGTCGATAAATTACCGCGTTTAACGACGAACTTTGCTACTACTGGCGTAACAGAGGAGAGCGATGCGGACGACTATTACCCATTTGTGATTGGACACGGGTCGAGTTTTAAAGTTATCGACCCCAAAGTGTACAAACAACTGCGCCGACATAATATTCAGCCAAAGGTACCTGTTAAGGTTGCCGATTGTGCGAAAAAATCGACAATCGCGAGTCACAAAACTCCCGCTACAGCGAACACAAAATTTTCAAGTAGCTCTGACAGCGCGGACGATGCCGACGAGTATTGTGAACTTTCACCGCTTGCGAAAGCGCCTCCCATACCGTTATCAACTCTTCGGTCACAGCCCGTGGATTTAAAGTCTAAGAATAGCCTCGCAAAAGTGTCTAGCTTCGAACGGAGACTCTGTTCGGATTGTTACTACTCAAAGACTAAAGCGAGTCTAGTCGAGAGTCAGCCGAGCTCTCCAACATCACGGCCTACGACTCGACTTGTGGACACTAGCTCACTGAAAAGCGAACGAGTGGAAAACTGTTCTCAGTGGACAAACGAGAAGCAGGAACCCCTCTTGTGTGGTGTGGAAGCAGACGAACTCATAGACTATGCCAGTTGTATGTGTTGTGTGAAAGGTATCTTTTATCACTGTACGAAAGACAATTTTGATGAAGGACAGCTCGCTGATGAGCCGTGTTCGTGCGCGGGGCCCGTCAGTTCGTGCGCGCCGCGCTGGGGTTGCCTAGCTGTTCTGTCCCTATTCATTCCCTGCTTGTGCTGCTATTTGCCCGCTGTGGGTTGCAAGAAAGCCGCCAAGGGCGCGAAGAAGAAAAAACCTCAGAAACGCTTTAAATTTAACCCTAAATAGACCAGGATCAATTAATGTCTCAGATTAGAAATATCTTGACTTCATAAGTCAGAGCATTGAAGTAATTTTTGTAAAATACACCGCCGTATTTTATGTGCGAGTTTTTATAAGAGTTGAAATCGAATATTTTATTTACCGGGTGGGAGATATGAATTCACAGAAGTTTCAAACAGATTTTGGTTTACAGGACTCAGTGTGTGTCTCGGTTGTGATTTGATTTAATAGCGCTCGGGGATGCGTTATCTGTACTTTTGTTATGTAACTTGCGTTTATGATGACAGCCCTTGTGTTTTCATGTCATTCTATTTATCGTAAGTTATACATTGAAATCAGAGTTTCTGGATCTTTATTTACATCATAGGATGACTGATGGATTATAGAATATCCTCGCGATTCAATTTCAGACTATCAAATGTTCGTGTTTTTCCAAATGTTCTTTCATTGACTAATCTATTTATTATTTAGTCTGTTTTGAAAAATTTGTTTGACGTCTTTTGAATTCATGTTCACCCGACAAAAAAAATACATATCACCTGCGAATATGCAGCAATGTAAAAAAAGAGATAGTTAAATTATGAAGCGCAGAAAGAATTATAATTTATGAAGTTATTAATCCCTGTATTTAAGTTTTATCTTGTTTGACCATTGTATGTAAAATTGCTCCTTTTTGAAGATTCTTATTATTACCTCAGGTCGAAGATATGCGGAACGCTCAGAAAGGAACTGAATAAAACTGGGTGTTTCAGGATATGTTTTGTACGTGGTATTTTCATGGTCAAAGCTTTGGAACATTCCTTCACTAGCGAAGCTGTTTCATTCCTTCCGTTGCGTTAATAGTGAAACAAACCGCCTCCCAAGATGTTGGCGATGAGCGAGGCTTGTATGGTTTTGGTTTAAAACTAACCCAACACTGACTCGGGCTTTTTTAGTCACGTTGAAAACCGCACTAACCCAATTTGCATGTTAAGCATTTGCGGCCCACTTAATTTAAGTTCCCGTTAGGCTCGGACCTTGGGCGTTAAAATTTCTAAATGTTTCAGCGAGCGATCTAAATTGATCAGAGCTAGCCAGCCTCAAATGTTTCTTTTCCTCGTGATAACAAAGAAAACACTGTGATGTGACGTGCTGATACTTTCTTATCGCGCTTTCGGTCGGAAACGGAAGTGGGAGGCGTCTAATTTCGATACTCGATGTTTCTTCTCAGCCCTTAGTGGTCAGCTCGGTCACTGTGCTTCCGCTTGCACTCCAAACGTCTTTTTTCGAAAATAGATCGCTAAAGGATATTTGCCCGCACGAAGCTTACCCAGTGCGTTTGTATTTTTGTCGGAATCGTCAGTGTGAATCATTTAAATAATATCACCTTGCGATTTCCTTACCCGCTTTTAGTTATTGTATGGTGTTACGCTGTTTTTCAGTCTGGTGTTGCGCGATTTTGAGGCCAGCACGAGTTCCGTCTTGTGACAATTGGATATTAAAACGAGACGGATAATCCTTAGTTTCTGTGGAGGATTTGAGTTGCTCGCGCCGTGTTAATTGAAGAAATCGTCGGATTGAAATATTGTTAGTTATCTGTGATAACATAAATCGACCAGGAAAGTGGAATGTAAAGTTCGTTTTTTCCCGCCTCTTATTTATCCTGTTGTCAAAATCGGCAATTTACCACCTTAACTTCTTTTTGCATCCATGATGATTTTGAAACATTATAAAAAAAAACGGTTTTTCAGTTGCGTGCCGTTGGTAGCCAGCGGATAAACTGACGGAAATAGACTGGTTAACCTTTAGAGCAAAGCTTAAAAAAGAACTTGAGTCGTTTCAAAAAGTTTCAAGATGTTTCTTTTTGGAACTGCAATCGCTCGAAGAACAATATCCACTTTATTTTTCAGTTGTTTACGTCAACAAGACACTATATCAGACTTCATTTAAAAATGATTACGATATGGTTTCTTCGCACTGGTATACTAGTTAGACGGCGGAGGTAAGCACTGAGAAGTTTTCTCTTGCAAACCTCTGATTAAAAATAATACGTTTTCTTAGCTCTTAGGTCCATCGAAGGATCACGCGAACGTGGAGATCATCTTGAACTCTCTCATCATTCCCTAAGCTCAGTTTCTAAAGTCTCCTTACTAATTTCCTTAAAGATCTTGTGAAGGCAGCCTTGAGAATTCGGTTGTACAAATGGTCGAGTTGCTTTATTCCACGCGCATCCCATCAACTTGACATTGTAATGATATTAGATCGGTGTTGGTCGGTCACATTGTGAAGCAGATCACTTTGTTTTTCTGTGGTGAGAAAACAGTTAGACTCGTAGTGCTTGAAAAATGAAACAGAAGCTTCGCTGAATTGATATAAGAATCGAGGGACTTTTTAGCAGATCTAGCGTGGGGGCTGCTCCAAACTATTTTGCTCTGGTTCACGTATTTAACGCTCAGTGCGAAGGGCTCGAAAACCTTATTGTCTGGAATACCATGAAGTGGTTTATACCATTAAAAAAATCTATTTAACAAGTTTTAACGATATTTCTGAATGACCCGTAGATATGCTTGTGTTTCTATTTAATTCTTAAATGCGACCTTACAAGAATTGTTCAATCCCTTCGCTGTTCACTGAAGCCTTAAAGCTTTTGCGTCCAACTAAGAGCGTATAATGCAATTAAACTATGTTTATCCTCCCCTGCCTACGAGCAGTTTAGTTTCGGTATACAATTCTCATCAGGGCTGCACTTTCCTCCCACTCAAATTCTTTCGATATTTTATGTTGTAAGTTAAGGCATCAAATGGACCAAAATTATTGCAACAAGTTATACCTCAGGAAGGCTGCCTACACGTTTTGTAGATAAAGTATGGTGAAAATTCGAACTTATCACACCCCCCACTACAGGCTAGACGACACTAAAATTATCGTATTTTTTAAGACTCATATCGGTTTTACGGAGCAATACCGGAGCACAGGAAAGTCGTAAAATATTTTCAGTCATTTAATACAAGCATGACTCTTTATCAACAAATATCTATACTTGCTCTTTCATTATTGAAATTTTCAACTATTGTTCGTCGCCGCCTCAGCTGAACGCGTAGGACTTTGTCTCCATCGCCGTAATCGAGGTAGTTTTGACAGAGAGTGTTTTTGTCTAAACATAGCTTGCTATCAAATCTCTTGTCTAGACAATCAATATATAACGGAAAAAGCGTAGGAACCTTACAGGATGTCACCAAGTCACAAGAGAACTTAAGTTTGCGTATTGGGAGTGATATTGTTTGCTCTACTATGATTAGGTAGAAAACCCCCTTGTCGCTTTAAACGGAAAGAGAATCTTGACCTTCTTGCAGTGGAGTTTGCGTCAAGTTGGATGGTTAGTCACTATAATATATTTCTTAATCTATATATATCTTTTGTTGTTTTCGATGTTTGCTAATTTATTTAAATTGGAAGGCGGGAGGATACCGCAGATGATAAACACCTGACCTTGTTACTAGCAGTAAAACAAGCTAGGCGTTGTCATTTGAATTTCCTTTTCTAGCGTGCAAATTTCCTACACAGCGCTTTGTACTAATCGAGTTGAATCATGAGCGAAATAAACATAATCAACCTATGCGGAGAATTGTGCTTGTGGCTGAAAGGGCGTGTTTTCCGAGTAAACAGTCCAAGCCGAGAGTAGAGGTGAGCAGGGGAAGGGGCGGGGAAAAGGAGCTAAAGAGAGAAAGAAATAAGCGGGCGACTTGAACTTGGCCAAGATTCGGCTCGCCATTTAATAAAGAACATATTGTACAGCTTAGAAAGGAAACCAGTGACATATCGTGTCGGCGTATACTTGATTTGCTTTACTTTATCGTTTCAGTTCACAGTAAACAGTCACATGCCTTGAAACTGACTAAAGCCAGCTAAAAGTACTCGTGATGTTTTGTTTCCGCCGCACATGCATGCTAGAAATTTTGAACGCTCGTTACGTTTTAAATAAAGACGCAAACTTGAAAGAATTTCGTATTCTGTCCGGCATTGTCCGGGAAGGATTATTACGGACTTGTTTGACAATTTCAAGGAAGCGTTAGCTGTTTCTGTTCCTGTGTTGGTCTCGATCGTTGTTTTCCGGCTGCTCATTTCAGTTGAAGGTGTTGGCTGATCTTTTTCCTTTCATCATTACAGCCGGTATTACTTGTGGCTCTGTAATCCTGTCACGTCCCAACTAGTCCTGTCAGTCCTCCTAACATTGACCATCCTGTGTTTATTATGTTTTTCAGACTCCAGGCCGTCAAATTTAACTGAAATTACGTTTTTTATACTTTGCAGCTTATCATTTTAGGACATCAGTTACCAACATACATTCGATTATCTGTTACCTGTTAAATGCAATAGATATTTCTTTTTTCCCTTACGAGGCATGTCGGGAGATGCCAACGCGTTTTGTTATCGCTTTTTATGAGAAAACAAAAAAAAATAATGATCATCAGTCATAAGTGAGAGGTAATTTTGTGTTAAAAACATTATTTTCTGAAAGCGACAATAACATAATAGTATAAATGTGCTAGTGCACTACCCATCTCTATTAGATCTTTTGTAGGTAGCGAGTAGCCTAGCAATGTGTGGTTGTTAACAAAATGGCAGTCGCTTCTTTGCATTTTTCATTATCTGTGAAGAGGACTTAAATAATTATTTGAACAACTAGTATATTAACAATCGTTCCCTCTCGATTTTGACTCGGGCTGTGCCTTCGTTGATCATCGCGCAATAGAAATCTCGAGCTCGCAATGTAATACTAAACCGAACGAAAACCGTTAGAGAATTAACGAAGCGGCAATTTACGTGATTTCGGGTCAGAAATCTACTAGTACAGGAGTTATTTTAGACGGACTGTTTTGCCGTAAGAGATATGCGTGAAGTAGAGTTGTAGCACAGAAAGAAAACCAAGAAGTGCATGCAGGTAGTGTTACTCGTTTGCTTGTGATTGCGTGTTTAAAAATCGCCATGTTTCGTACCTTCTGTTATGTCCGACAAGTTTATTTCGCCCCTCCCCTCGCCGCCCTCTCATGAAACGTGACTTACTACAGACACTACATTGGCGGAAAATTTTCAGATTCTCTCGCTGCCGTGAAAAGGATGATGAAGCATCGTTCACGCTTTGCGTGATACTAACCAAAGCTAAATATATTCTTTATTAGCCGCTCTACCTTCCGTATTGTATGGACGTGCCATATGGGTTTTTTTCGGGTTTCCTGTCTTAAAGCTGCCCTGCTGTGTTCTGTTTTTGTTTTGTATTTTGGTTCGTTGTTCCTGGTTATATCAATAATTTGGTGGCTTTCCGCACAGATTAGTTTGTAACCAGGGAAAAATACAGCCCGCCGGCTTGTCTGTAATCTGTAATTTCATCGCTTCGAATTTATTTTTTTAACTCAGTCCCTAATCCTTGTCCCACCTCTCTGCATCAACTTCTGCTCGTGGGCGGTGTTTTCAAATTCAGTTCTACTGATGAAAGTCAATAGATATTATTGAAGATTTGTTTGATATGGTTAGAGTTGTGGTGGTTAGATTCTTATATTACATGACATTTCCTTACTCTTGTTCAAACCTCACGTCAAATACAATGTTTTCCGTACGTTTCCTTCCTCTGATCTACTTCTAGGTCACGCTACATCGACGTAAGTTGTGCCTTGTTCAATCACGCACTCGCGAGGAGAAAGTAAAATGTTTTTTAGTAAGCAGATCTCAACGAATTGAGGGAATAAGAGATATTTAAATTCTGTAGGCTGTTTTATGTAGCTCGTGCTGCGTTCTGTCGGCCCAACAATTCATATCTCAGCTCAACCTTTGCTGAGGCAACTATCGCTAAGTATTTTGTCATCGTAGTATTATTTTCTTCCGTTACAAATCATTATTAGTCAGGTGTTATTGTCACGAAGTATGTGCTAGGCTTACCAATGTCCTTGGTTCTATTCTCATTGGGAAAGAGACTTATTTATAACTCGCGCTTACTCAGAGTAACCTAAGGACTGATGGAAGGGGATGACGCTACGGCATCCGGAGGACTCCGGTACCTGCGCTATCTCCCTCCCCCCGCTTAGGATTGGAAAGGCAAAGTCAGCAAGGGGCTAGTATTCAAAATCTTAAAATTTGCTTTTGCGACCCACTTAATTTCTGATCATCGAGGTTGGAATAACTAAGTGCCCTCCCTCACTTGTCCGCCGACACCGGACAAGTGAAACTAATTCTTTCATTCTAAAATAGCGTGGCCTATAATTAATGAGGGATCTATTGTAGCTTAAAAAAAGGGTTAGTTTAAGTGCATAACGGCAAGCCACACGTGCCCTCATGATTGGTTGCTGTCAGTCGAAAGTCTAGATCTTTGCTCCTCTTTGCACTGTGCATGAGCTGTACCAAGTTGGCAAAGTGTACCGTAGTAAGTAAACTAAACAGTTAAACGTCGCCGGAGAAGTAAGTTTCATTACTGTTAATTTTCATTCGTTTGCAAGCTTGGAACAATTATTCGTGTGGGAATTGTGTAGGAAACTCACAAATTGTCTCAAGGAAATCGATAAACAAGTTTACGTTAACTAAAATAAATCATACATTTCTGTTATGTTTTTCAAAAACTCAGCCGGGTCAATGAAACCTTAGTTAATAGAGGGATGAAACTGATATTATCGTTAAACGTATTGTATTCTGCGCACATCTTAGCGTCCTCATTATTGATTCTAGCCACGGTTTCTGAGTGGGTAGATATTGCTAGATTAAAAGGCCTTAGCCGGTGGAAAAAAGAGTTAATAATACTGATATATTCACATGTCACGAGTGCAAGTTAAAGCTTGCTTTCGCACGTGTTAACTTTTTCCTCCTAAGATCTGCTTCTAGGTTTCTGAATGTGATGTGGCACACAATAAAAAAAACCTTTAACTGTGAGCGTTCAGTCTACAACAGAAGTATGATCGTGCCTTGAAACAATATTAGACGCTGGTGACTGTATCTTATCAATGATTTCTACACAAACCGGTATAGATCGTCTATAATACTGTGCCTTGACCATTCGTAGAAACGTAATCTTGAAAAGATACCATGTCTTTTCAATTGGAAAATTTCTTTTTTCGTAGGACTTTCGCACCGAATTTGATTGTTTTCCGAAACAGCCGAGACATTACTGTTCGTACGATTGGAAACTTTGTTCAATCTTACTAGCTTCCTGCTGAAATTTGTTTGAAAATGTTTGTTCCCAGTGATTATGACCTACTTAGATGAGAACCACGCAACTCGCTTAATCTAAAAAAAAATCATTTCGTCTAGAAACTTTGTTTCATTTTTTTTACATTAACAAAACATTTCAAAAGTTTCAATTGTTGACGTTTTCTGAGATCTTTGATCCCCACACGGACAGCAAAGAAAATAACTTGCTGATAATCTTTCCGCGGTGGTCAGTAGAAATCAGGAAGGAAGTGTTTTTTTGAAGCGATACTCAAGGTAAAACAAATGGCCATTAACTATATTAATGTCGCTTCCATTAGTTTCTGTTAGGCCCCTGTCTTTACCGCAAATGGTTTTTTTGGTTCTAGTCGAACGAAAAATGACAATGTAATATAAATACCTCGTGTATTGGAGAGCGGTAAATAGAAGGAAATGGGCGTTGTTTTAATTGTGCTTTTTTGTGATGTTAAAGAAATTTCTGGACTTGCAAGGTTTTGAAATTGTTTTGGTTTGCTGTGGCGAAGAGCTTAAAATGGTCCAGTCTTTTCGGATTCTAGAGTTCTCTCCTCGGCGAACTGTTGGGGTAAAAGTGATTTATCATCATTAAATGAACGAAATGGTTGTGGAAATCGTAACAGAAGGAGATTATAGTAAACAGTGTTGTGAAGCTGCAGCTCAGACATCTTTTATTATCACAGGTGCAATGGGCTAATTTATCCGCATTGTTTTGAACCCACTGCTAACCACAGGAAAGTCGCTCAGAGACACTGGCTCCCGTAAGAAAACAAGTTAACAAGAGAATGATCAAGATCTTTAGAGCGGATGCGATTTATAATACCAGGCTTCTTTTGAACTGAACGGTTATGCTTTCTTTCCATTTGTGAATCCCACTTGAGAAAATATTTTCCAGTGTTTATGGTTTTAAGTTATTGATCCAACAGATCAATCATAGAGATCCGGTGCTATAATTCGGCAGACTCTGTGTCGCCGTGGTCATTTAGTTCATTGTCCTGTGAGGCACAGAGGAAGGAAAGGCTTATTATTATTGCCTTCTATCAATTATCAAGGTTGCCATAAAGATGACAAGTTTAGTTAATGTGGTTAAGCAAACATTCCATTGATATCAACAATATTCTACTGTGTACAGTAGACTTGTCAGTTTGAGACCCGCCCCTCTTATCGGTGGTTCCTAGAGGTGGTCAAAACAGTCCTATAGGTGGACTTTGACCTCTGTCCGGTTTCGCTCGTTGGTGAGGCTCGATGCTTGTTGCTAGCTGCAGTGGCTTTTCACAAAGTAATTGCAGTGCAAATCTAGAGATACGAAAACTGAAGGAAATCGTTTATATCGGTTCGATTTTCAGATAGGAGTGAGGTTTTTAGGCACTTTTCCCTCTTCTACATTTGCAAGTCTCTGTCAACTTGTGTTTACCCGTCCATTAGCCCGGGGGGTGGGGGTACTCCCTATAATGGCCTATACGGGGAGGCTCCGCCCGAAAGGGGTACCTTTTTCAGACTTCAGGTATATAA
>OMLO01000366.1_pt1 | contig 28435 bp, 18 predicted proteins | sample 1674811 | NCBI WGS metagenome assembly OMLO01 (sample SAMN06265003, study PRJEB25207) | coral metagenome | isolation source: Coral host | place: Mexico:La Bocana,Puerto Morelos, Mexico | collected 2008-11-13
GTTGTCGAAACGTCAGTCACCAACAACAGTTCTTTTCAGAACTACCTTCACCCGGACGATCACACTATACGAACTACCGATACTCCTGGGTTCAAACCATTTACAATGTTTAGTATAAACTCACAGCTCCCCGGGGGACCCCCATATGAAAACCTTGGAAGGAGATCCATCTGGGCGTGGCGCGAGCTCAAGTTATGTGACCTCTAAAAGATACCACTTTAAACAGAACCGAATGACTTCTCCGTAATTTTTACTTATCTCCCATTGTCAAGCTACCATCTGCCGGGTGATAGCAGTTCATCTGAAGAAAGCAGCGAAGAGGAAGAAGTTAAACCGAAACCGCCGCCAGCAAAGAAGAAAAAAGACACAGGCAGTCAGGATCACAAGAAAGCTGGCACTAGTAATAATGAGTTAAAGGTTAGACGAGTGCGTCACGTGTTTTTTGCTCACGTGAACAATAACCCGATTAAGCTCACCCAGGATTAGCGAAAATTTTGATTTAATTTTATTGTTTGTCCTTCAGTTTTGAATTTGAATAATCTCAAACTATACAGAACATGAGCAATGAAAACATTTTTATACAAGAAAAATAATTTTTTCGGTCAACTTTTAATCCTGGGTCACGAACAACCCGGCCCTAACCATAAGAAATGATGTTAATTCAGTTTTTCCGACAGCTGACCGAGCTCGTCGCTGTCGCAGTCTATTTGTTATTGTTCGTAAAAGGTTAGACCTACAACGTTCAAGAGTGCTCTGAAATTACTTGATTTGGAATAATAAAAATGCGAGGTTTCAACTGCTGACGAACACTACCCGAGTGTTACATCCAGTACCATCACAGCTCAACTGACCAATCAGTTTCCACAGACCAGATTTATAACATTATCGACTGAATAACACATTTTAATAGACTCTGAAAATGAGTTTTACGCTCAGGTTGTCATCAGCCGTCAACTAAAATTCTTTTCATAAAATTTCCTCTCCCCGAAGCTCTTCCTGGGATGTATCTCTATCGCAGTATGATCCAACACTTGTTGTCAGGTTTTCCTAGATAAGTTGCGTCACTATTTAAACACCTGTAAGCCTGGTAACGCTAACCCAGGATTAATAGTTACCCGAAGTATTACTATTTTTTATAAAATAAAATGTTTCAGTTTTGAAATTATTGAAACTCAAAACTGAAGGACAAACAGTATAAACAGAAAACCTCACCGCAAAGTTACAAAAATGAATCAAAATTATCGCTAACTCTGGGATGGCTTAATCTGAATTTGAACAACCAAGCCCTGAGTGGGAAGATAACATGCCGTAAGAAGGTTATTAAAGTGCAGATTAACCTACTTCAGTACATCCCCTGCCAGTTTGGAAATTCTTAACGGGAAACTTAGTCGTTGTTTAAGTTATGCGAAATCAGATTTATTGATATGTCGTATTTGTTGCTTATAACATTGTACTGTTTGCATAAAGGATGATATGCCCTCAGTAAGCTCGACACCTCATGTGGAGAACAAGGATCAAGTTCCAGGCTCCGCTGACAGGAAAGGTAAAATACATTCACACTGATTGACAAAGCGCTTCTCCTTACATTGTAGTAAAATATGTTGCGTAGCTACGTGCCGAATATACCATGAATCAGGAGATAACAATTATTTTGAATTACAGCCAAACTCTCGGAAGTTTAAATCCGAGGTAACCATCAATATTTAATGTTCGGCGTTTAAGGCCCGTTCTAGGTTGTGGCACGGGGTTGCTAGGTTACCCTGTAGCCTCGATTACCAGTCACTCTACAGAAAAGGAGGGGAATAGGAACAGAGCCTTTTAAAAAATAGGCAGTCATCTTATGATGACCCAACTGAATTCCAAATTTCATGTTTAACCTTCTGGTAACACTTTGTGAAAGACCAAAAGTGGCTTCCCATAATCCCACTTGGACTTCCTAATTGCTTTTTAGCACTACAACGATGTTTCTCCGACAAAAAAGGAATGGAAACGAGCTTGAAAAAGGCGTTAGTTAATTTGTCTGCCTTACTAGTCTAATGCTAATTCTTTTTTTCGTTTTTTCCTGTCAGATAAGCCGAAGGAAACAATCAATGAAGATGACATGTATGGCGGTTCAACTGACGACGAGTCTCCAGAACCAAATCAAAATAACAAAACTGAAAAAGTTTCATCTCCATTAACTCCAAACGAAACATCATCTAGTGACGGTGACACGGAGGACGAACTGAAAAGGTCAAATATACTAGTCGGACGATTAGGGATGGACCATTTATTTTTTTGAGGGGTGTGGTTGGGGGGGGAGGGTGATGGTTGGGCAATTTTCTGGGGCATGAAGATTTTTCTCAACTTTAGGTTGGCATGATGGAGTGCAATAGCTTGTGCAAGGATTTGTTTAAAGTGAAACACAGAACCTGATCAATAGACAGCACTTGCTCCATTTCTCTTCCCTGTTGTTTCCCTTGCACGATTTTTCAGCAGTTTTTGCTGTGAAAGAATTTTTTTTTGGAAATTTTCCAACCCACCCCTCCTACTTAAAAAAGTAATGGTCCTCCCCTTATACGAAACCAATAAGCTGCCTCGGTCCTTTAATCCAGAACCTCCTCATCCTTCCGACTCTTCCGAAAAGAACATTGATTCCGCAGCTTTTAGCGGGGTTGTTGTTAATGTTCTTTTGTTGCGCCATGATATCATGAAATGTCCGGTAAGATGTTAGTGTCCAGCATAGAATTTTTCAATCCCGTATCTCGCCACTGTTCAAGCTCAATCAAGCCATCCCGCCATAATGAAAAGGTTTCTCCTGATCCCGCTGATATAACCTGTGATTTTCAGGGTGTTTTTTATCCCGCAGTGAATTTTGGAACTATCCGCCATCCTATCTATCGGGTAGAATAAGAAAATCCCGTATCCCGCAATTACAATTTCTGTCAACCCGCATTCCGCCAAACCTATGTTGTCACCCTTCTGGTGCTGGAACCGATTTGAGGATATTTTGCCGGACAAAACTAGTTGGAACAAATACAGACGCCGCACTTTGTAGACCTAAGGCCCCTAAAACGCCTCAGAAAATTACATTCTCCTTTCCCTAATGTTATTTGTCTGTGGCTTAATGTACCCTAGCGTTGGTTCCAAGCAACATTGTCAACGCTGAATTTATGATTGATCATCGCGGTTACACACCGCACAACTTAAGCAGTTGTGAAATTAAAGCCTGAAAAAAATTCAGGCCTGAACGGGATTCGAACCCATAACGTCTGCGATACTGGTGCTGTGCTCTACCGACTGAGCTATCAAGCCAACTGGGAGCTGGTCACTTTGTGAAGTCATGGGTTCGAATCCCGTTCAGGCCTGAATCCTTTTCAAGCTTTAATTTCACAACTGCTTAAGGTGGGGTTCTACCTGAAGACCGTTTTTCCGTCGCGTAACTTGGGTTTAATGCGAATATCTCGTTCGCGTTTCAAGCAATCGAAAAACTGTTAGCTCATCCCACGAATTTATGTTTTGCGGAGTTGTGTAAATTTTGGGTTGATTTTTGGGGATCTTTGGGAGGTTAGAGTTCTTCTCAATGGATTAGTGAAATTTAGAGAAACGAGAAATGGTGAGGATTTGTTGTGATTTTAAATTAGAATTTGAAGTGAAAAATTAGTAGATGGACACCCAAATAGTCCCCTGACAGCCTCGGATGCTCTCGCGTTGGGGTCAACTGTCTGGTGGTGTTTCAAGAATAATTTTCTTTTTCCTATCCCTTCTTTAAACTTCTTAAAATTTCACTCGAATTCTGGTAGAACCCCTTAAGTTGTGTGCGTAACTGCGATGATCAATCATAAATTCATATCTTTCTCCGCAGTTCAAATATATGATCTTTCATATATTCATTTGCATTGTCAACATTGCATGATTAAGAGGGGGGGGGGGGTGCTGTCCATCTCTCAAAAGTTGTCCAGGATTGTAGGAATTGACTTGTAGTGGCAGTAATCTAGTGACACGTTATATTCTGTTTTTTTTACAGAGTTCAACAACAAGAAGAAAAAAAAGACGAAGCAGAAGATATTTATGGTGGTACAACTGATGAAGAAAAAGAAGAAACGACAAACAAAGGTATTTCTCCTAAAGATATGCAAGGAGCGCTATAGTCTACCAGTTACTTCATAAACTGAAGTGAATTAAAAAAAATTATCCCTGAGAATTTGCGGACAAACTGATAATTGAACAAAATTTTAGACTCGGCTCTGTTTCGAAGTAATAAGAACTGATTATCTTGCAAGGTTTGTGAGCGTGTAAGTGTTTTTGAAGTTGTACAGTTCAAATTATTCATTATTGGGTAATTTCTTCCTGTTTTGCGTTTCCCAGGTAATGAAGAATCCGCTGACGACGTTACCTCTGGCTCAGAAGACCTCCCCTCGTTACCAGACTTCTTCTCTCACAAGCATTTCATGTTGTATGGTGAAATTGAAAGCACGACTAGGAGACTCTTGATAAGATACATCACAGCATATAATGGGTAAATGCCTTGTTCAGTTGTCACAGCGGTCTTTATTATTAGTCCAGACTCACTGAGGAGATACATTCATAACAAATTTAACGAATTGTGACAAAATGCGATGGAAATGAAAAAAAAAAACAGAGTTCCAACTGTAGGTGACTTGATTGCAAACTTAACACATACTTCCACCGTGCTTTGTTCAGGGCATAATTTGTAAGTTGATTTATTACAAACGAAACTTTCTTCTTTGCCTTATCTCCCCCTTTTTTTTCTCCTTCCCCCCCACCACCGTGTTATCATAGATAGATTATGAAATAATGATTGATCATCGCATTTACACACACAACTTAAAAAATTAAAGTCTGAAAAAAAATTCAGGCCTGAACGGGACTCGAACCCATGACCTCTGCGATGCCGGCGCAGTGCTCTACCAACTGAGCTATCAAGCCATCTGGGAGCTGGTCACATTGAGTTCAGGCCTTTATTTTTTTGTTTTTTTAAGATCTAATTTCACAACTGCTTAATTTTTGTGTATAATTTCGATGATCAATAATGATTCATATCTTTCTCCGCAGTTCAAATATATGATCTTTCGCATATTCATTTGCATTTATCGCCTTCTACGGGTATATTACGAGTTCAACTCGCAATGTGACCAGCTTCCAGTTGGCCTGATAGCTCAGTCGGTAGAGCACTGCACCGGTATAGCAGAGGCCCTAGGTCCGAATCCCGTTCTGGCCTGATTTTTTTTTCGGGCTTTAATTTCACAACTGCTTAAGTTGTGTGTGTAACTGCGATGATCAGTCATGATTTCATATCTTTTTCCGCAGTTCAAATATATGATCTTTCATATATTCATTTGCATAGATAGATTAGTTGTCTTTTTTCTGTTTAGAACTGTTGAGGACTACATGAGTGACACTGTGGACTTTGTCATAACGAACGAAAACTGGGACAAAAACTTTGATGAGGTGCGTAAGATAACTATTTCTTACGAGCGCAACCTTTGTAGAGGAGCTTTCGTAATTTTGGAAAGCGACCCAAGGTTGCTCAGATTGAATGCACAGTAAATGTCAACAGGTGCGATAAATATCAACGTTCTCTCTTTGCGTGAACAGATTGAACCGTATGTAACATGGCCAAGACCTATGCCCGATACTGTCGTAATATTTAACCAAATACATAGTATGAGCTTTCAAACCTGAACGAGAGACGTAGCACATTTAAGCCCTGAATCTTAAAGTGGATGGATTTTGATTTAAACATCGTTTCAAACAGTTCTTTCAGGCCTCATTTGAGTGTTGTATTATTATTTCAATATGTTGCTAAACTACAATATCCAAAGAATTTCAGCAAGCAGTTTACTCAAACTTGACCGTTTCCTTCCCAGGCTCTCGACGAAAACCCGTCCTTGGCCTTTGTGCGACCCAAGTGGATCATAGTCTGTCACGAGAAAGGTGCCCTTGTTCCATTTCAGCCATACATCATAGTTCCTTCATAGTAATGTGTTACTCTCACGTGATTTTTTCATTATCAACGTATCCAACCTCGACCCAGGTCTTCAGACGGGATTATTGAAATGATTTTTAACGTAGCGATGATTATCCGAAAACACATAGACAAACGCCGAGTAGAGATCGACAATGTATCGTTTTGCCGACAGCACTGTTAGTTCGTGGGAACACTTCTAAAACGTAGAAAAGGTTTTTAGTGCTTTCTAAAAGCGTGAGTGACAGTGGGTCTTGTAACACGGCTCCGTGTTAGCATCCTACACACAGAAAGCTTCACCGGCTTCAGTTGAAGAGTCCTTGAGCGTTACTCAATCTGCCAACCCATACGTAAATCACCGTACATCAGTCCAAATGAGAATCGATCCGGGAACTTGTTACCGGACTTGCCTTGATACTGGTTCTCAACAAGCGACCTAACGCTGACCATAAGGAACACCTGAATACTCTGGTCATATTTCTTCAAGAGCTGTGCATGTTCAAATATTTTGGTGTGTTGTTTCAGCCCCAAAGTAGTTTCTACACCACATTGGACATGTGGAGTTACTTATCTAAAGCCTACATGGTGCTCCTTCTCACAAAAACAAGCTCGACATTCACACAATTCAGCGATAATTCCGTTTTTAAAACGTAGACATATTTCATTCGGCAATGGTGTAAAATGAGTTCAATGTACTAAGCGAAAGACACGAAACAAGTGAATAAAATGCATTGCACCCGACTTAAACTAATGTCTGCTTTAATATAATAATTTATCGATGTTGCTTTACAACATGAGCATAATCGTTGCGTAATAAATGAAACCAATAAAGAAAGCATTAGCAGCATCTAAATTCTATCTAATCGCGAAAATGCATGACAGTCTGCGGCCATGCAGGTAGTCTGAATTTCATCCGTTTCTTCCCTTTACCCCTTCCCTTTACTCCCGCGCCCCCCTCGGGGTAAAGGGAAGAAACGGATGAAATTCAGACTACCATGCAGGGTAAACAAATACCTTTTGTTTCCGCTGTGAGGTTTGATACGAAAATTGCCAACTTAGATGTACACTGACTGACTTACTTGACTTATGGCCATAACCCTAGGTGGGTACAGGGCCGGACTCTCTCTTTCCCATGCCGCACGGTCCCGAGCAGTCACCGTTGCCTCGCTCCACGAACTAAAACCTAAAGCTGTTTTTTCTTTCTCCGCAGTTCTGCGCCAAGTCTCCTTCGGTCTGCACGACTTCGCCTTCCCTCCGGGGCCTATGTTAATGCCGTCTTTATCTCGAACATCCCCGCTATCTCGAACTCAAGTTTTTTTCCCTTGAATACGCTTTCCAGTCATTTGCTCTCAGCTATCTCGAGCCCTGGTTGTCTCCAATCGTTTTTGGGTTTGCGATTCAACTGTACTTGTACAAAATGTAATTTCTGACGACTGAGGGACAAACTGGTCAGAAACTAATTTAGTATTCTGACGACACTATAAAGAGGCTCACATGAGGTGTCATGGGACGTTTAGGGACTATTTAGACTAACATTTAAGTAATTCTAGGTTAGTGAGTCTTCGTCATCGTCCTTTATTTTATTAAGCTTTTGTTATAACACCTTGAATGTATAATAGACCATTTTACAGTTGTCTGCTTATTGACCTGGCCTTTGGATGACAGCGAGGCTAGAGTTGACCTTGTTTTGATACAGACCTCACTGCTTTTGTCATGTAAATGCACCTAGTTAGCATCAGAACAACTTGTTTTACACAACAAAAGCGGTGAGGTCTGTATCAAAACAAGGTCAACTCTAGCCTCGCTGTCATCCAAAGGCCAGGTCACTGAGCAGACAACTGTAAAATGGTCTATTGCAAAATGTTCTACGTTATTGATTTTGTACCCTTTCGTCAGGTCTCGTGCTGCTTCATTAAATGAGGAATACGTTTGCACATATTTTTTTGCCGCATCTAAAGGGTGTTTTTTAGTTGATTCTTTCCGTGTTTTTTTCGTATCTGGCGTGGCACAGGGGCATAACTGCGATAATCAATAATGCCTTCAAATCTTTCTCCGAAGTTCAAATAAGTGATCTTTCATATATTCATTTGAGTTCTTCGCCATCTACGGGTATATTACGAACTCACGATGTGACCAGCTCTCAGTTGGATTGATAGCTCAGTTGGTAGAGCACTACACCGGTATCGCAGAGGTCATGGGTTCGAATCCCGTTCAGGCCTGAATGTTCTTCAGGCTTGTGTATAAATGCGATGATCAGTCATAAATTCGTATCTTTTTCCGCAGTTCAAATATATGATCTTTCATATATTCATTTGCATTCTTCGCCATCTACGGGTATATTACGAACTCACAAAATGCCCAGCTCCCAGATGGCTTGATAGCTCAGTTGGTAGAACACTGCACCGGAAAGATCACAGAGGTCATGGGTTATATCCCGTTCAGGCCTGAAAATTTTTTGGGCTTTAATCTCACAACTGCTTAAGTTGTGTGCATAATTGCGATGATCAATCATGTCTTCACAGGTTCTAGTTGTTAAAACCAATAGTCGTAATTTGCAAGGATACTGATTATCTTTTAGGACGGAGTACATCTGCCTCAGATGACTAACTGACGTATTTTCGATAAATAAAGTCCTAATAAGTATTCCAATAAATACTTATCAGACGTTTTGCTGTGGAGTATCGCTGAGTATATTTACGAGTTGTGCAACAACGAGTAAAAATTCTCACAGATACTACACAACAAAACGTCTTAAAAGAGATTTATTATCCAACACGCCAAATTGCTATGTCCGTGCGGGCGAAATTCTAACCGGATCTCTGGAGTACAAATATCGTGTGATATTTGTACTCGTTTTGGGTCGTTACGCGTACTCTACGAAGGGCAGTTGGAAAAGTCGTGTTGTTGTAGTCAAAATGAACCGTGTTTGCGCTCTATAAGTTGTTCCGCGGTTACCACGGTATGTGACTTTCTGCGCACGAAAGCGTTGACTGAGTACAACTGACGTGGCTATGTTAACTTGTGCAACACCACAACTATAGCTGGGCACGCGGGTATATCAACCAGTTTGGGCGTCGGCAATACTTACACATCTTTGGCCTCACATTCATGTGAAAAATCCTTGTTTGGAAACATGAGTACGAGGCTTAGGATGTTCAAAGTTTTGTTGCGCCATTTATGCAAAGGGATATTGCCGCTCCCAACTCTTCTGTGAGGTACATTTATCGTGCAAACGTCCTGATCTTCTTAACACAGCTTTGTCGCGATATTTTAAGAAGTTATTTGCAAATTTACTTGTAAATTAAGGGAAAGCTCAGAGTACGATCGGCATACTTGAAAAACTTTTAAAAAGTGGAGAACGTCATATTTTAATCTATTGGAAATCGACCGAAATCGTTATATCTTCCGCTTTTAATGACGCCTTGTATTGAACCATTTACAAGTTTCCTTATCGTTGATCAAACCATACTATAGATAAAGACTAACAACATGCTAACCTTTGAAACAAAAGAGGTACAGATTAACACGAACGAATGAAATAGAGCTGCACATAAATTACTTTTGTTCTTGAATGGTTGTTTTCTGTTGCTCTTCATTCACAAAGTCTGGCAGGAAATGTTCTCGTTGACCAAGCTTTCTGAGAAAAAAACCTTCGATATTATTGTCGTCTGGATACGCAGTACAAATATTCTCTGTACGGCGTTTGGTTAAAACGACATGATATGAAAAGATCACTTCTCGTAACTAATTCCATACGTTTCTATCAATGCTAGATTTGAGAATATAACGGTACATCGCCACAATACCTTTTGGTTGAAGATTTTGTTTGTTTTGTGTCGTTTTGATCTAAATTAGTCCTGTCACAAAGCGCATACACTATATTCGGTCAAAACTACAATACTTTCATGACTTTTTCCCTCGACTTATGAAATTAGAATTTCATGAGTTTAAAAAGTCGCGATAAGACTTCGACGAAAATTAAGCAGACTTGACCTTCACACTTTTCAAGTTTGTTCACCTTGCCTTTCATTTCCTCTTTAGCCGTGGCTAGTCAGAACACTTATCAATGCATTATTGTTTTTGTCGAGTGTTGCTCGACAAAGTTAGACAATTATTGTTGGCTTTTTATGGCCTAGGTCATCGGAGGTATTTTGGTCCACTCAATCATCTTTCTCCAGCTACAACAGTCCTTCTTCAGCCATGTCGCCCAATTGTCTCGACCCCTCGCCGACCAAAGTGGCGATAAACAAACATCTTTCCTCGTTAAATTATTTCGTGTCCTTGCGTTTGCAGGTTAACTTTTATTTAACTTCCTCTTGTCTCAAGAGGCAAAAAAGGCCAAGAGCACGACATGAAGTCGCCATCCCCGTTCCGCTATGTGTTAATAGCCCTGGTAGGGTTTCAACTAACCCGGCTCTTTTTGGTTTTCGCAGATCACGCAAACCTTTTTGCTGCTTCTTACTTCCATTTATAACTCGTGTATCAGTTGCTGTTGATATTATTTTACTCCTTCCAGATTTTTCTTCGCGAAATCTAACACTAACTCTGCTGTTTCGAGAAGTCCATTTTTGCGAGAAATCAATTACTTATCAGCGAGTCAGGAAAACATAAATACGCTATTTGGCTTTCTACACCCCCGGTTTATAAATATCGTATCGCTAAGTCGCGGGGGCGTATTGTTTAACGAAATGGCCAAACGTTATCGCTTTAACTTCTCGTATTTCTTCCTGAAAGCTGAAAAACTCGCAATACACGCAAGCTTTAGTTGTCATTTGACACACGGTTTATCGCTGTCCAGTTACAGTTTCCTTAAATACTGTGTTTTCCATTTCTCTTCCCTTGTTAAACTGCTTGTAATCGAAATTGGTAAACGTATTTAGAAATTCTTAATTGCCGATGCTAGGGTTGGTTTCCTAATTAAAATATTCTAATGTTTGTTACCAGTACAGCTGAGCAAAAAGAAACTTAATTGAACCATCGCTGCTGGAAATATGTCTCGTTCAGAGAATTCTCTGGTCTCTAGCTCATTGGGAAGTTTATGTCCATGGAGAATTTTTAATTTTTAATTGTGCACGCGTAAATTTGTTTATACACGCGCAGCCTTGCTCACATTTAAATTCTCTTTTACAAATTTGTTCTTGGATAATTTCTTCTTGCATCTCTGTATTTTAACGTCTTGCTAATGGAAGAATTACTTAATCCTTTCTCCGTCTCATAAATTAGTCAAGATGATTATTGAAAGCAGCTGAAAAGTGAACTCGGTCGTTTCAATAGTCGAAGATGGTCTTGTGGTTGTAACCGAATACCCGAGTCAAGATGGATTAAAATAATGTTCTTTGTTTCTTTTCAGTGAGTGTGCAAAAACAGCATTCTTTGTCCTCTTAAAAAACGTGTTTTTGACGCGGTATCTTGCGATTTGCTGTGAGAATAAACCATATTACGACGGTGCAAACATTCAATTTATCGACAAGAAGAAAGCTCATCTCTCAATGTGCAACATTCGCGCGAAGATGGCTTAGAACTACAGGCTAAGAATATTTTTATTTGGAATTTGTTCTTATCGAGCTTTTGCGAAAAGTCCTGGTCGTCTATATCTCCAGCCAGAGTAATTATGTTCGAGAATAATCAGCAAAGAGATAAAAAGTTGTTTAATGAAAAGTTGACTTGTTCGTATTTTGAATCTACAATATAGTCAAAAAACATTTCTTCCTCAAGTGTAGTTAAGTTTGAAAAGGGATTCAGCAGTGAATAGCTCGATCGCTTATTTTCTAATTACGGCATTTCTCTTTCCTTTGTCATGCTCATTAGGCGCACAAATGCACAATGTACATTTCAGAGAAAAGTATTTTAAAAGGGATTTCGCCGCCTAGCAGACCATGAAGAATTTTCTGGAGTCTAAGTGTTACTACACCCTTGCAACGTAAACACAAGGTGGGGCATTTTCTGTGGCACGTTTTTCGATCGCAGCCAGACCAATAACAATAATGTTATTTTGAGTTCTTGCTGATTGATGAAGGTTTGTGGCTTTTCAAATGGGAAACTATTCTATCCGCCATTACATTAATCGATGTAGTCATCATGGCCATTGAAAACTTGCACGCTAGAAGAATTGTCAAAGAAAGGTGCTCTCTTTTGGGCATTCTGTCTATTTTTTGTTTCAGAAAATCATTTAAAGCTGTCAGGCATTATTCGGACTTGTTCCAGCCCTTTCCAAGGGATTTCTTATCGAGCTGGAATGTATGATACCCCAAACATCTTGACCCCAAACAAGATTACCAGCAAGAGATTAGAGTTAACGGATTGAAAACACCGAACCGTTAATATTAAAAAAAGACTTCGTGCGTGCATTGAGAGATGCCAAAGGTCGAGCATTGTTTCGCTTTGAAAATCGTTTAGCACTTTAGCGAGGGGCAAGGCCATCCATGTCTGTAGTGCAACTCTTGCTCTCACGAATACTCTTTCGTGAATCGCGAACTGTCAAAAAAGCAAGCCACTTGAAACATTTCCATTTAACATTTGTCTAGTTTTCTTTCTCCAACAGGGCGTATTCTCGTGTTACATCGCCAGGGAAATGCACGCTAGCAAAGATCAATGCTTTTTAGGTTCTACTTCGCGCGTTTGCTGCGAGACATAAATAACAGCTTGTCGCAGTTTTTGTGCCGACCTGTCAAAGTTTGGAGGGAATAATTTTCTTTATGGAAATTTCGACTTCTGATTATCCGTTGCGTGCATCTTGATGAACATGAGCTTTTCTTCGTTGACAAGTCGGCGGAATATCAAAACATCGGTTATCGAAAAAATCTGACGTACTCTTTCACGAGATTGTCAACGGGTTTTGCTTCACTCACGCGAGGCGTTTTGGCCGGCCTCGCGCAAATGGACTTTAAACACGCGCCCGATCAGATTGTTTACAACCATCGAATCGCCTATTATATCAAACTGCTTTCCGCGATGTAAGTAGTTAATGTTTACAGGTACCATCTGCTCACATCTTGAGTATACGCCGATGGACATCCTGGTTTAGTTAAAAGGAAACCTGTATCAACTAACTTAGTATTATTGCCTTGCTTGTTTACATTCTCCTTATATGCTGGAAGGAAGAAACATTTTTTTTGTTTTCTCCACGCGCGTGAATTTCCCTCAGAGAATAATTCCACATTTCCATGATTAACTCATTTCTCTGTTAAGATGTGAAGTTATTTTCGCTTGTCGGCGGTCTTTCTTACACTATGGAGAGTATATTAAATAGGTAATATGGGTTGTGATTAGTTTTTCATTGTTTTGGCGGTAGTTTCGCTGGGAAAATTGTCTATTTTGGTCTTGTAGATTTTTCTAGTGGTGCTTAACTCGTTTTGCTGCAATGTTAACACGAACCCTATGTTTTTCTTGTTTTTGAATCTATTTGATTTACTCTTTGGCAAGTGTTGTTGCGGCTGTTTAGAATTTAGCGGAGTGTTTTCCTCGGAGAGCATCTGAAATTAAATATTCTATCGCTTGACTTGCTGAAAGCGTGTCGTGGTAAATTTGGCACGAGTCTCAAAGTAATTTTAATAATCTGCGCCGCAAAATTAAAAGACGCCTAGAGATCTCCCCCTACAGCTGGAGGCAAAGGGTTTAATGAGATCGCGGAGACAAAATAATTTGTCGTCAATAAAGCCAGTTGCGAGTGAGATGGAACCCTCAGTGTTTTCGGAAAAACATAAATATTTGGCTTGCTCCAAATTTTACACCACGCCCCGAGAAATTAAGCTATTGAATTTTTTATCGCATAACATTCTGTGTTTCTAAAATTAATGCTGGTGTTCGTTCAAAACCAAAGGTTTTGTTTGTTATAAAACGGTCGGACCGGTTGCTTGGAAGAAAAACATTCACTTAGGAAGCTTTTAGCCGATCTGTGAATTTGATAACAAACCCTGCAGGGCGCGAAGTCGAGAAGAATAGAAAAGCATTTAGTCTCGAAAATTGTGCTGGATTCCCCGACGTGAGTTAAAATCAAAATGAGCATGCTATATTTTTGTTGTTTTGATTGTTTTCTCGCCGTTCTTTGTTTCTAGACGTGTGGTTTTTGAACCCGACAGGAGGTAGAAGACGTATCGCTTTCCATTCATCCTGTGGCTTGGTTACACGCGCTTTCATAATAAGAATTTACCAGCTTGAATTGCTTTCTTTCATTCGCAAAGTAGAACACCTTTTTGATTTTTCTCCAAAACAGTGCAATAGTTCGTAAGGAAAAAAATTGCGCGCCATAATGAAAATAATAGTTTCCCTTTCAGCATTCACAAAGGAAACTGTAGATTTTCGATCGCTAAATTAAAATAGAAAATTTGTCAGAACGCGTCAGTTTCTTGACATGAAGTTAAACGAAATTGTGCTCTGTTGTTCGGCCTCGTGAATATTTTCCTCAGCAGCAAAACCACATAATAATTTATTCTCGCATCAAGCGTGAAAGTCAATCATCTTCTTCAAACGTGTAATTCACCGTGGACCGTAGCTTTAATCAGTTTTTAATCGTGTAATATGCTGAAGTAAAATTAAATTAACTTCGCGGCCGGTGAAATGAATTTTGTGAGCGTGGTTTGGCGTTTTATCGTGTTATCTGCTGCATATTACGAGCAACAGGAGGCCTTGTCGCGCTATTTGCATAAAACCCATCTAGTTCTCGCTTACATTTTAATGAAGTTGGGTGGCAAGGAATAAAACCCAATAGCCTTCACCCGTTACGTTAGCATTGTTAAAAGCAACTATCCGTTACTATGAATGTGAAAGATATCGCACATGCAAGGGAATTAACGAAGATAAATCACTTTTAGTGGCGCATTTTGCTCTTGCCTGAAAGCATATTGAATCGGACAATCGCCTTACGCGAATTAAAAACACTATTCATGCTCCCCTTTTAAAAATTAAACCTTACAAACACGTAAGACAAACAGTAAACGAAACCCGCCTGGCAAGTCAAATTTCATCTCTTTTTCTCTCCTTTGTTTCGCCGTCTCATCCTAACGAAAGAAAAATTCTCCATTTCGCTCTTGAAAAGAAAAAACTCTGGGGCTATTTTTCATTACAGATGTAATTATAATGATTCGATGGACACCTAGGTCCACAGGAACAAAAGATTTAACAGCGTTTTCTGTCGTTTGTGAATTACAATTCCATTATCTGAAAAAATACTACTACGTTTTGTTTGCTAACCGAAATAATTGGCTTTTGCCATGAAGCTCCTCCTCTGCGACACTCGCGACTCCGGCTCAAGAAAAGTAGCGAGAGAACATTGCGTGGGATATCCGAGAAATTTTAAGCCCAACCGTGTCCAGTTTCGTCGTGGTTTTGACGTGAAGGTGACTCTTCGAGAGTCAATGCTCGGAAGAGAAATTTTAATTGGGGGGGTTCGACGCAAATTAAACGTGATTCCAGCCTTTGTTAATGTTTGTTGTTTTTTGATTTTTCCATTGTTAAATTGTGTTCCTGACTCTACGTTGGCTCGTCGGATGATTGATAGGTGCTGTACATTATAAATTAATTAACATTGTTTGGTGCGTAACAATATATCAGATGATCACACCCGCGCTTCGGGGAGAAAGAATAAGCTTGCAAACAACGTAACGGTCCTCAGGCCTGCGACAGCAGCCAAGCTCGCTAAACGCGTATGCGGTTAGAGTTGTCTCAAACCGTTTCTCGAACGCGCGCTATCAACTGCGTGGTTTTTCTTCTTGACTAGCGTATCGCTTCGTCAGTTTCTGCCCGGTAGATCTGGACCAGTTTTGTCTAAACTTTAAAGAAGTGGTTTACGCGGTTTACACAACTTGAACATACGTTAGCCCGCGCCGGCAAGATGCCGAAATCGTTCTTGGTCAAGAACAAGAAAACGGCGCGTCGCACTGAAGATGGCGAGGTTTTGGAAGACGCGATGTCCGCTCAGCGAGAAGAAAACAGCTCAGGTAAGACCATGAAGAACAGAACTTCCCTTTAAGTCTAAAATACTGTTCATTCCTTGTTCTACTTGACCCTTTGACAAACGATTTTGTTCGCAGTTTCTCTCTAACATTTCCTGTGTGATGTTCACCGTTATAAAGTGTCACAGAATTACGGGCGCAGATGTTGGTGGTCGAACGGTGCTATAACGGACTCATTTTTTATTTCTCTCACGTAAAAATGTCGCCTTTTCGAATCTACGCCTGCAGGCTGTGTCTGTGGCCGTTTGTGTTGCCTTCGAGATGGGACTTTTAAAGGCCCGAAGTGTAGTCCTCGCGGGGTGTACAAAAAGCAACTTCAAAGAACAATAGGGATATGTTACTGCAAATAGTAAACCGATGCTTATCGGCAGAAATCACAGCTTTGGCAATTGGTTTCCGTTTAAGAGCTTTTTATGATCGCTAGGAGAAAAATCGCGGTTTGGCGACGTAGGTTTTGATTTTTGGGGGGTCGAGGATGAGAAGCGAAGATTTGGACGCGCTCAATGTATTCCGGTTTCAACGGGCTTAGAATTGAGGTTAAATGCAACGGATATTCGATAGGGCTCTGTTTGTGCCACAGCCTATTACACGGTAATGTTTGTAGTCTGTGTTCACGTAAAAACATACGCTGCCTAGTCACGGAAAGTAATTCGAAAGCTTTCAGTGATTACATTGTGTACACTGAGGACAAAAACACAAAGCCACTGACAGCCGCATTCGGCGCCGAATTGATTTCTGCCGCTTAGCTGGCTAAATATCGCCCCGAATAACAGATAAGTGTTTTGGGTCTCGTCGTAAAGATAATCAGGAAAAAAGAATTCAACAATGCAGATCATTGATTCATTCATATTCAAATTTTGCACTGTGTAGTGATAAACGCCATTTCACAAAGAGACTAATGGATACATCAATTGACGTACAATAAAGATTTTGTATAGCGTTTAGAGCATAGCGCGTGTCTTTCCGTTAAACAAAACTATTCCGTCCGGTTTTTTTCCCTCGCGATTTTTTCCACGTTGGCACTGTTCGCTTTCGCGTAAATTTCTCTCCCTCTTGTTGGAATCGTTCACGAAAATTCAGCGAAAGAAATCAATCGATCCGGTCGTAACAATTATGGTTAATTTAAATTTATGTAAATTCTCATCACTTAAAATGCGAGATCTTTCAAATGCTGTCCATTTCTCGTGGTTTTCAAAATGACGTGTAAACCGATTCTCTACTTGTCAATTTCGCTCTGTTTAGACGCATTATTTCGAAAACAAAAACCCGGTCGGCACTTTTGTTTGGCCGTCTCTTTTTCCACGCCTTTCTAAGCAGCTTTCCAGTGGTTCGAGTCGGTGCAAGACAAGACTCATAACACTTAACTCGAGCATTTTTAGGCGCAAAAACACCGACAGCTCAAACATGATCAGCCGGCCAGCAGCCGGGCAAGGACATTTAAGTTGAGAGAACACAGCAGATGTTTCTGCTTCTAATTTTTACTCTTTTGGCCGCAAACTTGACAGAAAGGCTACTTAACCCCTTAACGTAAATGCCTTTCGATCAAAGGCTTTTCTGAAAAGTAGAACACTCGAGAACGTGCCCAGTGGTTTCCGCATAGGGGCATATACGTTGTCGAATTTGAGACAGGGCTGGTGCGTGCTTCTCAAGATTCGAAACTACGAGTAAGAGTTTCGTAGAAACAGATCAATTTTTCTCGAAACTTTCGCGAGGGCGTTTGCCGATTTTAGCGTGTCAGTTTGCGCCGGCTACTTTGGGCCTCTCTGCTAATATAATTTTAATTTTCACCACCGTGTTTGTAAAGGTTCGTCCTAGGTGATAGATTTCATTTAATAACTGAACCACTTTGTGATTGAGAACATCGCAGGGCTTTTAATTCAATAAATTTTCTTTTTCTGCGAGGTGTCCAAATTAATGAAATTAGAGTGACTCAAGCCAGCTTTAATTGACTAGAATAGAAAGAAAGCGAGCCGAGAAGGCACGAAACATCAGCGCCAAGTTTGTTCAACGAAATGCAAGTTTAGAAAATTACTGTACCAGAACGGAAGAGTTCCCTTCCTGTGTTGTCACTTTGTCATGCGAGATAAAGAACTCAGACCACAATATGATTTTATGGACTTATTGTGTGGACAAAACTCGCGCACTCTATAAAATAAAATTCTTTGTCTTTGCTGTTAGAAAAATCGACAATTCATAGAACTTTCTCCGGGTGTTTGTTTACTTCGGGAACTTGTCTTTAAGTACCACGCACGCTTCAGATTTTCTCACCAGGATTTTATGATGTAATTATATATTTCCTTTTAACTTTGCCTTTGAGCATCGATAAAGGTGTGAAGATTTTATTATGAGTATCGAATTTATATCTGAAACGAAAAGTCAAATGGAGATAGAAGATTTGTATCTTTTGTCACATCGAGAACGTGGCATAAAATCAGAGATTTAAGGATGGAATTTAGAGAACTGAAATTGTATTAAAAGCAAATCCACGTACTTTATAATTGTTTGCTTCCCTTTTATAGATTTTGTAAAAGATAAAAATGCAGTTTTACCCGCGTAAGTCACAAGTTAATTCAACATCTCTTGCTTTTTATGAACATTGAGAAATCGTATTTGCTTTCAAATGTTGTCTTGTTTCGTTTTTGGACCAGAGACCTTTAGATCCAAATCTTTTATTATCGAGACATTTTCTCAAGTTACTTTTATTAAATTGGGCTAGTTCCACAGACTGTAGAAAGTGCTATACAATTTTGTTTTCGTACCGGAATAAAGCAACTAAAAAATGGTAAATGTTTCCGAGAAAAGCCTTGTGTAAACTTTGTTTCTCCTTTTCATGTGATACAAGCTACGAGCTAATACGAGTTTTAGTTTTAAAAGCGCAATGTTTTTTGTTTGTTGGCAATCCCGGCCGGAGAAGTCACGAGAAATGAGAAGCTTGAATTTGTTTCATAAAATATTTCTGTTACATGTGGGATTAAATTAGTTTAATCGTAAATCTTATCATGGGAACTATTTATTCAAATAGGCAAAACTCCTTCTTTTGAAATGTTTTCATGCTTGTGCAATTTTACCCTCGATTTCTTGCGAGCCAAACAACTTTCCAAGTGGCCTTTTACCGTGTACCATGGAGGAACTTTCCGTTTGCGTGGAAGTCCGTTGAAGCAAGACCTAGTTGTCTGTAAGACCCGGGTATCGATTTTTCTATGGTTTGAGCTCGAAAGATGTGAAAGCCGCCCTTTTGTGATAAAACGAGTTGTTTCGAAAAGCAATTTCTAACAGATAACAGATGATTGGAAATTACGAAACAAGGTCGAGACGCAAAGAGGAATTAGCTTCTTCATGTTTTGACAGTATGACAAGGGTTGGTACTTCTCGATACAGCGTTTCTTTCTAACCGCAAAATATGATATTGCAAAAACGTGGCACTGAAATACGATACGCTATTGACAGCGTTTTTATTCTGGTTTCATAAATTTGTGTTTTTTTCTCGCAACCAATTTTAAAATTAGTTTTTGTGTTGGTGTCAAAGACTCTCAAAAGTGTAAAGTGTTATGCGGGTTGAATGCGTAAAATAATAACGTGGATTCGATGAACAGTTTCACTCTTTTTTCTGGTGACTGAATTGTCTTCCTTTATTAACGAACACGTGGGATAGCTTGTATTCGATTGTAGATTGAAATTAAATGAAAAGATATGTTCCTCCTCCCTTAACAGGTTTCTTCGGGTATTTAGAAAACGACAAGAAAAAAAGACTTTCCTGAACTGAGCGGAAGACTGTCTGATTTGTCTTTCGACGTAATCTTGGAAACCTTTCTCCAACGCTGCAGATGTTTCTTGTTCATTATTTATTTCACAACACAGCTAAATTGCCCAGAAATCTGAAAAACCAAAGGTGTTGAAAAAACTACCCGCGGATATTTATAGTTAATTTAGACTGTGAGCTGATTAAACCTGTAGGGACAAAACACGTTCAATTTGCTAAATGCGGGTATGTTCGCTACATTTTGACATTTTTTTATGATTCCTTCTGTGGACAACACCCTGAAACACCTTATTTACTTAAGATCTTGCCTCTGTGGTGAATGTTTTAAGAGCGCGTTTTTCTTTCGGATTATTTTTACACCTTTTATTCATAAATTTTGTGAGTTTTGTTAGATTTCTCTAAACGTATTGTTTGTGCAGTGAATTTTGGTGACTTCTTTTATATTATCTGCAAGTGTTCTGGAAGGAAGAAATTTTCTGGCTGCTTGACGTAATTTGCAAAACTAAGCTATTAAATAACTTGCCATCTTGTTGTTATCCATGATTCATAACTTCCAAAAAATCGAAAAGATAAAACACTTTTTCCTTAATTAACTCCTGTCTGCTGCTAATGTTTGTTTTGATTTTACGAACGGCAAATAATTCACGAAAAATCCTTCTGTCGTTCCTTCTCAGATGAAAAGCCTACTTCGCCAGAGCAAATGCTAAAAACCGAGATAATTGACAAGGAGGAAAACGCCGAGAGAATTGAGTTCAAAGACAGCGCATTTAACAAGGACTTGGAGCAAGAAATGGCGATTTCCATGCCAAGGGTGAAATGTGAAGGCGACGCCTTCCACGCTGAACGTGTTGAAAAGCGACAAACGACAACTGAGCGGGTGAATGGTTGTAATGATCTTTTTTGGTGGAGTAGCATCAGTTCAAGATATGAATTACAAAACCTCCCCCCGCCTCCTAAACTTATCAGTTCCGTGCCGAGAAACGGTTTATCAAAAGTACACCATGCCCATTCTTCGGACCAGCATTCTGTCATTTCTTTGAATCAGAGACATCACTTTCCATTAACAGCCAACAGTTTTGCTGTTGTTAACTTCCACGACCACAGGGTCCCGTCCATTCCCGAATCAATACCTGTTCGTGCGTCCTTGGACGGGCTTCGTGAAGTATCGTTGAACCTTCGACATGTTTCGGATAGTCATCGGGAGTCCTCGCTCTGCCCGAGCATTGCACAGCCGGCGTCCGCACCGCAGTTTAATGGAAATCATTTCTTCATCCACAACCATCCATTTCTACCACCACCTCACCAGCAACAAGAGTGCCTTACGAATCTCCAAAACAAGGACCAGGACAGAAAGGTGGGCGAAAACGACGAGACGAAATACAAATGCGAGATTTGCAACAGTTCGTTCACGCTCCAACGCCTTCTCAATCGCCACATGAAGACTCACTCTTTTTATAAACGTTATCACTGCCAGTTCTGTACCAAAGGCTTCAATGATACCTTCGATCTGAAGCGCCATATAAGGACACACACAGGAATAAAGCCATTTAAGTGCAGCCGATGTGACAAGTCGTTCACACAGCGCTGTTCGCTCGAGGCGCACCTGACACGCGTGCACGGCGTGGTGCACAAGTTTGGCTTCCGGGAGAGGCGCTCGAAAATGTTCGTTTGCGAAGATTGCGGCAGCACGTTTACGGAAAATTCCGATTTTATGAAGCATCTGCACGAATTTCACCCCGAGACTGAGAAAATCTTGAGGGCGCGGAGAAATGGAGGGTTTGCTCCAAAAATAAAAGGTGATACAATCGAATAAGATATGACAGGGGTAACAGTCTTTCAGTCATAGATTCTTGATGGTCTTGTAAGAGATACTATTTAACTGCAGATATACAGTTCAGAAAAAACTGAACAAAAGTCTTTGATTTCAATCGAAATTCATTTCAATTTTCTTCTCCTCTCGATTTGCGACACACGAGAGAAACTTGCGAGAAGTGTTGCATGTTTCTCACGCGTGTGTTCTTTTAGCAATTAGTCGCCAAAAGTACATTTTCTGATATAGGCACCATAAATCAAGATCTCTAACAATACAAAGGGCATCGTGGACAATTTCATCTTACTAGATCACAGCAATTTACAAATATAATGGCTTGCATTAGCAGAAAGGTACTCGTCAAAGACAGGAACCCATTAGTGTGACGAAACTAACGATGGCGTGCGGGTGGAAATGGATTTTACAATGGATAAACTTGAAAACGCCAGGTTCTAGTTTTCAAGTTCCGTTCGAGTTATTTTAAAATCTTGTCGGAACATCACGGAGTAGGTTTATTGTCATGCATTTGAGCAACATATTCTGCCTAATGTATGACATTTTTCAACGAAGCTGCTCAGGAAAATAGAGCGCGTTGTTTCTAGCGCTATATGCTCGTTTTTTCATTCATTGGTCGACGTTCGGAGTGAAAGAAAACAAAGCTCGTGTAGTAGTACTTGTAAAGTGTTCGTTTTGAATTTCGGTGAGGTTTTTTCTAAGCCATCTTATAGGCTTGTTCACTTAGCAGAGGAAAAAACTCGAGTCATCCACAATTATCAGTCACACCCAATAATGTTTAGTCTTTTAGCGTTAATTGAAAAGACTAAGTCCTCTTACTTTATCGAAGAATATTTTATCCCAGGAATATTTATCATATTTAATGAACCCAATGTTATGATAACGTTATATAAACCCAGAGATACAGATATTAATAATATTTTAAATTTACTTACTACGTTAGTTGTGCTTTTTTAAGTGTATTCAAAACCTTTTCAGTCGTTCTACGAATGTAATTTAACCACAGTTATTGTAGCGTCGTTCATTCTGTTCCAATAAAAATATCCTCCTCTAATGTAATGTATGGAAAATAACATTCAATCAATTTCAACGTCTGTTGAGATAAAAAATTTCTTTAAAATTCAAAGCAAACAGAATCCAAGAAGTTAGACCGTATGCTGTAAAATATTTTGGGATATGTAAAATTGTTTTGCATAAAAAGTGATTTGTGATTTTGATGACTTGAGGAGGTTTTCTTGAATTACATTGTCACGGAGAGCCACTTTTTTACCGACTTAATTAAACGATTAAGATTTACACGTAGGAGCCATCTTTAATTAATTTGAAAAAAGGATTAGGCTTTTCGCGTGTTATGCCCTCGCCGACCAAAATGGATTTGCTTAATTAGTGCTCCAATGTCTCGTCTATAAAGTTTTTTCGCACGACCCCATAAGCTAATCGTGTTTAAACAAAGGTTGTCTGTCTGACAGTAATTGCCTTATGTAGGTCTTAAAACCGCGAACACTGTCATGCGGTTTTTAATGAGCTTATTTGCCTGATAAATTCCTGTACTTCACTGAAATGCTCGCGACAAAGCTAGAACCATGTTCGATAGGGCGGCAAGGGCCAGCCTCGTTCTCATGACCTCCACTGCAACTGAATGAGGCGGGCTTAACAACCCTCTTTGGATCAAACTCTATGTGGACTAACTCTAATGTAGAAACTTTTTATGCAGTGTGTTTTGTGGTCTTTATTTAAATAAAAGGAACGCCTCGAAAGCGGCTAGCTTTGTATTTCCTTTAGTAAAACCACTCGGCAAACTAAAGGGGCTGTGTCACCAGGTTGTCATGTCAACAGACTCGTACTTCAAATCTTAGCTCGTCAGGAAAGAACTAAGAGAAACTGCGCAGTATTTCTGAAAACAAATTAATTCACTCGTCAACCTAATCCTCAGACGGACTCCACTTCACTTTCACATTTCTGTAATTGCTTAAATGAACGTAAAGCAATATTGGTTTGTTTTATTTGCAAATCAAGTTGAATGCTAGAACAGGTTATTCGATCAGCAAAACCGAAACGTAGTTACCTAGCAAGAAGAAAATCATCAATCGGGAAACGTCCTGATTTACAAACAGATTCTCAAAACTTAAATCACAAGAATGCCGACGATAATTAAGGAGAATTTCTGTTCCAATGTTAAGACCAGGTGACACAATTCTTTGACTCTCATAACATTCTCTTACAAAATCGAAACCAAGCAAAATTATTTCTTTAGTTATACCGCGTAACAGTTCGCATTCTAGGAAGTAAAGCTTGTGTCGCTGTTGTTCATCAGGTGAATTACAAGCAAATAATAAACAAAAATATCAGTTGCTGTTGTTGTTTGATTTCGTTTCGTTATAGCATAGAATCTTATGGTATGAAGTGGTATATCAGCCTGGCCCATCAGTTTGAAAATATAGAGCTTACCTACCAGGGTCCGGTTGTTCAAAAGGCGGATAACGCTTTTGACTGGATAAGTGACTATCCAGTGACTATCGTAATTTGTTTGAGTGATTTATTCGCTGGATGGTGTTGTCCATCCTTTAAAAAAGTAAATTCCGCCCAGGGCAAACGGCCTATACAGCTGTAGCTTATTCCGGTTTGTGTAGCTTTAAGCAACTAAGAATATTTCTACACCCCCCTGGATGAGATGCTAGTCCATTGCAGGGCAACCCCCAGTATTAAATGCGCCAGTAGCCATTCCTAAACCTGGATTGAGAGAGGTACTGTGAGAGTAAAGTGCCCCAAAACACAGCACAATCCAGTTGATACCATAGCATTTTGTTTTGAATACGTATCCACTGGATAGGAGTAGAGAAAGCGCTCAGTATCCACCCTTTGAATCCACGAAAAGAAATGGTCACAAATAAATAATAATTGATACTTTTCTGAGAAGTGCTCCCTGGCTGCCCACGGTCATACGTTTCATTGGGGTATTTTTTAGTTTTTATCATTTTAAAGGGGCGTTGTACAGTGTCGTTCGCCGCTCGCTTTCCACACTCTTTCTCAGGCGAGGAATTTAGTAAGCAATGACCATCTCGTACTTGCTTGGTCTTGTAGTCTTGGCCAATCTCAAAATATAACTTCAAATTGTAATGAAAAATAGGAGTCAATGCTAAATAATACCAGAAAAACGCATAACCAAGCCGAGCTAACGCTGCCTTCTCCACCGGCTTTTATTTTTTTCGTAGCGCACTATGACGAGAATGGGAGTGAACAAGAAAGCCCAAGTGGGAACTGGTAGTGAGAGAGATGAGCGCATGTGGGGGAAGCGATAGGGAAAGAAATTTCTCTACGTTTCCTTTTCTCCCCATAATTTCTTGCGCCCTCCTCTCTACTTAAGGTCATTGCACTGCGCATCTCCACTATGCATAATTTGACATATGATTAGCGCGCGCGCATTAGAAAATGACGGCTCTTTCTTTACGACTGGACCTCGCCATATAGGTAAATCGTCATTTCTTCGAAAACGAGTGTGCTGACCTATAAGTTTCTTCTGTTGTTTTGAATTGAATAATAGATTTCTCTATGTAAAATAAATATGCCCAATTCTCAGTGTAGAACAAAAAACGATCGTGGGAAATGTGAATTAAGCAAGCAATCGTGTCTATAGTTATGGTGATATTATAAGAATTTATTGGGTACAAACAAGGTGCTGTTGCTCCTAAACAAACATGGGTACCCTTCAATTTTATTTCAAAATTTAAGTTTCTATAATATAAACAATCAATAGGCAAAGTTTGACAAAAATCTCAGTGCAGGTTCTATTCCAGTGGAATGACCTCAATTGCAATATTTTTTTTTTACCAACGCGCGGGCGACTGGGGATGAGGCAGAGGCTGATGCTCGAAACTTTGGCTTTACTCGCCTCAAAACGCATCCCCCCCGGATAAGTAATACGTATTACAAGCCTAGAACCGGATATTAGTATCAATAATGATAGCACATTAATCCTCATAGGTTAAAACAAGGGACGTTATGTTTCACCTGCCAGCACATTGTACAAACAAATCAAAGTTTTTCCAAATAAAAATTATTTTGACGGCTTCCTTTTTTTGTCTATTTTGTTTCTTTATCTATTTGGCAAGAAGAAGCAAGGTGTATTTTTCAATTTTTTGCAATTTTGTGGGTTTCAACGGCTGATTCTATACAATAAAATTACCTTACGGAAATATTCCTCAACTGTATTTAATCAGTTGCCAAATATCAAAGAGTAACAAAACGAAATAATTCGGTTCGCACCCGCGGATCACTTTTCGAGCCACACCAAAGTCGCCTTTATTTTAGCGGTACGTGATGTGTATACAGACATTTCTCCTCTTTCGTAACGTAATTTTACTGCGGGAGTATTCTAGAGGATGTCCTGAAGGTAGAACCAGGTAAGTTAATCTCCCCTTTCGTTCACAGGCTGTTTTAGTAAACACAACCTCACACGTGTCCACGCGTGGATGCGTATTTGTCCACGCGTGTACAGATACGGAGGGGCGCAGGGAATTATTGGGAGGAGTCTCAATAAAACTAGTTTGGCTTTAGCAACATTTTTGCTTTGACTGGTTTATAGAGTGCTTTTAACAATGTTTGTGTGCAAGATGTTGAGCTCAACTACCCTATAAAACAGAAGCACGCGTGAATTTCAAATCTCTCTTTTAGGTCCATTGACGGATACACGCATGCCAATTAAAAAAAAAAACAATTCAAGTTACTGAATCCCCCTTAATATTTTCTTTTACTTCTTTAGAAATTTCCCTCTTCTCCCAAATTTCAAGAGGTGTTGAAGCTCTGTTAAGTTGTTATTGTTTTGTTGTTGTAGCAGTTGTTATTGTTTTAGGGCTAGGGGCATTGTTTCTGTTGAATGTAGTACTGTTCCCTTAAGTTTAAAGAAGAGATAAAAGGAAGAAAATTATTTTTGAAACACCACCAGACAGTTGACCCCAACGTGAGAGCATCCCAGGCTGTCAGGGGACTGTTTGGGTATCCATCTACTAAATTTTCACTTCAAATTCTAATTTTAAAATCACATTAAATCCACACCATTTCTTATTTCTCTAAATTTCACTAATCCATTGAGAAAAACTATCTCCTCCCAAATATCCCCAAAAATCACCCAAAAATTTCCAAAACTCCGCAAAACATAGATTCGTGAGATGAATGAACAGTTTTTCGATTGCTTGAAACGCGAACGAGATATTCGCATTAAACCCAAGTTACGCGACGAAAAAACGGCCTTCAGGTAGAATCCCACCTTAAAGCTATCAAGACATTCATGTGAGAGCTGCTACCCGACCCCAGATTTCCCTCGACTCATAAAGAACGAAACATCAGCTTCTGAGCGCGCATGGAGTGAGACAAGAGAAGTTTTAAAGTAACTGTCTTTGAACAGACTTCTATATGCCTTGTCTGTAATTACCCGTTTCGAAATTGTAATAAGTCTCAAACATATAAGCGAGATTTTACGACAACTACATTCGAGTTGGAGAGAAGTTATGGCGAAGATAGAAGATGATGTTTATCTATTAGTGACACACGCTAACTGTAAGCACAGCCCACCCGAGCTGAATCTGTGACTACTTATCTTTCATATTCTAGACACTTTCTGCTCTCTTGCTTGAGGTGGCATAATATAGCAGTGTGCCTTGGCCTTTGTTCATGAAGCTTCAAAATGCAAATGTATGTATCTTATGTTTTGAATTCTACTGTATTAACTTTGTTCCCATGGTGATTCTCTCCCATTCTTGCCAAAAGAATGAAGTTGAACCTCAACGCAAACTTCGTTCTATCTTAGCTTGTTCCGTTTTTGTAAATAGAAAAATGTTTTCCTCGCTCTCTGTGGCATCATTTTCTCCTGATTGCTTGCATTCTGGAGTGAAATGCTCGGTTACTCCGCGTCAACTTATAATTGCCCGTCTCCCAGCAAAACTCGCTCTTTTGCACTGGTTATTTTTCGGTCGAAGTACCTCAACGTAATATCTTATATTAGTTCTGTAGTCATGGCAGTGATATGAGATCTAAACTAAGTTCGTCAAGTCGCTCGTGCGGTACCGCTCGCATCTGTCGACACTCTGTCCCATTACACGTGATCGGACGTCATCCTCTGATGATTCGTGACGTATCATGACGCCATTATTAAAGTCATTACATCCCACGTTTTCCTTGAGTACTTTGTACCACTTATAAAAAGTAAAAAAACAAAATCGATACCGCACTTACAAAGATTTGAATTTTATTTTTAGCCTGAAATGATCTGTTTCTATGGTTACTTTCTTGGTGTACTAAGCTAAGTGACAATTGAATACAGACCTCACTTACAAAAAATGAGCAACTTTAAAAGACACCCTCTTTTGCGTTTGTAAGCATTGCGAGTTCTGCATGTCTTTCGCTACTGAGTAGGACGTAAAATTGGCCAGTTATTTAGAAGGTGCAAGCTAGTGGTTTTCATGGAGACAGTTTTCTTTGTTTATTTGTATTTATTTATTCTGTTTCCTGCTGCACCTCTCTGGCTCTATGGCCATCAACTTTTTTAGTTAATAAAAATTCAAAAGAAAGTGAAAACTGAAAACTGATAAGATAGAAAAAAATGTCATTATGTGAAAAATCACAAACGTTTCGAGGATAATATTTTTGATTTTTCATAAGGTGACACTTTGACATTTTTCAGTTTTCAAGTTCTACTTTCTTTTGAATTTTCTTATCACGCATCGACCGGGAGAACAATTTATTTCGTTTTGCTCATTCTAACACTTTTTTTTTGTTAACAGTATGGCAACTTGTTCTCAATTTTACGTCCTAGCGAAAGACATGCAGAACTCGTAATGCTTACAAACGCAAAAGAGGTTATCTTTTAAAGTTGCTCATTTTTTGTAAGTGAGGTCTGTATTCAATTGTCACTTAGCTTAGTACACCAAGAAAGTAAC
>OMLO01000367.1_pt1 | contig 28427 bp, 17 predicted proteins | sample 1674811 | NCBI WGS metagenome assembly OMLO01 (sample SAMN06265003, study PRJEB25207) | coral metagenome | isolation source: Coral host | place: Mexico:La Bocana,Puerto Morelos, Mexico | collected 2008-11-13
TAGCTTTTTGTTTTCACTTTTTAGCTTCAGCTTCGTTTTATATCTGCTAAGCTTTCAGCGAAACAGGTTCAATGAAACTTTCCCGAAAATTACAGTGGGAATGATCTTAAGAAAAACTTTTATTAGTTTGAAGCAATTTCGTCAAAATATTTCACAAACTATTATTTTGCAGAAACTGTGGTTTGAAATTTACTTAAAATCATGATTGTCACTTCCTGTATTCCATAGTTTGAACAGATTGTTCTTAGCTTTTTTATATCTAGTCCCGTCTTCGGAAAATTCACGTTTAAAAAATTTTGACTTTAATGTATATCTCTTTCATAGACATTCGACTGTCTTCAGTAAAAATACATTTTTACTGCTCAAAGAAAAACTGTTTAAAAGCCGATATGATAAAGAAAAAAACTCTATCAAGGGACTCGACTGTACGTTGGTCCAATTTCAAATTATCTTTATTAAACTGAAGAAAGCCCAAAAATAGAGTTCAGTTTTCTTGACCTAAAGTTCTCGCAAAATACAACAGAAAAAAGCGAACTCAAAAATTCAATTTCAGTTTTTATATTACGTTATGATACGTTCCGTTTTGATACTACGTTAAAAATCAAACCTGATTGTGTCGGCCTTGTCTGTTGTGTCCCAATAAAGGAATAGTGATAGGATAGGATAGAATAGGGTAATCGCGAAGTAAAGACCTTGAATAATTCGAATACTTTGCAAGTTCCCCCTTATGTCTAAATACGTGTGTTTAAACGCCAACGACGACCAAGACAACTGATTCGAATCCATGCTGAGCGCCAGATTTGCGGAGGGAGAGAACCGCATTCATTATCAGTACATTGACAAGGAGTAGCAGGTGGGTAAGTGGATACGCCGACTGTAATATATCAGTCAAGCTTCCGGATAATGATGGTCGACTCAGATGCCCCTTCTGTCTGCAAATCTACCAGTTCAACAATCGGAGTGCTCAGTCATCAACGAACTCATAAACGGAATACTACCTATATCGTCCTTTAAACTGCCGATATCCAGGAATTGCTTGCTGCCTGCTGCTACCACTACTACACTAAGGTGTGTTATCGGCCAAGTTTCATCATCAATGGCACTACCTCAGCACTACAAAACCTGTAGAAACTCTTTAGAAATGGGAATTATTTTTCAAAGAGAACTTAGGATACTCATAAACACCTAAAATTAAGAACATGATGAATAACTAATTTACACCGTCCACTTCTTTTAATTACTCAAAGCTGGTCAGGAAAACCTTAAAACAATGAGTGAAGATGTTTTCAAGAGGGTATGTATTGACTATTTAAAAAGTTACAGCTGTAGCATTTTTATGAATGTAGAGGTAAATCGTCGGTTGTGGTAAGGCCTTACAAAATACATCAAACATCCAAACATTCAACAATTCGGCCACACTTTTGCAAGAAAATGAGAAGGAATATCATAAGATGCTCAAAACTCAAGCCGTGCTTGAAATTATGACCAAAGTGAGTAGGTTCTATAGTTGCGCGGCCTTACGCAGTCTATAATATGGTAGCTAATTGCCCAAGAGGTTTGAGGTTCTTTCCGTTGATCTCTCCTTGTCGCCTTAATCGTTTATTACATGTCATTCACGATTACAGCTCATTGCCCAGCTTTTCTGTGTGAAATCACCATTTGCTACGGCGTCTTGAAGATTGACTGCCCTGATCGCCAGTCGGTCTCTTTTAGAGACCTGCTGTCTAAACAGTCGTCTTTTGGTTTATTTTCTCTCCTCGAAGTTCTTTTCAAGTGGATGTCAGAGCTGCCGAAAATAATGGACTCAAATTTCAGTTGTCAAATTCGAACTTGATGAAGCGAATATTTTTATTTTCTCTCTTAAACATTACTTGCTTTTGGAAATTTCAAAAGCTAGACACACCTTAGAAAAAAAAAACGTTTTAATTTTACGTCGTGGGCGTATATGTCGTCACATAGAACCGTGTGCACACTTTTCGTCACGGTTCTGTTTTCCGCAAGGCAAAAGTTTAAATAAGTCTACTGAATAAAAGAACAGATTAATTTGCAAGTGACGGAACTAGAACTAAAAAAATGTTTTAAAAGTGCTTACAGTGTATTTCTTAGTCTCCTTGCTCGTAGCCATGATGATCCCAGATTAATTCTGACGAATTGGCCTGTTTGTGTTTGTAATCGTATGAACCTCGTCAATAAAATGTGAAATGCGTTTTTTGAAACATATTAATGCATGTTTATCTTCTTTAGAGTATGCCAAACAGCACTTTGCTAGCTTTTGTCGAGTTTGACTTTCCACCCAAATAACATTATATAAAAAAATGTGTCATCTGAATGTAAATGACCTCACATTTGATCTTTAAAAATATGGTCAACACTGATGTCCCACAATGCATTTCATATATATGGCAACGTTCATTTATTTTGTATCATTTACATGATATCAAGATCTATGGACTCTGCTGAAACCTTCCCGTCAGCTGAAAATGGCTGGGAAGTTGTAGAATTTGTGCCAAATGCCGAAAAAAGCTATTTTGAACAGTAACGCGCTGAAAATGTTTATTTGGTTGCTTAATTGCAATCATCGTTTATTCATGCGCTGCGTTATGGTAGTCTCTTTCCAAATAAGATATCTTGCTGAACATGACGCATCAGGTTAAAATAACGAGAGACAAAAATGTAAATAATCATCAAGATGAATCAATAAGTAGAAATGGTTCTTTTCTTAGAGAATTTAAATGTAGAAAGAGATAAAAGACAATTCATCTAAAAGCTACATTGTTTGCTTTTAATCAAACATTTTGCAAACTGTAAATTGTTTGTTTTTAATCAAGCATTTTACATACTATGAAGTGTATGTTTTAGCGGCTTTTAGTAGTAACATTTCAATTGTACGCAGAGGGCTGGAAGCAAATAAAGTAGCACGCATTTCGGCCCTTCCCCCTTCCCTTTTCAAAGCTTAAACAAACGAATAACTTTAGCCGCTTCTATTGCAATTAAAACTAAGTAAAACTGGTTATTGTCATAAAGGTGTAATCCCTTTTGTATATATCAGCCCTGTGCACCCAAATAGTTAATGGGGTTTTCACCCAAATTAAAGTGGAAAGAGCGTTATCACTGAGCCGTAAAACGTGATTTAAACGCCGTTTATTATTAACGCGTTAAATCAAAATAGAAAAGTTGTAAGGTATATATTTTTATGAGTATTAGATCAAACATGTTAAGAACTTTAAAGTCGTTATTTACTCTGTTTTTTCGTGCCTTGTCTTTCATTGACACAAAAGAGAAACAAAGTTCAATTCATCACGACAGCTTGCCGGACCGGCGCAGAATAAGAGTGCATACATCAAATGTGTTGTCACTGGGTAAGGCGTCGAACTTCCATAATGGATGTTACTCTTCTGAGAAGTGAAAGTATTCTAAACGTATGTGGGTCCAAAGTAGACAAAATTATCGTAAAACAGAAGATAAACATATCGCGGAATCTTTTAATCTCTTAAAATTCATTATCCTTTGTTTATGCGCTGTGTTTAACTACCGCTTAAAATTGTACCGAACGTTGTACAACAGTTAGTAGGATTATATTTAACAAACACCTTTCAGTAAAGTCACGAACAGGGTCAACAAATGCTGAAAGGTAGTTTAGAAAAAGAGGCACCTGTAAAAATAGGCTGTCACAGAGGTTTATTGGGAAATTAATGCATGTTCGCTATAAAAGTAGTCTGATATAGGAGGCCTTACCATTGAAGCCAGACGATCAAGACAACAAAGAACTTTAGGCGAATCTCATTCAAGATGAAGACTCTGGTACTTTTTGCCTTGACTACATTGTTAACCAGGATTCAAGGTAAGGCAGCCCGCCATTTTTGTAAATCGATTTATAGTACGAACGTTAGTTGCATTTATTTCCTGAAACAATAATTGCTGCCAACTTTCATACACTTAATTCCTAAAATTTTGTTGATTCATTGAAAAGCCGTACTGAAAAGAAATCTCCTCATTTCAAATGATGTAAGAAAATATTTTCCATCCGATAATGTTTAATGACTTCAGGCGTGCTACCAAAAGCTTACGTCCTAAATTAGTGGAAACCTGGTTTTTTCACTTCTTGGTTTCACAGACTCTGTACTGTTCAATTCTGGTAAATTGCAACTTTCTTATTTCAACATAAATTCCTTGTTGCGTTGTGATTATTACTGGCATTAAACTCGTACTCATCAGAGCTATAGTGCGCATGAATGATTCAATTTACTTTTTATTCTTAGGTAATCCCGTTCCGGATATTCTTGCGGACTGTGGAGAGGGATCTGGCGACTGCAGTCCACGTAAGTTGAATGTGTTTTGTCTCAAATTCCTAGTCCAGGGCCTCAATTGAAAAGCTGATTGAAGCTAGGCAATTAAAAATCACTGATTAAGTTTTAATTTCTTTTTTATAAAATTGTCTTTCACTGCTAATGCGGTACTAAATGAGTACAACTGAAAACAAAAAAATACGAATAGAAAATACTCTCCGTCAATTGCGTCAAAATGTCGCTAACTATAATAATTACGGTGAGTCACTCTGGAACAACTCGACTTGGTACATTACATGTTTCGCTCTGTTTAGCAATCGGAAACCGGGGGGAGAACAGCTCTCCGCTTAGCCTAGTACAATTATTTCAAATGTACAAATTGACGCTCTAAGCAATAGGTCAAACTCTGTAGATGCATCAAAGTGTACTGCAACTAATCTGCTATTGTTTTTCTGCCAATTCAAACCGCCCCAAACTCCATTAGAACCACCGGCTCCACCGTTGCCTCCAACTGGCAGTCCTCCATCGCCAGGTTCTTGTGGTGACCGTCCCTCCTCCAGTGCCCGAATCGTTGGTGGACATGAAACAAGAAAGAACAGCATTCCATGGCAAGCTATGTTACGAACTGACCATGCTCAGTTTTGTGGTGGCTCGCTTATCCATCCGCGATGGGTCCTAACGGCCGCTCACTGTGTTCATGGCTCATCGGCAAACAGCTTTAAAATTTGGTACAGTTTGTTTTTCACACTTGTGGCTATTTCGTCGGTTTTGTTTGTTATATTTAGCCATGTTTTTATTGTTTTATCCAGAAAAGCTAAGAAGCTTTTTTCAGGTTGTGCCCTACTTTTACTGTGTTTCGTTCTATAATTATATTTAATAATTTTCATCGTTGTTGAGTTAATTCAATCCCCATGGTATGAACCCTCATTTATGGGCTAATAGGTATTTAATCACAAAAACGCCAGTAAAATTAAACATTTAAATTAAAACTGATCTCCTGTTTTCTAGGCTGGGTGCTCATCGCATAAATACTGCAGAGGACACAACTCAAGAGATCCTTGTGGAAAAAGTCGTGAGCCACCCGGGATATGATACTTCCACTAATGCAAACGACATTGCCCTGATCAAGCTTAAAAAGGATGCTATCCTCGGAAACGGGGTCGGCCTTATCTGCCTGGGAGACGATGGGTTCCACCTTCCAATTGACGATCTCAACAACCAGTGTCTGATAAGCGGATGGGGTACTCTTGAGAGCGGTGGGGACCAGCCCAATACTTTGCAAGAGGTCTTGGTCCCCCTGGTTTCCAAGTCGAGATGTGAAGGTGCCTATGGCAGTCTGCACGACTCTATGCTGTGCGCTGGGCTCGATGAAGGCGGAAAAGACAGTTGCCAGGGTGACAGCGGTGGTCCGTTGGCATGTCAATACAATGGGAAGTATTACATTGAAGGAGCGACAAGCTGGGGCAGCGGATGTGCTGGTCCGAAGGCGTACGGTGTGTATGCCAAGGTACGCGAGCTGAGAACCTGGATCGATGAACAAATCAGAGGATGAAGAAATCTCTTACGACTATTTAGAAAGAGAATAAAGTTCAAAAGCTGTAAAAGATTTGAGCTTAAAATAAAAAGTTGAATGAGCATTTAAGGTTGTCCAATATGTTCAACGATTTCGGAAAACCAAAATATTGGTAGAAAAGGAATAAAGACGTCTTGCAGTTCTTAGGAGCTTCGAGTTACAGAGTCTAGCAGATTAAAATCTCTAAATTGACTGCGTTGAAAATGTCAAAATACCGGACTGCCTATCTTACCCCTCAGTGACAAAAAAAGCAGCGATTTGTTCATTTTAGGCTAACCCGACTTTCCTTGTCCTTATTTTGTTTAGCCACCATTTCAAGACCCAAACCTCAAACTGTATTCGCTTTTGCAACAAACGTCAGTTGAACGTCAGGAAAATAAAAAAACCATAATTATTTTACATTTTGTATTCTTTAAACCCGTCGGGACAAGCAACAAATTCTCAACCGGGGAAAATCCATTCATAAAAACCGTTTGCAATTATGGAAGCAGGCTAAATTTCTCAACAGGCCATATTGATCACAAAATTAATCAACAGACCATACAAGATCTTGGCGATGTCTGTCTGCAATAGTCATGGTATTTGGAAATGGAGTCAATGTCTGTGACACTAATTTCACCAACATTTTTTTTTACCTTGGTAGATTCTTTTAAAAGAGTACTTTTTTGCTAGCAAGCCGCTGCCACTTTTTTAAAAGTGCCTTTCTGCGTTTCAATCCATACAAGTCATGGTTGTAAACAATTATTGGATGAGGTTTTTGTGATATCCAGAATAATCAAGGTCGAGGAAGGGGTTATCACAAAAACCGAATCTAATAATTGTTTTATTATACATTGAACGAAACAAAAAAGGTCGTGTTTTTGCTTCTTCACTGACGACAAGCACCACAAAGCGCGAGAACTCACATGATTACCCTTCGAAATCATGCATCACGGTCATACATGATATGACATGATTGCCCGTGACCTTGAGTGCCCTTGACATGATTATTGTATGATGTGAAGTTATGACGTCACGGGCGCTTATTTCGAAAATTCATTGTACGCTTTCGATCAATCAGAAAAGAGATAGTGAGTTCAATGTATAATAATTAATTTTAAAAAGCGGTTGTTGCGGAAATTGTTCTCCAAACATGGAGGTATTGCACTCTTTCGGCAGAAGAGCGACTTCATTATAGCCGACTTCTCTGACCAGAGCCGTCAGGGTTATTTTGTAATCCCAATGTCTTTTGTCTCCCTAAAGTTTAGAAAACGCGTTGAAGGGATTCACTCGCAACCATAGGGGCGCGGCACCTATACTAGCCTAACCGCTTTTTCGTCCCCAAGTCTACTCGTTATTACCGTTGTGGCAACCACGTGACCAAAACCTTTGAAAGGCTCTGGGCGTGAGAATACGCTCACATGGGACTCAGGTGACATTTACACGGACACCCTGTTGACCATACTTGAAGTTCGACGCTAAAATCGATATATAGACATATACTGTAGGCTTACGACAACGACAGTAGAATAAATACAGTTATTTTGGTTCAAACTAGAGTGAAAGCAAAATGGACTGGAGTTCTGTATTTGCTGATGTTTTCAAGGTTTTAATTGCAGTGTAACATCTTATGCATACAGCGTCATATATGCTATTTCAAAGTTCCTTTAAGCCAAAAACCCAAGATCCGTTTGTTGCGTTAGTCTAAGCTGCTTTCAGCTATTTACGGGTGGCAGAAGTTCTAAATGCTGGAAAAAAGACCTATTTGTGAAAACTTTGTTTTTTTGTTAATCTCCGCATTTACACTTAAGTTCGGCAACTATAACAATTATCTCGTAGATGATTTCTAGTCCAGTCCGGCTTCACCTATACGTATTGATTATCTGCTATTGTATTGTCTATCCACGCTCTCATGTACCGTACATTAGAGTACATTTGATGCTTGTACCCTTTCAAGGGGTTGCAGTCAGCCCCCCAACTAAACGCTCCTTCAAGGTACCATTTTCCATGGACGTCTCTTACTAGAGGCCCCCCGTTATCACCCTGACATCCGCTGATACCAGTGATATTAGAGCCAGCACACAGCATAGACTCGTCAATGGTCCTTGTAGGGTGATCAGCGGCGCATTTGGCCCTCGGAGCCAAGGGAATGTGGCCTTGTTTTAGTTTCTCGGGTAGGGTCCCTGCAGCTATGTCCGTGTAGCCCCATCCCGTAACCCAGCATGTTTCCCCCACAGGCAACGGCAAGACCTTGTTTGGTAGGCAGACTAAACCAGTTCCCTGAGACAGGCTTGCAGCTCGGGATAACTTCAGCAAAGCCAAGTCATTAGAGAAAAGATTCGGGATGTGGTATTTAGGGTGAATAAAAACCTTTTCCACGGTGATGTCTTGTTCTGTGCCAACTGTTTTTTCTCTGTAGTAAGCACCAAGCCTGTTAATTTCGTAACAACAGTAGCATCATTGTCATGTAAGCCACTCAACCTTAACAAGTACAAGAATTTATTTTCAAAGAATGATTAATTACGACTGTTGATCACAAACAGTTATACTTTTCGTGGTGCTTGTTGTTACTCGAACAAGCTACTTTTCACAACTTGTAGACATGCACATCTGTGGACAGATTTCGTCTACTTGTTTGCTTGTTTGTTTATATTCAGTTGTTTTTGTTTTTCTCTTTTCTTTTCAGGAAACTCAAAGAAAAAGAACTATGGAGAAGAGACTTGTCTGCACCCGTTAGGGTATTATTTCGAGTGAAGCTTTCAAGCAGAATCACCTTAACCGAGATGGGTGGGATCAACGAATTTCATTGGACTTATATTAAAGCCACAATCCCTGAAAGAAAACATAGGAGGGCCTTCTCTGGTCCCTTGGGGGAGGGCGTCAGTAACACAGCCTACATTATCCTTTGATCTACACTTCCAGCTTATAAAGCTTCGAATGCCATCTATAGGCAAACGCTTACTGACATTGAGTTAGTATCTAAAGAGGATATTACATGATAGAGAGAATAGATAAATAGGACATCTAATCAATCCCAGGACAATTTAGCAGTAAAGCTTGTGACCTTATAATAATTACTGTCTCTAAATACCCTTATGGGCTACTGGATTTGGTTTCTACCTGACAAAGATGTTTGAAGCCTTCTTGCCATAAACACAGTAAGCAGTGGTAAGAACCCACTGGGGCAAAATTAAGGAACCCCCACAGAACATCGCACGGTCATAAACTGTGAATCTCAGCATGGCCTGCCACGGCCAAGCTCCTTGAGGTGCCACGGAACCACTGGAGATTCGTAAAGGGGGCCGTGAACCACATATTGCTGAAAAGAATGGAGTGAGAGTAGAGACATTGGTGGCTAAAAGCGTTCACATTGTTAGGATCAGAAAATAAATTAAACATACGTTACCACAAACCAGGGAATTACAATTTTAGCATATTAATTTAATTTCAGGTAGCTCGGACTATAGAGGATATGGTTTGTGCTGTTGTAAGGCCAATCGGAGCTATTAGTTAAGAAACGCTGCGCCTTTTCATGATTTAATACCTCATAATTTCGTCAGTGAATCTAGCCCTTATTTTATTCTAAGCGAAAGAAACTATTTGCTCTAAAACATGGAGCCCAACATAGACGAAAAATAAAATACAATCTACTGATTTCATTTACAAATAATCCGACAATTCTTTTGTATTATATTACTGTGTCACCACAGACCTCGCCAGTTCCGGTGAGGCCTAGGCACGAGGAAAATTAAGGTGAGTCTGGAGACACGTTTGTTAAAGTTGTTTAGACCTATACTGATTTCATTGGAGGCACAATTAAGTGTGTTACTTACGGCCAAAACAAACTCCAGTCGCTGGATTTTTACGAAAACCAGGTTCACATGTAACTGAAAGAGAAGCAAAATACTAAACCACACATTTACTGTTAAAAAATTTGTGATTTAGCAGTGATTACACTTTATATTCAGGTAGGGTACATAAATTTCTAGATACCTTGAATTGTGAACCACTGGTTTGGTTTAGTCCAATCATTGTACTCAAACAACAACCATTTCCGAGAACTGCTTTCCTTTAACAGAACCTGCAATAAGTCAAGACGTGACTTTCTGATCATGAAAGACGCTAGCAAAAGAAAGAGCTAATAAGGGTTTCAAAATAAAATTGGAACAATATCGTGAAATGGCTAAAAGAAATAAGTCCGTCTTACTTACACGAGCGAGCTGCCACTTGGGAAACCAACCAGCTTCGTCTCTTATGAGTGTTATGGCTGTAATGTCTCCAACATCAGCGATGTCCTTAAAGGAGAACTGTTCTGTACTGACAACACAAAAATGACTCTACTTAGTACAACTGTATGAGCGGTATATATTTTTAGTATCCGGCTGCAATGAGTTGCTGAATCGAATGTAGTTCGGGTATTCTACATAGTCCCTAATTTACTTGTTTTTATTTATATATCACTAATCTCGTTTCCAGATACTTTTTTTCGGATTCCTGAATGAGATTTCCAGAAGAAAGCAATATCAAACATTTTACTTTTACTTTGTTTGAAGTTTTATTTGTGAAAACGACATTTGAACGATAACAATTGTTCAAGGCATGGGCCAGCGTTATGCAACCCAAAAATTACTGAATTCAACAAAAAATATAAAGAAATTATAACTCTTTTCCCAAGCATAAATGATGTCATCGTCTTACTTTCCTCTCTCAAAAGCATCTTCTGAGCCCACCAGCTTATGTTTACCGGTAGTACCTCTTGTGCCGACAATCTTTATAAATACGTTCGCGTCCGTTCCTGCACCAAGTGAACTTCCTGTGGTTACTTTCAAGGTATACTCTGAAAAGATTGACAATGATCAACAATTTTGTCTTACAAGAAGTCCCCATGGAACGGCTAAATGTTCTCTATTCTTGCGTTCATATAACTCCTAGCTCGGTCGCCCCAGTATTTTTTTGGTTCATTTCTAAAATAAATTTCACTCCTTAAAGAAAGGTTGGCGCCATTTGCTACTGAGCATCCTTACTGCGCATGGAGGTCATGTTTTAACATCGCGCCACGTCATAAATGAAGATCGCGCTGTGGAAGAAAAAGCGTAAGCAAGTATAGGGCTTGGTACCCACTGCGTTCATTTCACCTGTAGTTTGCTCTCTTTAAAGCCAGTGAACCCATCTTTCTTCACTTCAATTCCTGACTTTCTTCCATTTTAAAAAACAAAAATCTGTACGTGACAAGTTGAAAATATTTCGCCTTTTCTGCCCTCGTAGCTTGTGTGACCGAAGCGTCCTTCGATTGTGGACGGGCAAACATGATTTTCAAGGCCTGTCCTACCTCAAGGAACGACATCAGTTGCAAACATTTCCTCAACATACTAGTTGTGGTAATTAAATATGTTAACCAGATCTACATTTCGCTGATGTAGTTTATTTCATTTCATACGCTTTATTTCTTACTTCTTTTTTAACTTCGTTTTTGGAAAAAGTTGATCTTTGTCTAACTGCATGGCAAGTTTTACACAAATCTGCACGTGGAAACATGTTGGACACGAATCCTTAAGGCTGTTTGAGGAAGCTTTCTTTTTACAGACGTTTCTGTTCTAACTCTGAGATAATTCGAAGATCAACTACTTACCAGCGCAAAGACAGCCATTGAACGATGTTAAACAAAGCGCTAGTATCAATAGTGCAGAAGGGTACATAACAGCCTGCGGAGTTGTGATCGTCCTCTAGAAGATGATTTACGATACTTTAGCACTCGATTTGTGAACACCTCCTTTGTACATGTGCTGCCTGTTTGTATCGTAAAAGTAGGAAATGTCACTATTTTATCTGAATTTTGAAGTCATTAATATTCAGTGACGCGTGAAAGTTGTTGGACGGGAAACTTCTGAGATCGATCCTTTTGTTCTCGACATCAGCTAAATAAATTTCTTCAGCATTTTCCGTAAAGAGGCGCAATTAACTAAAATTGTTTCAATGCGATCACGATACTACCTCTTTGTTATTGTTAAGTAAATATTTCTTGCAAAAGCTGTGAGCTGCAAAAGCCTTTTATGAATATGTTATTAAAATGACTAAGAGTTTGCTATCAAGTGGACCCAACTGGGCCGACCAAGACTGATTGTGTTTGCGCAGTGCATTGTGGTGATCGACACTCAGATTCATTAATATTGACACATCTGCTCTTTTAGTCAACTGAACGCGCCAAAACAGCGATGTTCGAAAAATGGGAAATTTGCTGAAATCTAGAATTTCAGTAAATCAAACCTTTTGCTTAGAAAATCAACAGCTATGGACAGGTATTAGAGAGCAGTACTGTGAGAACACGAGGCGCATGAAAGTGTTTCCACAGCTTTTTGAGCAATTGAAACTATGCCTAATTCCTGTCGATGGCCCGATCTTAAAGTCAAGGGTGAAAATCACTTTACTCTGTGCATAGCCTATCGACTTTCATTCACTGTGACGCGAGAGAGAGTCTGTCTGAAAAATGCGTTACACTCCATGGGCATTCGTTGTCTCAAGGCGTTACAATACTCCGCGAGTGCTTAAGTAGACCGTACGAAAGTTTCATTTCGAAAACGTTTCGTGGCATTGATCTTATGCTCAATTACATTGAACTGGCCTTCATTCAGCTCAATAAAACTACATAACAAGGAGAAATCCATATTAAGAAGTGACTGATCATCGCAGTCATACACACAACTTAACCAGTAGCGAAAGCCTGAAGAAAAATTCAGGCCTGAACGGGATTCGAACCCATGACTTCTGCATAACTGGTGCAGTGGGATCAATAACGTAACCTTTCTCCGCAATTCTCAAATATGATCTCTTATATATTGATTGCAAGGATAAATCCGTTCTTGAACAACCGTTCATGGCAAGGGAAATGTAAAGGGAGATGTGGGAGATGTCGTGTTTAACCGGTTCTCTGGTACACACAAGAATCCACTCTCGAATCAGGCTAAGAAATCCGCCTCATCCAGTGCTCCTTTTTCATGGCGTTACACATACAGTTACATATATGAGAAATAACAGCCTCTATGCAAAATGAAAAACTTTATTTCTTAGAAATAAGATTTCAAAACTCGGGTCATTAAATTGGCAACCTAATTTATTTCAAACTTGTTGTTCTTGTTTCACTTTCAAGTTAAATTTCTCTCTTATTTACAACTATTTACAATTTATACATCTCACATTACGCATAAAACTTCGCTACCTAACAGGTAAGATCTCAGGCGATACAACTCCTATATGCGTATCGTGTCCATTAACCGTCCCCTGTGTACTGGGTCTTGCGTCTTCAAACTTTGTCCCAGTGAGAGGACTCCCAGCTTCTGAACGCGTCACTGTATCACTGTCACGTGATTTGCCAGATCGGGACTCCTGTCGTAATTTAGGCATATGGATAGGAGGGAGGGGAGAGTAGTGCGTTAACAGAGGACCGCTGTGGGGACGGGATGTCGTGGTATCTTGAGCTGTGTTAGGTGGAGAGTGACTGTAAGAGGCTGAAAAGAGTGAATGACAAATTAAATCATTAATACCATTATTATTATTATTCGTCTCATTCAAAACGGTTTCACTACAACCCAGACCCCGCTCAAAAGGTATTCCCTTATAATTTTGAAAGGTTTTGTTTAACTTTGTATTGTTGGATTGCTTACCAGGAGTATGTTGCTTGGCTTTTCTGATTTGCTTGCCTCCTGAAGGTCGTTCTACTGTAAAATAACTTCTGACAGCGGAGCCCGTCATTTCTCCGGCGTCATCAACAGGAACGATGTTCTTGCTGCAACACAAAACCCAAAAAATTCAATTACCTCTAGTGGCAAATATTATAACTCGACGAATCAAACACTGCTGGGTTTTCTTTTAGCGGCAGCAGTAAACCATAATTATGAAAGCCGTGAACTGAAACCTGGCTGGAGGTGTCTTAGTAATGACTGTTGTTTTCGATAGAGAAAAAATTCATCGCTCTTGAGCCCACCATTTGACTATAATGTAATATAATGCGATTCCATTAAAAATGGAAGTGTTCTATAATAATATTTTTCACAGCCTTAGGCCCAGATGTGCTTCCGAGGTAAATGATACAATACTGTGTGCAGTATTACCATAAGAAGTACTCATTAGGTTTAGGTGACTAATAACGTTGAGCTTACTGTGTAATGAATTTTGTTCCTAACATGGTTTAACCTTCATTTGACCTCCCAATTCCACGAAATTTTAGCATTTTGTCTAAGTTCACTGGATTCGTTTCGCAACATTGTTCCTCAACAGAGCATCGTGAGAAGCCAAATGAAGGTTGATCTTGAAGTTTGGATGAAAATGATCGCAATTTACCTGACATCTGTCTGACCAATCATCGTGCGATTAACATCTAGCTCCAGAATCCTAGGAGTGTTCAGTTGTACAGCCGCTGATGACGGAGCACCCAACACTTGCGATTTAGACGCCTGCCACGCCACACCCACAGACGAGCTTATAAGCGCTTGTTTATCCATGGGCTGTGTTACTCTCATCTTCATCGTGCCATCTTCAAGCTGACCACCTGTAGGGATTGAAGATGCGGCCCTGGCGAGGGAGCTTTGGGTAAGGTCACGGTAGAGCCCTGCTGATATTGGTGCCTTGCTTCCGAACTGTAGCCATGGTGTAGGTGCAGGTGTCGCGGGGCCGCTGGGTTTAGGAGGTGCTGGGGAAGGTTTATGCTTCTGCGCGATGACGTAACCAGTGTTTTCCTCAGGTCTGTTGAAAAGGAAGAATTCTTATGGTAAATCGTTTCATTTGCACTCATACATAACGTAAACGCATACATAGTATGTTTAAAAGAAAATCGCTCAACAGTTAACGACAGTAACACAATATATACACTGGGCCACACAACGAAAAGTTCTCTCGATTCCTTTATAACCCGATCTCTGATTTTTGAGGACTAAACTAAATCAAGGCTGGCGCGACGGTAAAAGGGCAAAGTAGCCTTTTTGGCCCAAACTATATTTCACCTAGCAGCGATAGACTTTGTAAGGGTGCGCCAGGGTTTACATAATTATTTTCGTACATTATAACACTACCCCCGAGGACAAACCGAAAGATAGCCATTGATGTTAAACAAAGCGCTAGTATCAATAGTGCAGAAGGGTACATAACAGCCTGCGGAGTTGTGATGGTCCTCTAGAAGATGATTTACGATACTTTAGTACTCGATTTACGAACACCTCCTTTGTATACGTGCTGTCTGTTTGTATCGTAAAAGTAAGAAATGCCCCTATTTTAGCTGAATTTCGAAGTCATTATAGTCAGATGTTAACACTATTTTCCAGCCGCCATATTGGTGTACCACGGAGGTACTCCAACATGGTGTTTCCATGCTGGACTCTGTAAATATCTGCGAAACATTTCAACGAATATCTTAAGTTTGGGAAAACGCACAGACCTAGAACTTGGAGAAGTGACTTCTCTCTTTACTTCCTATAACATCTTGACTTCATCTACTGGATGATTTTCGATTTACTTTTTTATTGCGTGACAGTGAAAACGATCTATAGTGCTTCTCTGTCCGTCTGCCAAACTGGCAGCCTTGTAATCAATTAGATTTAGTTAACACAAAAGCAATGGTGTAAGACAAGAAAGTATTTCGGTCCGTGCAAGAATAAAGAAATAGAAAGCTGGACTAATTAACTAACGAATGTGATCTTACCTTCCTTTTAGTGAGTATACTGGTTTGATAAGGAAGATTCCTGTCTCTTTTTCCAGGTTTTCAAAGCAAGATGTCAACTGTTGTGCGAGCCGTTCTCTGTCGTTGGCATATCCGTCCATTCTATCACCCCAACGCTGAGCGCGTTTGTTCTGCAGAGATTCCATCTTGTCCAAGGCCGAAAACACACCTTCGTCAAGACTGCGACTTTGTTTTAAGCTTTGTTCTATACAGAGGAATGCATTCAGGTCCAAAATTAAGAACAAACTTGAACTTACAATAACGCATAAGCGCAACTCCATCAATGATCTAGTGTCTGCAAGAATTATTCAGTTTAGAGACAGAGGAAAGCAAGTTAGTAGTGCTTTCTTTAGTTTAGTAAAATCCAACGTGCGCCCTGGAATACTATTTTAGGGTTCGCATCAATAAAGATACATCTGTAATTGGTCCACTGGATTACCTCAGTGTGTCCTCTGATTGATCAGATTGATTTCTTTGGTCCTGGTTTTAATTTTTACGACACTCAATTCAAAACTGCCCAAAGACCTGAAGTGGATTCCTGCAAAACTTACCGATGTCTTTCATGGCTCGATGGTGGCTGTACCGTCTGACGATGTGTGCCAATCGTTTAGACGGTAAACTAACATAGTCATCCATGTGTTCTATGATCACGGAGAAGCTGTTTTCAGACAATCGTCCCTCATTAACAGCGCGCTTTAGGATCTTGCCATTCCGCTCTGCATCGAGTCGCGTGAACATGATGGAAGAGCTTGTACGCTGTTAGGAAATAGGAAATTAAAATGTTAAGCTGTTTTAAGTGACAAGTCTGTTTGTCCGTAGTGAGTTAAGGTAGTAGTTCTGCCTAAGTTAAAAAAAAACAATGAGGTAAAAACCCTTGCTTGAATAATTAATTAAGCAGAAAAATTGTTATCACAGGAAGTTAAATTTCGGTGATATATACCCCAGAAGAAGCGGAGCGTGTGTTTCTGAGTTCTGCCAGTTGATTTCTCAGCTGTGTTATGGTGTCTTGCATGTCTGTCATCACTGCTACATTCTGACTAGTTTGTTCCTGATGGAACTTGGTTTCCTCGTCCAGATGTTGTTGCAGTCGCTCGTAGCCTTCAGCCAAGTCGTTATATTCCCTAAGTAATTTGACGTAGTTGGATTCCATGGCTGATGTATCTGGCAAATCCTCCTTCTACAAAAGATGCAAGAAAGAGCAGTGAAAAAGAAAACCAACTTAGGCAACACACTTTGGGAACAAAATTGAAGTTTACATTTTAAGCAATAACTTCGTCACCCATTTAATGACTCGCCTGTAGACATGGCTGCCTGCCTTCTTAACGCTACAGGCCCCTAACTCTTTAATATATAATTTTGTAAAATCTTTCTCCGAGAACAAGAGGGAAATAAAGCTTGTTGTTGTTATCACCGGCCTCAGTTTAAAACGCGAGATGCCGAAATGACGAATCAAAACAGTTTTCAAGACAACTACTTTTGAGTCCATATATCACACTGTAAAAGGCGTAGTCCGTTTCATCCATGAGGTGGCCAAATTATTCAGGCGTTCTACTGATACCGTAGGCCAAAGCTGTCAGAAATTCACGTACAGTTATTTTATAACAGCATTTCAGTAGTAGACCATAACCCACCTTTAGGCTCTTTGGCCTCCACTCTGGGCGAGTAGTCGGCTCCTGTACGGATTCCTCAGCGGTAGCCAGTCCTACACTCTTTGTTTCAACAACAATGGACGAGGAGAGGTGCTGGCTCGACAAAACAGTGTCCAGCTTATTCAAAATCTGATTTTCAACAAAAAATGATAAATCGATCAAAAAAAACATAACCAAGTCCAATTTACTAATAAACACACATGGAAGAAGCTAAAGAGTTTCCATTCACTGCAACACTCCATTGCTCTGAACGTTTTTGCCATAGCAGTTCACCTTATCATTGCTCATTGGTGAAGCAAGAACACTCTACGGTCCGGCTATTGACTACTGAGCTTCTCACTTACCTCGGAAATACTGTTCCGTATCTCTGGTAAACTTTCTATTATTTGCATGGTGTCGTCCTGGGGACATAATATAATACCACCTTATGAGCTATTTTGAGAGCTATACGCTTATGGTTTGTTGCTAGCACTATAACAAGCAGAAAAGACTGTATTACGGTTACAGTACATTCATTTTGGTCATATATATTTGATACAGAATTCTGTGGCCTTTTCTGTCCTATTCTAACCTTTCCTGCCACCCCGCTCCTCGACGCTTTGAACGTCTACTCAAACAAACAACAATAAAGATACAAAAGGGTTTTGGGGGAAGGGAGGAAGAGGGAGATTGTCGTTGGTTAGAGAAATTAAAGGAAGTATAACTTTCGATAGACGGTTAGTACAAAACTCATTTACCAGGTTGAGAATGACAGGCTTCACACTCTTGACCAAATTAGCTTCCTCACTCAGTCCTTCACCATCCAGCCACTGCACCATGTTACGACTGAACAACAGGACTGCATCATAAGTACGCACAGTCTCCTGAGCCACTGGGTGCTCGGTCAGAGCGGAGTTTATGAGCCGTCTGCGCGCCCTCGCACTCATAATGGGCCTTTTCTCCGCGGGCGGTGAAAGCATTGCTGGTTTAGATTCTCGAGGAACATTCTTTTAAATAAAAGAAGAAGAATGATTGGACAGTCAGTAGGACAATAATGAAATTTCGCGAAATGAATTTTTCGCGTTTTATCTTTCGTCATATCTCTCATATCCGTCACCCTTTTTAACTTAAATCCAGTGTTACGCTCCATTCTTACACTTTTTGAGAAGTCCTTCGTCTTGTATATTCCACTTATGGCAAGTCTTGCCCTATTCCCTGCTCCAGTTATACATATGTAAAAGCGGAGGAACTTGACCGAACATTGAATCAAATGTCACCATCAGCGCAATAAAACGTTTTGCGAGCAAATATGTATCTGACATCTCGCAAGAGCCGGAAAGACGACACCTTCAAAGGACAGTCATGATAGTTTGATTTTGCATAACATGAATATTTCACATTTGGCAGGTAATGCAATGAGTTATAATAACGATGAACTACGCCTTTGGAATAAGTGGAATATCGCTGGAAAACAAACTGAAAATTGTTCGGGACACGACTGACAAGTCATTCCTGCGTCATAGACGCCCGAGGGAGGGGAGACAGGTGGATGTTTCACTTCTACTTGAAACGATATTAACAGGAAATAGTCTCTCACCTCATCCGTTTCTATTTTAGCTGTGCTCGAGTTCGGTCTGGAGTCAAATTTAAGGCTTGAAGCAGCTCCGTCAAATCCACTGTCACGTGCGCTAAGTCCCATTCCAGCCCCTTGTTCCTCTGTTCCAGTGTCAATCAAATGAGCGGATGATTGACGGGAAGACTGGCTTCCAATAGAATGATGCCTGGTGACCTCCTAAGAAGACAATTCAATAACCACATCAGTAAACGTAACAGGAAACGAGGAAGTTGAAGACTGAGGAAGCTATGAGGTCTCTCATGATTAGAGCGCTGGACTACGAATCGAGCCGTCCGAGTTCGAACCGCAGTCGCGGTCACTATGTTTTGTGTCTTGAGTATGACACTTGGCTCTGACATTCTATCCACTACGGTGTATAAATTAGTACTGGCGAATTGTTGGGGCAAACTCTCTCATTTCCCTCTCCATTCCGGTTCACACATGGGTACTGGCGAATTTGTAAGGAGACAACCTGACAAAAAAGTCGTGAGAAAAACCTCTAACCAGACGAAATGGTGCATTGCACCGAAACTCGGATGACGGAATGATTCATGTCATACCTGTTCGGTTCCCAAGGACATAGAGGTCATGGTCTGTTCCTCACGCATGTTTACTAAGGATTTACTTGTCATTGTTTCCTGCTCTTGTTTGTCAAATAATGAGCCGCTTGTCATGGTCTCCTCTTCAGTTCTGTCGTAAAGTGATAGGCCTGTCATGGTCTGCTCTTCGTGTTTGTCTCGTAAAGCCTTCTCCTTTAGATTTTTCTGTAAGCAAAATCATTTTGATGAGTACAGATTATGTGCCAATACACTGGGCAGCTATTCCACGATAAGTACGGCTACATCCCTAAGATTCTTACAAAATATAATAATAATAAAATTAATCAAATAAACATGTAAAAAAGGTGTCACTTTTTGTTTCTGTTTTCTTAGAAAGAAAGACAAGAAAAGTGCCCAAGTAAGACGGAATTGAACATTTTAATCGATCTACCAAAGACTCTACAGGTATGCCTGAAGATGGACACGCGCTTTAGCAGACAGTGGAAAGAGACAGAAATAGTGCTTTATGCTCAATAAGCTTTTCCTGTAACCCGACAGTTTATACTTTAGAACGGTTACCGCTCAGATGCAGGGGACTGACAAAATAAGGTGGGCCCGATCGCATAAAATCTTTAATTTCCACTTTTTCCCAGTGACGAAACGATAAATTTGACTGTCAAATTGAAGATTTTAACTCGCCCTCACACAAATTTATACAAGTATTCTTACCATTTCCTCCTGCTCTGAAAGGAGCTCTTCCTACAAGACAAAGTGATTACACCTGTTAATAGTTGATATAACATACTCCCCGATTGGCAGTTAGTCAGATAGTTAGTCAAATAAGCACAAAACCAGGGTCTTCAACTCAAAACTCGACCAAAAAGAAGCAAACTGGAAGCAAAAGGAAGCAACTGATTTATCAGCACAGTATCCCAAATGTACATGATTACCGAAGCATGTCATTCTTGCGATCACAGCGACATGGATTAATTCTGCACACTGGCTATTAAGCGAACATATGCACTGCCTTGTCTACGTCAGGATGAATCGAAACTTTACATATTGGTCGTTTTCGTAAAGACAATTGTAAAGAAAAAAACCCACCAGTTGCAAAACTGCCTGTTCAGCCTGAAAAAGAAAACGGAAAGAGTCACTTACTAAACAGGTCGCTTCATGGTTATTATACGGACCGTCATACAACGCCTTTCCTCACTGGAGTACAATATAGAGGAGAACCACTGAGTGGCCATTCAATGACCGCTAAGGAAATTTCCTCAGTTATGAAGTGATGAGACAGCTTTCGTGAGGTCTTCTAGCGTTAACTTGGCAATGCCTCTAGTACTAAAAACAACACAGCGGCTACATAATTTATAGAACGCTCGTGAAACTGGAGACTAGGACTCTCGCTAGAATGTTACCCGCAGCCAGTTTGCAAATTACTGCTCAGACACATTGACACTTTGACATGCAAAGAACTCTCAGAGTTGCCGACTCCGACGTTCTCGTTAGGCTGCGTAATTTTTTTCTATCTTCAAAATATAAAGCAAAGATAAAATAGAGTAATTTTGTTTCTTGTTGTCTTGTTGCCACGCATCGACTGAAAACTTTTGAAGGTTTTAAGAATACAGCTAAATATAAAGCACTTTACAAGCATAATCTAACTATTGCAAATATGTTTTCTTCCTCGCAGGTGATTGTCTAAATGTTGTCAGAAGTTAAAATCCTAATAATTACTAAATTAAAAAAAAAACTACAAAAAAAAAGCTGCTGGAAAAAATGCTCTGCCTAAATGAACAGTTTTATTACCTCTTTTTCCGCTTGTTCCTGGGGGAATAACGAGTAAGAAATTAGTTCAAATAGCATCTTGTTACTACTATAAACTGCTAGTATCACGAGACCGCTCAATTTATTTGCTTGGACGAAACAGAAACAGTGGTTTTAATTAAGGAGAACTTAAACTAAGAAAATGACTAGCGAAGTGCTTTGGTCGCACCAAAAAAGTGGCCATGATGACCAACGAAGTCGTCTTAACAGGGTGGTGGTCAGCTGCAGGTTCTAAATGACTGAATAAGAATTGATACCGAAAAAAATTGTCAGTATTATCTGACATACATACATACATACTTTAATTGCTGCCCTTTGTGCCGCACAGGCATGATGGGCAGTAAGTAATACATACTTTACATACATACTTTATTGTTACCTCCCCAATGGGGCTTTTCAGGAACAATTACTTAAATATCTACACAATCAAAATTAATCAAATTTAAGAAACATATCTTAACTTTGTAATGACGAAAAATACTTAAAATAAATAAAGTTTAGGGAGTATTTACAAAATTGTCTAAAAACTTATTCTTTAAGATACGTTTAAAAACTTGAACTGAACAGCTTGATTTTAAAAGGGGGTCTAAATTGTTCCAAAGTCCAATAGTTCTTTAATAAAATGTCCTTTGTCCTGAGGCTGTTTTAAAAAGAGGTATATCAAGGTATACCACTGTACTCTCTACAACGATCTATTAACAACCCAAAATTACCTTGAGCAATTCGGCGTCTTTCACTCTGCTAAGCAACATTTCTTTTTCCTGTTGGTCAAACAAAGGGCTTGAGAGTTATTTTACAACTACGCTTACTGTTGTCTACTGTTGGGTTTCTGGCTTCTCTTTATACAGTAGGAAGGTCAGGAAAATTAAGAACTTGATTGCTAAAGTACAAACATTTGAAAACGAAAATCTTTACGGAAAAATAGGAAACGAGAATTTTGAAAATTTTAAGATGGTTTCCCATAAAGGAAAAGCTGCTTGTTACCGTTTATAATGGTATTGAATACTTACAAAATAAAATAAAGCACCTGAAGAGCGAGTGTTATAGAGTTTTGTCTTCTCCTTTAATGGATCTCTCGATTCCAACGAACATCGGACAAAAAAACAGCTAATATATATATGCACGGAATTCAAAACCGCCAAACTACAATTCTGATCGATCTCAAAATCAACAAAAACCACATGTTCAAATAATCACGTGTTCAAAAAACGTGACGTCCGCGTGACAGAGTTCAAAGTTCTTAAGTCACAAAACTACGCAAAAGTCTATGTCAGCGAGTATATAATACAAAATAATTAATGAGCTCTCGCTATATTTATGTAATATATTTTTAATACTTACCTTTATTTGTAAAAAAATTTACAACATAGTACAACATTACAAAAACAACAAAAAAATAAATTACAAAAAAAAATACAAAAGAAACAGTTGACGCTGTTTACAATCTAAATTACAAATTATTACAATTTACTATCAATTAATAAAAAAAACGTTAAGTAAAGCTTTCCATTTTCTGTTAAAATTGTCGGTGCTTTTTTTAACTGCCTATATTTATTTGTTACCTTTTGAAAACTTTCTTGAAACTCCTCATTTTGCTTTTTCAAGGAATTCGTTTTCATCATATACTAAAAAGAAAAACAAATATCCTCAAACTGGCTGCACTAAATATGTCCCTTGATGAGCGAATTCTTTCGCGTACATAAATTGCTACTGAAAAACTGAAAATAGCAATTTGAAAGTATTACTAGTGTTGAAGTGTGTAATAAACAAACAGAAACAAATTGTCCCATACCTTGTTCTTCAATTCTGCAAGTTCTAGCTCCAGCTTCGCCTGTCTGTCTTGTGCCTAAAACACAAAGTAAGCTGTTGAGGAACAAAGAACTTGAACACAACCGTTCTTCATGGCATTCACCATTAAATTTTGAGTAAACCTTCCAAGTGCTATACGCAACGAACTACACACCTTAACTTTGTAATCTTCTAACTTATGTACAAGATGTTCTTTAGACAGTGATTCCTACGAAGTAAGCGGACGTGTCATGATACAGTATGAACAATTAAAGCTGGTTTCATTTAAGATAATCTGCATCGTTTGATGAGTTTTAAAACTTGGCTACTGGTGATCTTCAAACAGTTACAATTCAGTAGCAGAGTTTCCAAGAAACACACACGTTATTACAAGAAATTTACATGTATCACTCAATGGTGCAAACGTCAGGGAAGTTTTTTTTCCTACGCTCTTCCAACATAGGTCGAACACAAGTCCTTCTGTCAACAGTTTGGATTCTCTTGTTGTGGAAGCCAGGTTGCATACATGTGAAAAAGTTCCGCGCACAACAAGTTGATACAACTAATGATTACTGAACAGTAGCTTTTAAAATGGCTTTTGTAATTCTACAGTCACACACATGTAAACAAAATTGTAAAGCTCTGGTTTGTGTTATTGGCTAAGTACTCTCAGATTAAATGGATGAAAACAGAGGAATTGCTAAACTGTTAAATTTACCACTTCATCCTCCTCATGTTCCTCCTCTGGAACAACTTGCAAAGAAGATGGTTTCCTAAAATTCTGCTGCGCATTACTTTCATTGTCACTCAAGTCTTCAGTCTCACTCTGGGTGGCCATGTCGACCATCTCAACAGCTGTTGTACCTACAGGCATTGTAGAGAAAACACTCAAACAACTTGCATGTGTTTTACACATTCGCGAGTACCTGTAAATTGGTGTTGATGTAAGCTAACAACAGCACTACGTGATTATTATTCTGGACACATACACGAGTTACCACATGTTTGTATAAAGTCTTTGTGTCAGTCCAGTAAGAACAAATTAAATACAACGAGGTAAAGAAATTCACTTAATCTAAATATAGAGGTACACAATGATGCATAGGGTTTAATAGCTGCAGTTGTATGGACAGTGTTTTTGCAGACATTCATTCAAGCACTTTTCAGTGGAGTGCTGTAGAGTGGTTTTCACTTGAAAAGTAATTGGTTTTGCATTACTTCCTTGCACAATCGACTCTGAAGACTCCTGCCACTTTTTCATTCCCTAAGAAGCACAACCAAAACCAATTGAGGATCGGTTGTACATGTTTTTCCATGCTTCCCATCAGCTACATGTAATCACTTCAAGTCTTGCTTGGTTCACTGGACTGCCTGTGTCCTTAGTGATTGACCAGAGTGATAACATTGGTTTTACAAATAATTATATGAAAGATCACATATTTGAACTGACTTACAGAGAATTAGATCAATCATGCCTTCATATCTTTCTCCACAGTTCAATATATTATCATCTTTCATATATTCATTTGCATTCCTCGCCTTCTAAGGGTATACTACGAACTCACAAGGTGACCAGCTCCCAGTTGGCGCGATGCTATGATACTGCATCTACGTTATGTTAACAAATATATCTGTAATCCTGTCCCACAAATGTATTGTAAAAAAAATCCGTTTCTTGAGAATTAGAGGCCCACAAAACCTTCCATTTACCTTGCTTGTCTGTTGCTTCTTTTGTAACACTTTGTTTCTTTTCTGAACTGTCCTCTGTTGCCCCTGTTTTCTCAACTGTCTCAGTGGCTGCTTGAGGTTTATCAGGAGACTTGGATTTCGCAGATTTTTCTGGCGTTCCTCCAGCATGCTTTTCCTTCAAGCTGCTCTTCCTCTTCTCAGATTTGGATTCCTTGCGAGAAAGAGAAGATTTCCGTGAAGCACTCTCGCTGGACTTATCTGGAGTAATCTCAACAGCTGGTGATGTTTGAGTCGGTGTAGTGGATTTGTTTAATGGACTTGAAGAACTGTCACTCTGGTCTGAGCCTGAACCAGCATCACTCTGTAAATTGGAAACACACTATAAATATTGTGCTTTTTTTTATGTACTTACTAATTAAAGCCAAAAATGAGTAAGGATAAGGCAACATTCATTGCAAAAAGTTTGCCTATTGTATTTAGTGGAACAATGTCTACGCGAATTATGAAAAGATACATGTACATGTACACTGTAATCCTCTGCTCTGAATTGATACTGTACTCTGTAGAAATATGCTTGTACAACATGAACATGTAGCAATCACATCCAAACACTCACTACATTCTTCTCACACCGCATGATTTGCTTGACAAGTTCTGAAACAGAAATGCGAGTGCTGCCTAGCACCATAAAGGTATTGGACCTGGCATAAAGTTCTAGATCAATTTGCACCTGCCAATCATTCGCTACAATTAGCAACACATTATATGAAAACGCCACTGAGACCAACCCTTAACATTAATAACAAAATTAAACAAATGTTTCCCAGTCAAGCCTTACCGGCTGTTTACCCTTGTTCAGGAATCTTACAGCCTGAGCAGAGGACTTCAGTGATAACTTCCTGGGTGATTCCACGCCATCACTCTCAGGTGAGAAAAGGCTGCTTCGCTTACTTCCAGAATCAGCTGCTATGGAATTACGTTTGCTTGAATCTGACAGCTCACTCTTGAGCTCCTCGCTTTTTCTTCTTGCCTGGAAAGTGATAGTAAGGCCAGAAAAGTTACTCTGTGGAGGGAAAGAGACTACCACAAAACATGACAGAGGTGATGATAAGAAAGTCAAAAGGAACCAATAAATTGTACAACAGGACAAAAACAACAACCAAACCATTGTCTCTACCTGTAAATTACTTACTATAATTTTGAAAAACAAGGTACTGGCAAACTGCAATGAGCCTAAAAAAAGGAGCTGGAGGGGGGTGAGGAAGGGAAGGGTGTGTCAGCTTAACAACCCGACCATGCTTTTAGCCAGACACATCCATGCAACATATAAAAGAGTGGCAAAACACACATTCCATTTTAAATTTACACACCCCACCCCAGTGAAAATGTTTGTGAGGGTGCGTTCCTTACGCACACGTGTGACCCTGGGGCCAAGTATGCCCACGCATGCGCATGCAGAAAAAAAGAGCATGGCGTGTTGGTTTTGTTAAATTCGTTCGTCAACTTCTGACTTTATTTATCTTTAAATAGCGTGTCCTAATAAGGCGTCTAGCAGCCAGGGTTCTGGTTGTATATTAAAAGAGGACAAAAACTCTGTGTCACATGTTCAAACACCAATCACAATAATTTACCCCTAAAGAGAAATAAAATCACCTCAACCCTTCCCACAAGTCTCTCCCATTCCCTTCCTTCTCCTTCTTCTCCCTCCCCTCCCCTCCAGCTCCATCTTTTATTTTAGGCACATTGCAGTCTGCTGGTCTGGCACTTACCACATCTAGTGCCTTCTGCATCCTGTTCAATTCCACCTTGTGTTCTTCCTGAACCTGAGTCAATTCTCTATGATGCTTGCCCATCATTTCCTTGACTTGTTCATCATAATGTTGCTTTAACTCTACAGTAACAAACAGCAACAAAAATTCAGATTTTTCTTTCATTGGTTAGTTACAGGTACCCAGCCTTTAACAAACTCTCACATACATCCATGTAAACACATCAAAATGTTACTCTCTCCACCCAGGTGTATAATTAATGGGTACTGGCGAAGTTAATGCTGGAAGCAACCCTGCAATTGACTGCTGGACTGAATGTAGAAATATTCCTAGTCATTTCATTCTACAGGAACCAGATAAAGCTATGGCCTGAATGCCCTGATGGTCTACTTGGCTCATATGCAGACTTCACCTTACCTATATAACACAGGCCATTTGCAGCCTAAAAGCTACAATGTACCATCATTCAAGTACATACAACATATAGACTGTTATGCAACGCTTTGAGTGGTATACACACAAGCCTTCAGGCAAGTAGAAAACACAAGTACCACAAGAGGGCATCGCATATAACCATACCATATTACAGTGGTCAGCAATATCAATGCACCATATACATGGCGCATGATGGAAAGGTTGGATGCCATACCATCAACTATGCAACTGCTTTTCTGCATTCTGATGGGCGGTATTTTCCACGGCATGGTATAAAATGCAACAAGAAAGCACATTATTTGCAGTCTAATTAGCATTATTTATACTTGAAACTTCACCTGATCTCACATCTGCTATATACTGCTGTTGATCTCGGATTTTTTCCTCATACATATCCTTTGATTTCTACACAGGAGTGAATGAATGAATACTTGTACATAAGTATTTATTTTTTACCACAATACAGTGGAATCCCAATTTCTCGAAGCCAAATTAATTATTTTTTCCAAACCTCCCAATAGCTCTAATCAAAAATAACTCCTCAGTCAAACACTTAAATTTTAACTTCCATTTCTTGAACTATTCAATTATTCAAACCAATTTTGGTTTCCCAGCTTGGAGGTTTGAAAGATCGGGATTCTGCTGCATATGTATCTTAATTTATGGCTGCATGGGTAATAGAACTCAGATAAAGAGATGTGGAAGTAGACCTAAATGAAAGTAAGCTTCAGTGCAGTGTAAAATGCACATGTATGTTTCTTAACACTGCAATAAAACATTCCAAAGACTCCTGAGTGAAATCACCAGCCCACAACAGGAAATCCAGTTGACAGGTTTCACCTTGACAACTTAGAGTTTCTCAATAAACCTCTTTATATGTACTTTGTCTAAGAAGAGTTTATTGAGGAAATTACATGCAAGCCAGTGATGATAATGACCAAAACAATTCTTACAGAATAAAGGAGATCCTTGCATGATGTTGACAGGCTATTCTAAGAATGTTTTTTCAAAAAGTTATTAAGTAGTACACATGGACATGTTTAAAATAGCATTTTTGTTATACAAAAAAAAAATAGTGCTGTACCTCGTTCTCTTCTCGTACTTTCTTATGTCTTTCAAAGTCTCTCTCTTGTTTATCTTCTAAATGGGCCACACTTAGTTCAAGTTCTTGGATTGACTATAAAAATATTGAGACAAATTAGCTCATTATTTAAAAAGTAACATAGAATGCAACAAAGCACACAAACAGGATAGAGGGTGAAAGTTTCTAAAGAAACTGTGGTGCTGCATCGGTGGGGGTAACAAGGTAATTTGTTTATATCAACTAAGTTGAAAATGTAAATTGGCCACTGTAATGAGATAAAAAGCTGACGTTTTAAGCGTTAGCCCTTCGTAAGAGCGTGGGAGGCACGGTGGCCTCATGGTTAGTGAGCTCGACTCCGGATCGAGTGGTCCGGGTTCGAGCCCTGGCCGGAAACATTGTGTTGTGTTCTTGGGCAAGACACTCAACTCTCACAGTACCTCTCTCCACCCAGGTGTATAAATGGGTACCGGCAAATTTAATGCTGGGGGTAACCCTGCGATGGACTAGCATCC
>OMLO01000368.1_pt1 | contig 28425 bp, 18 predicted proteins | sample 1674811 | NCBI WGS metagenome assembly OMLO01 (sample SAMN06265003, study PRJEB25207) | coral metagenome | isolation source: Coral host | place: Mexico:La Bocana,Puerto Morelos, Mexico | collected 2008-11-13
TTTTTAAGCACAAAATGATAATTTTTTTGTTTAAATTATACTTGTGTGTAAACAAAGATCTTAGATGACACATCCTAACATTATGTAAAACCCTGGTATCCATGTGTAAACAGTGGCCTCCATTTGGCATGAAAATATGCTTGCCATGGATAATAACTTTGTCTGCAGAGAAGCAAACAGTTTTCTGAAAGAGAAGTTCAAAAAAATTGTGACAGCTTTCAGGAACAGGTACTGTCCATGGACAAATGTCCAAGCATATTTTTAGAATCAAGTGGAAGCTATTAATGGTCCTAATTATCCTTCAAATATTTTTTGAAACATGAGCAGTTTTGAAAACTGGGGAAAATCACTCCTCAAATGATTTTGCCCAGTTTTGAAAACTGCCTATTTTCAGTTATAGCTCAGGCATATTCTGTCACAATAGATGTTTAGACAAATCATACTGAGCAAAAATATTTGATGAAATATAACAGTGCAGCTGTCATATCTTTATTCCAACTATACTGCATCCAGATTTTCTTCCTTGGTTGTTGTTTTTCCAGATATTCTATTGCAGTCGGACTCACTCACAATTGGCACAGTTTGTAAGGGAAGTACAGAAGAGTTCATTCAGTGACAGCACAAGGGTCGTGTCACTTGGATCGCGACAGAATCTTTGCATAAATGAAGAGGTTAAGAGCCTGAAAAATATTAACAGAATCAATGACAGGTGTTTGGAACTTCAGAAGAAAGACAAAGGTGGGTGCTAGCCAGATCTTGCATCATTCAGACGAACTCTGTAGACTGCTCATTTTCTTGAAAAATATCCCAGGTGGTTATTTCAATTATGGGTAATATTTCTTCCCAAAGAAGACAGCTATCTTTCAAGGATGGTGATAGGTAACATTTCCTTTTTGTTTTTGTAAAAAGTGTTCAATTTATATGGCACTTTTCAGTGTAATAATTTGGGGAGTTTTGGAAATGGATAAAGTTTTCTTTATCATTTAGCTTTTTTAAATGGAAAAATTGCTCAAAATTTAGAACATTTCTCTTCTTAATTAAAATTAATGATACATTTTTTTTTTACTTACAGTTGGAACTTCAAAAATAATGGAGCTTTCAATCTATTACTGACAAAAGATAGCAGGGCTAAAATGAAGTGTCATTCAGTCATCTGTGACAAGTACATTTTCATGCTGGGCTTACCATTTCATTCTAACTTCCCCAATGGGCAAGGGGCCAGGCAAGTCGTCTGCCAACTAAATAGCTCAAAAAATTACACTTAGACTTGCCCAAGACAAGGGAGGTGCTTGTCCGAGGGGCAAGAGGAGTCAAGTTTTTTAGTCAAATAAACAGTACAATTATTATTAATAGCTACTACTTGTACAGTCTAGTGCATGGGTTCACACAATCATTTGCACTAAACTTACTAAGGTTACGTTGTTCTACAGACAACAAAAAAGCTAATGGAGAAAATGCCCCAAAGAAGAAAAAAATTGCCAAAGGTTGTCCATTTTATGCATACCAGCAGCTGCAGAAATTTAGGAACCATGTCTTGGTAAGAAGCATCACTTTCAAGACAAATGTTTACTTCAAATGAACAGTGATCAGTGACCTACACATTATTCCCTTTTTAATCACAAACCTACATGTACAACGACTAGAATTTACCAATGGGAAGCTAGGCATTAGACACTGCCAAGGTTTTTGGGGTTGGTTTTTAAAAGGTATGATTATTGTAATTAAAAGTTAGTTACATAAATGTATGGTACACTTAGCTGCCTAAAGCTGTAATATATTTTGTAAACAAAAATGGTGCGAGAATATGATTTATCTATCAGAAAATCAGAAGCACTGTAACAATTCAAGCAGAGTGTTGATTTCAACATTGATTTGAAGAAACAGACTGCATCACAGCTAAAATTGATTTTGGTCCTGCTCAAAGGTTTTTAACTAATAAAAGGTAAACTTACATGTAAATAATCATGGTTGTAACATTCATAAATCAATCTGGTGTGTTTTGGTAGGTTGATATAAAAGATATTGAGCAGCTTGTTTCCATTGGAGAGGAACTTAATGCTTGTCCTTACTATGGGACAAGATTAGCCATACCTCCAGCTCAGGTTAGACACTTAGAAATCCCTTTTGCCACTCCAGGCAATTTGGGGAGATGCAAAACCAGCTTTATGGTACATGTTGTTTTCCTGAGCTACAAGCATTTGATATGGCAACTGATTTGTAAGTCCAAAGGGAATTTCGTCCATAGCTGATTGCTCTACCTGTTACTTCCAGTTGACAGATCAAAACATAGTAAACAAATAATGTTCCTTTTTTCTGCTCTGTTTTATATTATTTAATACAGAGCAGAAGCAAAATGAGCAAATTGCAAGGTGCACATACCCTAAATGAATCAGTTGAGTTATATATGTACTATTGGTGAAATATGATAAAATGATCAGGCTTCAAACAACATGATGTCAATTATAAAAACCCTTTCTTTCAGCTACATTTAAACATAAGTTAATTCATGAGTGTATCAGTAACTCCTATAGTGTGATCATCCAATAGAGGGCAGTTCTGCAAAGAACTGTCACTGGTGACTGAAGTTTCAAAGTCATCTTCAAAGTCAAGTGGAAAATATTTGAAGGTCAATGGTCTGTCCTGGAATTTTGAAACTGATTGCTCAGTTAATTTGGATCTGTCCATTGTCAGTCAATTTAAGTTGTTTAATTTGTTTGAGATCCAGATTCCACATTGCTTTTGGTTATGTTATGAATAAGTTACCGGCAATTGTTAGGCGGCAGTAGTTGAGTGGCATTTGGTCTAAGTTGAGTACCAGCTTTCCAGAGTCAGCTGTATAATGTAGTTTAAGTTAAAAATGACATAAAAGTGTTTTGATTCTTATTGTTTCAAGTAAAATATCATTCCCCTCGTGATCAGGACATCTGAGTTGTTTTTTTTTTCAGCTGGTTGTTTTGCCATATAACATCCTTCTCCACAAGTCCACCAGAGAAGCCTGTGGAATACAGCTTGATGGCAATGTAGTCATCATAGATGAAGCACACAATTTGATTGACACAATCAGTAATGTACATAGTATTGAAATCACTGGTTCTCAGGTAATTACATTTTAATTACATAATTAATTATCAGTGGTAATTTATGGTATACAATTGCCTCACACCATCCCATCAGTCTAGGAAATATTGAATCCTGAACAAGTTCATCTACTTACATATAAAATCACTGAGCACCCTGACTGCACAGCCGACTACAGGTTTCTTGTCATTCTTGTTTAGGGGTAAAAATAATTTTAACCTAGTTTGATTCTCAATTTCCTTTGTCTTCTAACCCTAAGAAGGGTTTCGAGACAAAGGAATTTAACTACAACATAAGTTATGTCGATCAACAAGTAAAAAGTGTTCTCCAGAATAACTTGAATTGTTTCATGTTTCAGATTTCATGTGCTCATTCACAACTGATACAGTATCAAGATCGTTACAGGTACAACATTTCATTCTGACCAGTTATATTTGAAAAGGAAAAAATATACCAAGTAAAATGCACTATAGTCATGTAGTCATCCCCAAAAAGGTAAGACTTAAAGAATTGTGATCTGAGGAGGAGATAATCTATGCAATCCTGTATTATTATGTAATAATCAAAATCAGATTTTCATTGTGCAATGTATAATAAAATTATAATATATTGATTTTATATTGATAGTTACTGGATGGCATTTCTTTTTCTTGCATTTTCAATCAGGACAAGATTGAAGGCAAAGAATTTACTATACATCCAGCAGCTACTCTATGTTTTGACATGTTTCTTAAACTGTTTGGGTGGTAAGTTTGTTTATCTGGATTAGTTAATTGAATGACTTGTTTTGTATTAAATTATGAAGTTATGTATGTATCATTATTTTTATAACTGTCTTTTAACTAGTAATTACCAGATAAAACTTGAATTGACTCTTAGGTAAGTTTAATACTGTAACAATTTAATTGTTAGTAACAAACTAACTCTAAGGCTTTCAATTGATAATAATTCTGGTAATTTTAAATCTCTTTCTTTAGCTGTTCTTACATAATGTGAATCCATGATCAATCACTGTAAAGTACAGCAACATCAAAAAGGAATCAATCGATCGATCAATCAATCAATTAATCAATCAGTCAGTCAGTTAGTCAGTCAGTCAGTCAAGCAATCAATCAATCAGTCAATCAATCAATAGACAGATATGTTAGAAAGTTCAATATTTACATTTAATCCCGGAAAAGCATTACTGGTAATAAGATCTTAAGGTAATTCCTCAGAAATAAAAGTTGCCGAACAATTTTTTTTAAACTTTCCCTGAGTGTGGAAGCTGGAAGAAAAGGTTATTACTAAAAGTAAAATTTACTTTAAAAAAAGTCTTGATTGTTTTTTTTTTATTAATTTCTTTTTCAAGTCTAGATAGGAATAATATTAAATAGAAATAATTATAATTTATGGCAAATTCACACAATTCCAACAACATTGAATCAAAACATACATGTACCTTAAATTGTTGTTTTTGAGGGTATAATTTGTATCCTTGAATAACAGTTTTGTGCTCTCTTTTAGCTATAACTTTTTTTCTGTCTGAACAGTTTTTTCTTAGTTTTTAAAGAAGGTCACCATGCTGTCAAACTTAGCTTGAGGGAAATATCTTACATTGTGTACGTGCTCTTGCACGCTAATGACACAAAAATTGTGCCCACATGCAATGCAATACTGAGGAATCACCTTAAAACAACTGGTTATGTTCAATTTAGACTTAAATAAAGTACAAGGTACATCCTGTCTATCAAACACAGGTTAAAAAGGTGTGGCGCAATGATACACAATGTTCACAAGAATGTATTTTTTGTTTTATCATACTTGTAGGAAAGGACCAAAATCTCTCAAAAACAATGTCATCACTTCCAGCTGATGAATGTGGTTCAAAAGAAGCAAGAGCACAAGGTTGTTTTCAATATTCGTTAATTAATATCAATAACATTTTACTGTATTTCTGGTGTTTCAAGAAGGAACATAAGTTACTTGTATGCATCACCTAATATCTCTTTTGTGATTAGGTGTCGGATAAGCCCTCACAAAGCAACATAATTATGAAATGTATGACCTAGTTCACACTAGCAACAGAATGACACATGCAAAAATACAATTGCTTATGTCAGTAATGTGAACATTGACATAAAGAAATAAGGAAAAGATCTTCATTCAGTTTTTTTTTTTATTATGTTCATGATGTTATGTTGCTTTTATGTCGTTATGTAAGGATGTTCACACTGCAAACATAAACAACATTTATGTCTTTCTTACGTCATTATGTTTATGCTGTTATGTTGCTAGCGTCAACTAGGCCTTATATTACAGTTGTAGTAATCATAAAAATATAATATACTGAACAATTTAAACATCTCAGAACACAGTATCAGTCAGTTATTATAATTATTCTGAAGTTTTTTGAGACAAAAATCATGAATCTTATTTTTCTCTACTATGCAGATGTAAAACTTAAAACAATCAATGACTTCTTGTTTTCTGCCCAAATGGACAATGTTAACTTTTTCAAGGTAAAATAAAGATCAAAGCCACAATTTGTATTTTTTTTAGTACATCACTATCATTTTTTTTAATTCTCTCTGACATGCTTATGAATGAATTACTTTTTAGATTAAAAAATACTGTGAGAAGAGCATGATCTCTAAAAAGGTGAGATACAAGCAAGATCTTTCAAAGAAAGTGTTGCAATAATTAATTAGTTTAAGATGCAGGGACACTGAAAACATGATTTAAGTTTCTAGGAAATGTTTTAATAAGATTAGTCTTATACATTTGGTAATTGCCCCTGTACAGTATTTAAGGTTGCATGGCAATTGTGGCGCAAGCAATTGACTGGCCCTAATGCTTGTATCTCCAAAAATTGGAAGTCCTACATCATACAGAAGTGCTTGTTATGTCGGCTATAACTGAGGGCAGGGGGTTTATTAAATAAGTATACAATTATTCATAAATTGAGACTTAACAAATAGTCACATTGGTACAACTTCAACTGTCGTTCCTTTCTGCAAGACACATGCAAATTGATAGATTTTTTGTTGTCTTTCCTAGCTAAATGGATTTATTGACAAGTACCATTCTATGCAAGTGGGTGCAGGTTAGTAGTTTTATTGTACTGTTACTTAAGAACCAAAACAAGAAAATAGTAATTGTATTAAATCTGATTCTTTCTCTGTTTCCCTCAAAGTTGTTATTTTATAGTTTTATGTTGTTTGTTTTAAAAGTCAGTCTCTTATATAATATATAAATATAATTCCAAACTCTAAATCAGGGCTCTTAGAACAAGTATCTGAAAAATAATTCATGTTCCGGAAAAGTGTTAGTTTGCTCTTTTAATGATTTCAGTTGGCAAATGACTTTCTGGATTACTTGCTCAGAAGGAAAATCATACTTGTCCCTGAAAACTGGATGGTACTTGTTTTGAGCCTTGCTCTTATAGCGTTTGCTTTCATCCCAAACTTTTTCACTTGAGCATTTCCTTGTTAGAAGATGACAGTTAATTTTGATACTAGAAAAGTAGAACAGGTGTCTCTTACAACAGTGAAATTTCTCTGTGATTGTCTTAGGGTCAGAGGAAGACACATTATATCAGAGCAGTACTTCTCCTCTTCAAATTATTGAGAGTTTTTTGGAAGCTCTCACAAATGCAGACAAAGATGGAAGAGTTGTTGTTAACAAGCAAGGTGAGGAACTTTCTAATTTGTTTCAACTTGAACATGTTCTCTAGTGTATAGCCTATCAGGCGAATGTTATGTCTGGTTTAAGAGGATGCAGCAACCAGGAGTATTTTGTACTTTCTCCTAGTCTATCACATGGTATATCCCCTAACATTTAATCATAGTTACTTGAGTAACTATGATTTAATTGGCCGGTATCCATTGGGTGAGAAGGGGTACTGTGGAAATAGTGTGTGTGACCCGATATAAGAGCACAAGACTTCACCCAGGGGTAAAACTTGGATTGGTCAATTCTTTTGTCAAACCTTTTTCACCCTTAAAAGATACCAATTCTAAACAACACATAATCTCCTGTCATATTTTTTTCGGCTCAATTCCCTAAAAGGTAACGCAATGATCCCACTGTAGACCATTTGAGGCTGAACACCCTAAATCAGGTACCCTAAATGGCAGGGTCAATTATAACAACTTATTTCACTCACCAGCATGCTGTAACTTGTTGTTAATGGGTGGCTGCATATCCTGTGTTTTTAACAACAGATCGACTCAGTTGTTCCAGCCTGAAGTTTCTACTTCTGAATCCTGCAGTCCATTTTACAAGTATTGTCAAAGAAGCCAGAGCAGTTATTGTGGCTGGAGGAACAATGCAACCTGTAAATAATTTGCTTATGCAATGTTCAGTCCAGCTATTTTTAAGTTATATTATCCGTGTTATTAGACAACTTATTCCCCATTGATGGACCCGACAGTCAACAAGAAATGGAGCAGGAATGTTACCTACCATCATGTTCTGACATTGCCTGAAATGATTCAGCATTGTCACAAGTGGTGACTCTGTAGGTTGACATATCCATGATCTCCCAGATTGTTATCAGTTGTCACACCTATGGAATGGTAACCCATTAAAGACTGACAATTAAGCAAAATAATACACTCTGTGTATAAACTTTATAACAAACTATTTTGAGGTTTTACTTAAAACCTAATCTTTCTATTTTACCTTTCAGATGTCAGATTTCAAAGACCAGCTCTTTACTTGTGCAGGACTCCCAAGTGAAAATATAGTAGAGTTTTCTTGTGGTATATTTAATTCTTTTCCTAGACTGTAAACTTTCTTTTTCCAGGTATTTAAAAGCGTTGCAATAACCTCTAGGTCGTATTTTTTTCCCAGGTCACGTTATCCCAGCAGAACATTTGCTCTCCGTGGCGTTAGATAGAGGCCCTTCGTGTAAAGAACTGGATTTCACTTACCAGTCTAGAGATTCTGCCCTGTTGGTAAGACTAGCTTGTGACTGGCCCCAATTTCGCCATTAGACAAAGCGCAGCAGTGGCCGAAAAAGTCGTTCAATTCACGTCGATACTCGGGTTATTTTGATCGTCTTTTAATCGAAAGAAGCTGTCAAGAATTAGTATGATAGCGGACTCCAAATTGTTTCGTCTTGAATTAATTCTGTGGAATTTAGAACAAATTTTAGCTAACCATTTTAACCCTAAGTCCGCCATTTTTGTTTCATACTTACCGGAAGTTGATAGGTAGTTGTTACTTCCGGTTCTTTGAGAGCGAGGCAGTGAACAAATCAGTAACTAAATTTTCCCTCAAAACTTCAGCCGGGCGTAGTGGCGCACGCCTGTAATCCAGCTACTCTGGAGGCTGGGGTTGATGAATGGCTTGAGGGCGGGATTCCTGGGGGTGACTGTCCTATGTAGATCGGGTGTCCGCGCTAAGTTTGGTGTCAATATGGTGAACTTAGAGGAATCTTGAGTTCTCCAGGTTGGTTAAAGAGGAGCGAACCGGCCCAGGGTGGAAACACAGCAGGCAAAAGCTCCCGCGTCAAACAGTAGTGGGATAGCACCTGTGAATAGGTGGTCGTTCACAGCCCGGTCAAGATAGTCGAACTCGACTCTGTTTTTTTTTTTCTTTTTCTTTTTTCTTCGTTTAATCTTTCTTTTTCTTCGGCTAGTTCGCTTTTATTTTTCCTATGAACGGTTAACGAAAAATTATTGTTTCTATTTTTGCTCGTCTCCTTATTTCTACCTACAGGTCTTTTTTTTATTATTTTTCTTTTTCAGAAATTGGTTCATGTGAATTCTACTGTATTCACTACGCTTCATAGTAGACAATATAATTCTATAGCATTGTATGGCATTCTAATCTTAACACTCTAAGAAAATATCAGCTATAATTGTGTTTTAGAAGGCACGTTAAAAATTTTATTAAAAGAAATTCAAATCAACGTATTTCTTTAGTACCAATCTGGTTATCCCATTGTTAACTAATTTGGATGACTTTTCTTGTAGCCTTTCGAAATTTCCTCTCCGGGTCGTCCACACTTGGAGGGCGAAAAACAAAAACACTCAGACCTTAATGTTGTGTTTCAGAAAGAGGAGTTAGGTCGGCTACTTATCAACATTTTTGCTGTCGTCCCTGGTGGTGTGGTATGCTTTTTCTCGTCATACGATTATGAGCAGCAAGTTTACAAGCACTGGCATACAACTGGCATTCTTGATAAAATGAACGCGCGGAAAAAGGTATTTTTTCCTGTTCATTTGTTTGTCTTTGCTTGTGTAGCGTTTTAACACCTTTTATTTTTTTATTTTTGTCATGAAGGTGTTCAGAGAACCAAGAAAAGCTAATCAGCTTGATCAAGTGCTTTCATCATATTCTGCTTGCATTAAGGTTAGCACAGAAAGCCAAAATTTTTGAGCGAGATATAACAGTTATACCAGTTAGCGAGCGAAACGAAACGGGAGGAAATCCTGGGGGCGAGAAGTTCGCGATTCTCGCCCCCAGGATTTTGCGCGGCCTTTCTTTTCCTCGCGGTTTTTTGTCTCGCGTCACGCAAAACGGACTAAGCGATAGACGGACTACTCGTTCTCATACATGTATCATAAATGTACAGTTACCCTATTCGAAGAATCTTATGTAGGGAACAGGGAGTTTTGATAACAATAGACATTATTTATCTTGAATATGCACAATTAAGGTACACTCGCTATTCATCAGTTCACTTGGAAGCTACAGTAAAATTTCTCTTCAAAAAACGTTTCTGAACAGCTTATTTTGTTTTCGGGATTATTCATTAGCTTTCGTTTGCCTTAAGAAAATATTTTGGTTTTAAAAAAGTTGTTGCGTCTGAACTTAAAAAGAATAGCGCATAGTAAAACATTCATTGTTGTTCCTTCATATAATTATTCATTAGAAGTCGGCTGTGACTGCAAACACAACGTCTCCGCATGGTGCGGTGTTATTCTGTGTGGTAGGAGGAAAAATGAGTGAGGGAATCAACTTTTCCGACGACCTCGGAAGGTATGGTTAATAAAGCAGCACAGTATTGGATCTGACAACGACACATTTTGTGCGAACGCTTCATATTTTTCGTATACATGTATAGCATAATTACGTTCAATTTCGCGTGATTCATTGCGTCTATTTTCACATCAGGTGTGTGGTGATGGTTGGACTTCCTTATCCAAATATTTACTCTCCGGAGTTAAAGGAGAAAATGACTTACCTCGATTCCACTTTAGGGGTAAGCTTCTCTCTATGTTTTGACTACTTTTTTTTCAGAATCGTCGTGAAATAACGTTTTTTTTTTTTTTTTTAAATAATACACTTTTATTTCAATAAGGTACTAAAACGAAAAAAAAAGAAATACGAAGCTACTTACAATACGATAATTACTAACACAACAGTACTTAAAATGCTACTAACAACAATATTACGATACAATGCAAATTGATACATTACGTTGTCCGGACGGTGGACTGGAGCACAGTTGTGCTTATTTCATCGTCTTTTGGAAAAGTCTTCCAGATCACAGTTTTTAGGGATTTTATTTCTCTCAGTACATTATATTGTTACAAATTGACGTTTTCTCTTTTTTATTTATTCTTATTTATCTATTTATTTTTCTTTTCTTTTTAGCCCAAAGCTGGCCAAACGCATTACGAAAATCTGTGCATGAAAGCTGTAAATCAATCAATAGGTGAGGAATAGTTTTTTCGCCATAAAAAGAAGAGAGAGTAACTATAACAAAGACATCTCGTGAAAAACAGGATGCATATCTATCCTGGCCAAACCAAAATAATCACATTCAGCCAATCACAAAGAAATAAGCACAACGAACTAATCAGAAAACGAGGCAGAAACATGTGACCCGTGCCGAGCGCAGAAAAACACGCAACCGATGCCAAGCGCGGGAAAATGCGCGTTAGTCAATTGGAAATCATGATTGGTTGAGCTTTGTTCCTGAATGGTTTGATAGCAATCGTGGTTGCTGTGATTGATCAAAGTACATTGCGCGAATTTTTGGAAAGCTTACTCGAATTTTTCGAAAGTTTACTTGCTCTGGAAAGCAAAGCCAAGCTTATACATGAATCAACACCTTTGAATAGCTGAGAATCTGCGCTTTTTTTTTTTAAATATCCAGGTCGTGCTATTCGCCACAGAGGAGACTATGCAACCATCTTGTTGCTAGATCAGCGCTACGGGTCTGCTAGGATACAAAGAAGCTTACCAGGTTGGATTTCAAACCGACTCCAACATCACGCTCGTTTCGGATCTGCATTTGCCGCCATTCGCAAGGTAAGCTACTGAGTGGGGAGGAGTGAGGTATGACTAGCTGCAAGTAGGTCATAGGCTCCTGCTAGTTCCCAGTCTTTTTTAAGGAGAGAATACTCCATTTCCGAGATACGTTGTGCCTCTGTTTCAAAACGAGTCTGTGTAAAACTTCTCATCTGAAAATGAGCTTGACTTACATGGAAATGAACTTTAGACGAAACATATGGCAACTCAGAAATGGCCTATTCTAAGATGAAGGAGATGTTAACAATTTTGATGAATGAAGATATATGAAAGAGGTCATAGATTAGAAGATTCCTCTAGATTATATGAATTAGTTTTATGCTGGTTGCAAGAACGGAATCATGAAAAAAAGTTCAAGAGAAAGTATAAACACTAGTTCGTAAAAAGACACTGTTAACTATCAGATCATTTTATCATATTTTCATATTTCTTTTTCTTTTCAGTTTTTCGTGGACAAGCGAGAGACGGATGGAATCACCGACCAAGAAGTACAACCAGCTACTTAAAGCTCTAATTTCAATATTTAAAGTTCAAGTCAAAGATTTCTCTGCAAAGACTATTGATGGAAAGAACTTAAATATTTAATTGATATATTTAAATACTTGATTGATATTTTTCTCAGTCACAAAAGTTTGTAATTGCATATCTATATTTTTGAAGAGTAAAAATGTATTTTGGTGTAGCTGCAGGCTTAAGAATGTCTTGTGACTACAGACATGTGATGACTGGAGCATAATTGCTTATTCTTAGTTGTTTCACGTATGGATTGTGTTTAATGATGAAAAACCCGAATAAAAAGTTGCAATAGAACGTAGTCTTAGAGTATTCATAGTTTTATTGTAGACTGTCATTAGGACTATTTTTACAACTTCACATTCAGAGTGACTAAAATTCCGGGAACGCATAGCATCAAGGACAGCTCACTTTTAACTGCCGCTCGTACAGTCTTGCGAGCGCAGACACCATATGGAAGGTTTTCACCCATAATTCTTAGAGTAGCCCGGATTCGCATTTAGTGTCCGTTCAAGTTTAACAAGTACTTTTACGAAAACAGGTGATGCAATTTTTTTCAAAATATGGCGGCGTTGTTGTCTATAATTATTGAAAACGGACAGTAGTAATGGAAATTGATGGAAACTCGCCAGTATGACTCCCTTGGCACTTCAGCATCTTTCAGTTTGAAAATGACTTATTTTCCGATTAGCCCACATTTAATTGAGTCGATAGACTCGAAGTGCTCGGTTCATAAACTACTGTTAGACAGCTGAGAAAAGAGAACTGGAGTTCCCTGTAGACTGATATCGTTACACCGGTCACTTCCTGCGCTGGCGAACAATGGAGAAACTTGATTGGGAGTCCACAGTTTGCTCAACATACTGGAAGGAATGCCAACACCGTAGGGTGTAGAATGTAAATTAACAAGGATTGAACTCCTGTTAAACTCTTTTTCACCGTCACATTGGCTAACGTTTGAAAGTGAGGCTGCCTCGTTTTCATACACGACACGGAGGACAGGACTCTCGGAAGGGAAAAAGGAACATTCAGAAGTTGAGAACAGAGGGACTGAGTTGAGTTCCTCTTTGCTGCAAGAGCGGGCGTGGACGGCAAAACTTGTTGAAGGCGAGAACAGATTGGGTGTTGAGCTGCCGTGGGTGCACCGAGACCGTGTTTTATCTTCAACTAGTCTTGGAGAGGAAAACAGATCTGCTGTCTGAGAACGACCTTCCACAACAGACAACGATTGAGAAAACAAATCAGGAGAGAAGGGTGCAGAGGCCATCATGTCGCAACTCTCATTTAACATGGAGACCGCACTGTTACCATGGAGATCCATAGACGTTGATCGATCCCCTTGTTGACCGTTGTCGGTTTCATTTGCATTATAACCATCACTGCGTGACCGCATTCTTTCACTTTGCTCATTCCTCAACGGTGTATTACAAACGATGTCTTTTTCGTGGTGGGCGTCTTTGCATCGCCTCGTACTGATATTGTTCACGTATTCGTGACCATTGGCATGCTGCGAAATAGATCTTCGCTGGCATCTCAAGTTTGTTCTTTTAAGTAACTGACTAGGCTTCTCTACTGCTCTGCTTTCAGTGCGCATATTTTCAGTCATGTCAGCGAAAACACTTTCGCAGTCTCTTAGCAATTGCGAATCAGAACAATCAATGTCGTGCACTAGTTTATCCCAGTACGAAGAACAGTTTGCTCTGCACGGCAGCCTCGTGTCCTCTTGCACGCAAAATCCCATATCGCTGGATATTTGCATTTTATTTTCGAGAGATTCACTTGAGATTTTAGTATTGTTTGTTTTACCAATGTCCTTTACAACATGGCCTTTAATCACTAAACATTTAGAGCCCTCCAACTCGCAGTGAGGTTTACTGTTCAGGTAAGCGGCAGATACTGCGGAAGTTCTTGGCGATTCGCTCATTGGTATATCATCGCAATCAAGTTCCAGGTCGGCCAAGAATGCGTCCAAATCTTCCGAAGATGGAAAATCGGTAAACTCTGTGAAATCTTCTGCATTTGTAGCGCGAGACAGCTCACAAACAACGTCCTTTAACGTCGCAATTTCTGTTGTCATAGACTGTACGGAAGGAACTGTTTGACCGTCCTCTTCACCTAAAGCGTCCCTTTCCAGATCAATAAGAAATGCACTGAGGTCCTCAGATGAAGGCAAGTCGTCATACTCCGTCCATTCTTGAGAAAAATGCTGTTCCGTGAAGTTATCAACAGCTTTGGTGTTTGGTTCTCCGGATTTCAAGACTGCTGAAGTCAGGGACTGAATCACACAAGGCGGACAGTGTGAGATATTGGTGTTCATAGATTCGTTTGGGAACGAAGATGGATCGTCGAGATCTAATGAGAGCCGTGAGAAAAAACACAAATCTAACTTAACCAAACATCAAAGGAGCTCAGTCATGATATTTTGGCCGCATAATTTAAAGGAATCTGAAAATGGTAGTTTATTAAGATGGAAAAAAATCAAATAAGGATGGAGAAGATTGACACGGATTAAGGAAAAATTTTGCTAAACTTTTCAAGATGCGCAAACCTTGACCTACCTCCTTCAAATAAAAATTAGTATTTTGTTCTTGGCGGGAAATGTTTTTTTTTTTCTATTTCTGTTTTGTGTTCTATATGTAAGCCTTGGCACGTTGGGTTTTTCTGTTCTTGGCCGTACTACTTAACAAGTTTTGAATTAAACCTATTTCCTTAGACCAAGTGTAAGAATATGTTTTTCACTTGGAATGATTGGAACAATTAACGACCCATTTACTGCCAGAACCAATTTTACCTGGAAAAGCATGATCGGACTTCTTCCTGCCCTTAGTATCGGAACTTTGCCAACTCCCTTGTCTCGGCACACTACCAGAGGAGGGCTGTGATGAGCCTGTTAGCACTAGAGGTGTGACCATGGAGCCTAATTCTTGTGGTGTGCAGTAAATTGATGAGGTCCTTGTTTCTTGAAGAGAAGCACGTCTTGCTGCCAAAAACGCCTCGTAACTCCCTTGATATAGTGGTGAGGGCTGAGAGCTCTTTAGACTTAGTGAATCAGGCGTGCTTCTGTGTAACTGTTTTAAATATTCATTCAATATCTGAAGCACTGTGGGGCTTTGTTCGCCTGAGGAGCAAGGCAATATTTGGCAAGCTAAAAGACTGGGAAATTTTTCAGAAGGACAACCTGCTCTTGCTGATTTGCGCTGATTGTTTAGAATGTTTTTGAGGCGAAAAGGAGAGTTGCGAGAGACTTGCGAAGCTGTTCTACAAGGTGAATGTATTCTGAAGCCAAACTGTAGCAGGGAACCAACGAAACACTGCTCCATAGCTTGGTGAACAGCACGACTCCATGGGATGAGAGAAGATACATCAAATTTAACACTGGTCACAAACCTGAAACACAGAACAGCTTTATAATAACTGAAAGGCGGAGCAATGTGAAAGTCCGCATCACGATATACGTCCGAAAAGAAAATTACAAGCTTCCGTATTTCACACTACACGACACTGCAGAGCAAGAAGACGAGGTGAATCAGCACACCTGGGGGAGCATCATTTAAAATGGACAGGGGTTGCTGCCGGAAAATTTGAAAAGAATACCAAGACCCTGTTTTGTGGGCAAGGCCTGCAAACTCTTACTATCTGAGAGACCTGATCAACCCTGTAGTAGTAGTACGAGTTTTCCTAAGAAGTCTTTTCATTAATTCCATTAATGCCCAGGTAGTGTGTGCACAGAGTCTGACAGAGTCTGACAGAGTCTATGACAGAGTCTGAATTTGAAACTACCGGTACAGTACAAACCCGCATACAAGAACATGGTGGTTTAAGAACCGGCTGGCAGAAATTTTAGTAGCCAAAAATATAAGAACCAAATGTCTTGCCAGGCAACATAAAATTCTCATAATTCAGCTGTGAACAAATACTGTAAAGTACTGTAAAAATTCAGTTTCTCTTTCTGAAGAAATTAAGAACCTAATTAAGAATCTACTTGACTTAAATTGCCTTAAAATGTAAGAATGTAACAATGGCTGCATAATTATGAAATTAGTCACCTTTGAAGCTGTTATTAGGGTCATTGCACAGCACTTCTCCCCCACTAGACTATGGTGAAATCAACCTCGTTCCCAGGGACTTTTCCCTGGCTTGGGGGCGGGGCCACCCCCAAGCCAGGGAAAAGTCCCTGGGAACGAGGTTGTGGTGAAATTTGGTAGAAAGTTTATGTTTTCAGTTATTAGCAAAGATCCTTAAGACGACCTTAGAATAAATTTCTTGCATATTATAGGGGACCCAATAATAAGCTGCAGATGTGCGAACTTTCGATCTCAAGAATATACTGTGAATGTATCTTCGTTAGTTGTGCTACTTAGTGCAATCTGGACCTTAAAATTTTTGGCATAACTTACACAGGGCCCCTATTGATACCAGCCAATGGCTGATGGAGCCATCCTGCCTAAGTTTGACTTGACTTGACACCAAATCATAATTTTCTTAAGAACCTACAGGGTTCATGCCCTTTCTGCAGAATCTGATTTTATTTAATGAAGAATTTCAAAGGTCCTTGAAAAGAACTTTGAAGATTCACGATTTCCTGGAAGTTTTTTCACCAACTGAAGATATCAAGTCAACTGTCTGATCAACATCGACATAATATTTATTATTCTCATTGCTGCATTAGCAAGTTAATTTTGTATCAGCAGGTACAAGACAAAATAGATGTTTCTCACTGCAGTATTAGGAATAAAATTTTGAAGTCAAACCTCATGAAGCTTGTGGCTGATGTTCCAAAGAACCTGTCCAGACAGCCACCGAACACTGTGATCTGGGCCAGGTGTGTTCTATCTGATGCCAAAACACTGATCCTGTACCGATACTGAACCCCCTCTGCACTGTACTTAATGCTGCAACCCTCACACCAGAATCTGCCGAAGAAAAATGGTTGATAATAACAATCTACACTAGTCTTTTGTAGGAGAGTACAGTGAAATAATGAGGTCTGGCCAAAAGGTACATACACAGTCTGTTTTTCTCTCAAAATCACAAAAAATAATACGGGGTGAGAGTTTGGGGCAAGATTGGACAAGGTATTGGGATGAGATGAGGGAATATAGTTGAATCCATTATCTATGAACAAATTGTTAAATGTTTGGGGTTTGAGGTAGTCAGTAATATTCTGTATATTATACAGACAATGATGCTTAAATGTATTATCCAGTTTTCCAAAACTGCCAAACTAAGGCCTCAAGGTCTTAATCGCCAACTTCAAATCCTCCGTAACTCAACAGCCGGTTCATGCTACATGGATCGCAAAACTCTTCTATCTTTTTCAAAAATAAGCTTTTACTCACCTCACATCGTCTTCTCTGGTAAGAACTTTCTTGTGACATCGAGTGCAACATGGATAGCAGAATTTGTCACGAATAGACACAACAGTAGCCAAAACAAACACACTTCGCGTTTCCATCACAGACACGAATCACATACTTTGTCTTTCACCATTAATCATTTTGTTTACTTCAAGCTGTAGCAAACTTCACCAGAGAAATCCAAAATGGCGCTCATTTTAGATAAACCAATCAGATCATCGAATAGAAGGGAATGGTAGGCCCCAGTCTAGGACGAGCCAGTGTAAGTCACGATAGCTAAAAGATTCAAAGATCCCTTCAAGACAAAGTTCAAGTCGTAATCAGATTCATTAATTTGTTAGACTATTTCAAGCTATCAAATCTTTTCACTGAGGTAGGCATGTATTTAAATCAGAAGCTACTGTGACGGAGGCTGTCCATCATCCATCGATGAAGCTGAGCTGACTGGTATGATGTAATGGGCTTTTTTTAAAATAAGTTTGCTTCTCACCATTTTTGGTTGTATATCGGTTTTGGGGAGTGATGATGCTATTCTACAATTTCAATGCTTGAGGGTGGAGCTGAAAGAAGTAAGCCCTAACTCTGTTGGTCCAACAATTTTTAAAGAACTAGGGCATGGGAGGAGGGAGGAGGAGGGTGCAGACTTGAAGGTATTTGTTAATTAATTTCAAGGAAGCTAGATTCAAATTCCCTACATTCGGGAAAATTTTTGTCATAGACGGGTTTGACAAAAAAATATAAAATTCTCAATCCTAAGGCAGCACCTAAGTGTTAAAATTGCTTCCCAGGGTAAGGCTCACTGAATCCATTTCCCATGGTTAGCTCCCTACCCTTGGGCTTAGTATTGATAGTTATTGTGGAGGGTATGTGAGTTTGTGTGTGGCAGGGGAGGTTTTGATCATTCTGGCCTAGCATTTTCTGCAAAGAGAGGGTGGCTGAACTCCCTTGCATCCACTGCTGATCTCATGTTAGCAATAAAACATTTGATTAGAATCTGATTTTGCAGTATTGGACCTTTATTGAGTACTCCTGTGTAGTATGCCATTCTCCTTAGGCTCAATTACCAGAATCAAGTGGAACAGAAATCAAGTCTACTTTAAATTCTTCTCACTTGTAATTAAAGAGAGGGATTCATGGTTCAATGCACGTCTTAATTAGTCAAAATACTTTTGTTCGCTGCTTATCAGTATGTTATCACTTTAAAAACCCCACTCAGATGTAGTTCAGTAATCACATTCTATAGTTAGTTGCGGCAGAAAGACAGATAACCAAAAAATTTCAGAAGATTCCAGTGGATTTTAATGACTCTCAGTGGACTAAATAATACAGACATATGCCAAATTGTGAAACATTCCTTTAATGGATGACTGAATTTGATGTTTTAATTCATCCAGTTGTTAACCCACTGAAAAACTAAATTATTTAGTCTGATAAAATGCATTGAGGGAGAGAAGCTGCAACCACAACTAGTACTGTAGTACTGTCTAGTAGAAAGAAATTAATTTTGTCATCATTTTGTCATCATTTTTCATTAAAAAAACTGTTTTTATATAACCCCTTGACTTTTGCAAAAAACCCTATTGACAAAACTCTATGTATGCATTCATAAAAGATCATTTTTCTTCAATGTTAAATTTTCACGTTCCTACAAAATACAATAATAATATTAAAAATATATAAATCATGTTTAAAACCAACTAATTTTATATACAATATTTACACAATCTTTCTCCTTCATTTCACAATACATTAAGTCCGATACTAAAAATGTTTTGTACACATTACAATGTAGATTGCATCTGTATCTATGGAGAACTGACAAATATGTTTTATTTGGTGTCTCTATACTCTGCAACAAGACAATGGTCCCCGAGCACAAATGTTATGCCCGCCAAGGGTGATGCCAGCAGGATTGCCATCAGCAGCAATGTCTTTTGTTTCTGCAGCTTCTACACTTTTTATGTTCCTCTTCAGTTGAGTTGCCATGCTCATGAACAAGTTCTCCACATTGTCTGCCTCTTTTGCAGATGTTTCCATTGCAGCACAGCCTTCATTCTGGGCAATCGCTTGTGCACTCCTGAAATCCACTTCCCTCTGGTGCGAAAGGTCATTTTTATTCCCTACAATGTACATAAGCACCTTCTTGCTTGTGAATCTGTGGACGTCATCAAGCCAATGTTGTTGCAAGTTTTCAAATGATTTCCTATTGGTGATGTCATAAGTTATAATGACCCCATCTGCATTATGATAATAACTGTGGGTAACGGAGCGAAAACGTTCTTGACCAGCCGTGTCCCAAACTTGTAGCTAGAAAGATAAACCAAGAAGAAATTGTTGAGGATAAGTTCAATGATAATCAAGGTTGGTTTTCTTAATTTTTATTTTGTTTGTCTTCAAACCTCCCAATAACTTGAACCAAAGATCTTTTCCTTCCTGACCTCAGACACTAATTTTTCTAACTAGCCCATTTTTTGAATTAATTTTCGTTTCAAAAATCTGGATAATTTTGCTATGAAGCTCTGGTGTGATATACACCTAACTGAAAAAAAAGACTGAAGAAGCATGTGTATATTTATTCAAGGTCTTAGGATTACTTATTAACTGTTGATATTTACTTGTTTATTACCCCCAACAGAGTGCAGGATATTAAAATGAGCTTGGGATTGGGAGTAAATTTCCTCATAATTACAAAAGTAGCAATAGTTATTTCCTATAATTATGTGAGTGAAACACAGCACACAAACCCACTTTTACATTTTGAGATCCTAATGACAATTTTTTTTGCGCAGTCTATCATAACCCCTCAATCTCCCTCTTAGAAAAATGTTATCAAATTTTTTTAATAAACATTCTTTTATCATTTTTAAAGAATTCAGCTGTGAAGAAATTATATTGCAGTAACAGTCCCCTTATCATACATGAAAAATTGAAGAGGTATTTACTTTATGCGCCTAAGCAAATTTTGCATTTCGATAACAGCCTAACTCACAATACAATTTTTTCATTGACATGATGGATTTGATAATTAAGAAAAGAAAAACTTGAATATAAAACGAATGAATATCAAATTAGAATTTAGTAAGGAAACAATTATTTTATTTATTAGCCAGGTAAATTGGGGAGTTTTCTAATATTAACCTTTTAACACACAATACGAAAAATTTGTATTTGTTACAGATATTCAAGAACGAAAAATACACAGGTACACACATAATTAAGATACGTGACCGAAAATTAAAAACAGCTGATTAAAACAACTGCACAGCGGAAGTTTCCTGTTTTCCCTAAAGCGTAGTAATTCAACTGCTAAGTGAAAGCACGAGTGTTGTGCACGAAAGTAAGAAAATGTTATTTTCCATTGTCGGCAATCTTACGAGTCGATTGAAACTTTGAGTATACAAGTAACAGTCAGCTGTATTACAAATTGCAAAAGTTAAAAGTTAAAAAAAGAAAAGTAAGATGGAAGTCGGGTTCGTTTTATGCAGCTCATTTCAACTATACTGCTGTTACGGAAAATCTGCTGCAGCACGAAAGTGAGCTAAATAAAGGAGATGACGGAGGTTTCTAATGATATCGACAAGTACCAAACAAGTACCAGCAAAAATGTATTTAGCACGGCTTAAATTAAAATACATCAAACGAAGGAATATAATAAATCTGAACAAATCATCCACAGGGAAAAAAATGTGACAGTAACATCATAGGCGAACGTTTTGTGCTGAAAATTTTATTCTCTATTTGACATTTTCAAAAATGGTTAATAGCCGCTAAATTCATAATGCGGTTTTGAAAATTCAAAACAAAATAAAAAAACTTACAAATGATGCCAGCATAATTTTTGCTTGTATTGGGCTTATGTATATATCAATTTGCGGGGAAAAAAAGCGTGTCTTCTGAAAAATAATCTAGTAAAGTAAGATATTCAAATAAAATAAAATATACAACAGAGCTGATGAAATGACAAAAAAAAACGAAAAAGGAGCTTTGCTCCCGCGGCCTTCGAACCCATACAAGACAAGCCGCACGCGCGGCCCTTGCCAAACTTACGCAAAATAACGAAAGACGAAGTAACAACTAAATACAAGCTTACCTTGACTTTTTCTCCGTCGACTTCTACGGTTCGTATCGTGAAATCCACACCGATCGTTGGACCTTGTGAAGGAGCAAAGAATCCCTTCGTAAATCTCTTAACAAGACATGTTTTTCCAACGTTGGCATCGCCAATCAAGATTATTTTGAACAGATAGCTGTAGTCCTCCATTTCACTGCCAAATCTTTTTAAAAATGATCACCACGGAAATTGCGAGCTTCGTTTTCCTTTTATATCCCAAGAGCAAGGCTAGTAGGAAGTCAATTGAGATTTTGACAGGGGAAAACCAAGCTTTTGAGCAGAAATTTTCTCTGTCAAATTTAGAAAGTTACATGTTGTTCAATCACGCGCGAATCAACTAGAAACATTGTCTTCAATTGTTCCGATTGGACAAGCCTACGATGACGTCATAGAAAACAACTTTATTGATTGCACGTGGACTTCCGGGACGAAGGTGTTTCACTTTCCACGCATTCAATTTCCGGTTTCGCTGTATTCCCTTGACGTGGGCTATTTTTGTCGAATTAGCTTGCAATCTCCACACGTGATAAGATCCAGCATATCAAGTCGGCGTTGCAATTTGTTTGCTTTAAGCGATCAGTATGCTATTTATGGTATCGTAAAATGGAAATTGAAACGAGCAATTTCAAGCCCCGCTTTCACGTCTCTGAGGTGATCTGACCTGCAGAGACACCACAGAACCTTTTTAGGTGAATCATACAACATTCACACACACACAGAAAGCCTCTCATTTAATACGCGATCACTGAAGCGGTCGCGCAAAACTTCGCAAGCTGATGATCATAACACGATTCACCTCGCCGAATGAACTTTGTCCTTTCAATATTAATCTAGGGGAAATAATCTTGCAGGTTCCTTTATGGTAAACAATATAAACCACATACTTTACGACGTGCATGTTTTTGAAAAAAAATATCACAAGCGTTTAGGAAATGACTCAGTGTTAGAAAATCTGATTATCTTGCGAGAGGCCGGAACATGCCTATTATATGGAGTCTGGGCAGGGTGATGACACAAGGTAATGATTATGGGGTGGAGGGGTGAGGTGGTGCATTTATAAATAATAATGAGATCAGATCAACTTCAGTGCTTGTTTTTATTTCTCTGTGTATTCCTTAAGAGAAATCGACTGAGGAAAAAGACAAGCATTCCCATTGGTGATTTTGTACTTCCAGAAAATACCCATACCTCCCCCACAGAAGGGAATTTTTGTAAGACCCCACCCCACTCCTCTAAAAATACAAGTTAAGCTTCATATATTTTTTTGTTCTTACATAACCCCTACTTTTTCAGTGGGTGGGAGTGAAGATATTTTCTGGATCTGCACAAAATTTGCAGGCGAGTCATTCACATGTACGGCAAGCCTCTCTAATATGCGGTCACTGAACGAATCACACATAAGAAATTTTACAAGCTGAGGAACCTTGCTGAATTAACATCGCATGAACTTTGTCCTTTCAATATTAGTCCAGAGGAAATAATCCTTAGGGTTCCTACATGGTGAACTATATAAATCACATACTTTATGAGGTGCATTTTTGGAAAAAAATTAAAAAAATATATGATCATATGTACAGGTGTCTAGGAAAAGACTCAGTGTTAGAAACTCTGGTTATCTTGCAAGAGGAAAATGTGCCCTTGTAGTCTGGGCACAACAGCAATTGGGTGACGACACAAAATAATGATAAGTGGGGGAGGGGTTAGGTGGTATATTTTGATAAATAATAGAGATAAGATCAATAAAGATCGTTTGGCAGTCATATTGTGCTTTATTTATTAACTTTACAGACTCCAACCCAACAATATAAAATTATTAGCTCTTAGTGCATCAATGACTTTCCTTTTTAACACAAATCTAACTTATAGACACTTTCATCCTTTTCAAATTTATCGATCAGCTATTTTATATTACATTTTCAAGTGGCACATGCTGTACAATAATTCATAAACTATATTTCTTGACTATTTTATTTTATTCCTGCTTGTTTTTATTTCTCTGTGAATTCCTTAATAGAAATCAAATAAGGAAAAAGACAAACATTAACATAAAGGATTTGCTACTTTGTTTCCAATTGCTCATTGCGTAGTTCCAGGAAATACCTCCCTCACAAAATACCAGTTAAGCTTCATTGTTTTGGTCTTAAGTAATCCCCACGTCACCCCCAGAAAATTCCAATCCCTTCTGTTGGGGGAGGGGGGAAGTATATTTCTTGGTACAGCGCATTGTAAGATATAACATGTAACAATAATGTTATTTATTTACAATAGATCTGGCTTCCCTTTTATGTCTCCTGATCATTTAATTCAAATCATTGTATCAATATTAATCTAAGTGAATATTGTATTGAGAGATTATTCCGAATTCAAATTGTTCACTTTTTATCACCAAGTCCAATAAAGTAAATCTGTTTTGCTACTAAGATGCCTCTTTGATCAGCATGCAAAGAAAGTCATTTCTCATAGAACAAAGCGAATCATGATTTTTTCAGTGGTTTTTTCAGGATAGTGTATTCTATCCTTTGCTTGCAGATAGGCAAGAAGAAATGTGAAGTAACTAGAGATAAGTGAGAAAGTATGAAATATTTTGAGGACTATTGAGACTGACGTTCATGTTAGCACATCACAGTTTTTGAAAATTGGTTTACTTTGCACCCTGTTGAATAATAAGGTCCGAGTTTTAGAAAACCATAATGACAAACTACAACATCGCTGAACAAAAGGTTTAAATGTGCAGAACAAAGGTTGTGCAAAGAAATGTACAGAGAATTATAATTCACATTATAATTCTTGGTACATTTCTTTGCTGTCCTCTGTAAAAATGATGTACAGTAAAATAACCAAATTCTGCAATGTCTGGAGAACAAGAACCATGACAGGTAATAATTATTTTTTAAATTTATGTTTCAAATTTGTTGTTGTGTCCCAGATTCATTTTTGCGATTGTCTTGACAGTGATAAGCGAAGGATATGACTTTAGACAACCACGCAATTGGTAGGTAAAATATAAAATCATGTTTTAATTGGCATTGTCCTTAATTGGCATTGACCTCCTCGGTGTGGCCATTGTGGTAACTTAAACTTCCCATTAACTCAATCAAAGCCTATATAACTACTCTTTAAGACAATTGTGGACCAAGGAGGGCCTGATTACAGGGTAAAAGTCGTAATGAGTGAAAATGCACCAAATTTACCCACATGTACAGAATTTGGAATTGAAATGAATTAGTTCAGATTGGCATGACCTGGAACACAACTGAGATCTGGACCAAATACTTTGTGTACATCTAATCATATCATATTATTACTTCTGTGGTACGGGCACTGAAGTAAATTGCCATGTTCTTTGAGCACAAAGTAATCTCTAAACCACAGGAGAAGTACATATCTTCATAGAGAAGCAAGAGGAGCAACCAAGTGACGTCTGCAGTTCGTATCATATAAAGTGTTCCTAAATTCCCAAGTTCTTAACAGATAACTTGACAAATTTAGACCTAGTAATTTTGTTTTCTAAAATAATCCAGGGATTGGAAACACTCAAACTTGTGGCATAACCCATGCACATTATATTGCTAAATAAATATGTACATGTATGAACATAGATAAGCCATTTTCTTTTATTATTACCGATAATTTTCTATCAGGAAAAGAAATAGAATCTCACTAATTCTCATGAAATCTCCCAATTTTTTTCACGAGTCTCGTGGTTTGCCTTTAACAGGTGTTTGCAGGTCTGTAACAGACTGTGTCCTGTTGTGGGAAATGTCTCGACCACCGAGAGGAGACTCCCCTTTCCAAAGGTTCAACAATATAATAAGGTCTAACTGACCAATCAAAGTTAAGTGTAAATTGTAGAGACCTTTACTTATAATGAGCCAGCGTTCTTGATCATGAGGATTCGCAACAATTCTTCTTCTGATTTCCTGTTTCATTCTTGAGTTTAATTTTCTTCTGGGAATTTCTGAATTTCCCTGATTTAGTTCTTGACTTGGAGCTTTCGACTGATGACTCCAGAGACGTGTAACGTGGAAGTCGATCCATGAAACTTTTTGAACGTACAAGTTTATGAGAAAGTGTTAGAAAAATGGATTCAATTGTCTCCAGTTCTTCATCATTTTTGGTTGAAATTTCCCACATGGGCATGCTGTGGAGATCTGCAAATTTTCTTGCTTGATTTGAGCTAACTAATCTCTCGTGAGTGAGGTCACACTTGTTCCCAATCATAAGTTTTGGGACTTCGACTCCATCAAAATCAGTCAAACCATAGTGGTCATATTCATCAAGCCATGTTGCCAACGCCTTGAATGAGCCCTCTCTTGTGATATCATACATGAAGATTACGGCGCTCACATTCCTGTAATAATGAACCACCATGCTTTTGCGAAATCTCTCTTGACCAGCTGTATCCCAGATTTGAAGCTACAACAGAAAAAATAGACACAATGTAAAATGTAATATTAATTAAATAACATAATGTACTTTTTATTTTGTTAGAGTAATTTGTTTTCAATAGAGGACCAAATACGTTACTTCAAAATGAGACCTCATACAAAACCTTTCATATGAAACAGTTTGATTTGCATGAAAAAAAACCAGTATATAGCTACCATTTTGTCACGTATCAGAAGTCTTTATTCTCAGTCTGTGAGCTGTCATGTCAATATTAAAAAAAAACATGCCGCCAATATGATATTGATGAGAAGTGACAACACATGACCATCTCAGTTTGAACATGGGTTGTCCACTGTTTTTGCATTTGGCAGCATGGCGGCCTTTCGGAGATTGGCAGGTCAGATCATCCGGCAAATCAGGTAAGCAGCAGATAAATAACTTGTGTCATGGCTGCTTTATTTAAGGTAATATAATATGAAAAAACCAGCAAGGAATATTCCACAAATTATGCTAAAGATCGTGAAAAATGGTCACGGAAAAGTGACTGCATGACACTCAGTATTTTTTTAGATGGCATTTTGTCACATATCAGACGGTCTTTATTCCCACTCTGCATTTTGTACAAAGTCTGCATTCTGCATTTTGTACCCAGCACGCAGTCTGCATTCTGCAGTCTACATTTTGTACTGACCATTTGGGGTAACAGGCCAATCAATTTTCTCACCAGGTCCATTTTATGCTTTGCTTATCCCAGTACCAATCAGACTATGCTCTAACGGGAACATACTGGTCATTTTGGGGTACAGCTAGTCGAGACTCATGTTTACAACTGTAACACTTCTCACATTTCCCCAAATTGTTCCCTTTTCTCTTCTTTTATTTACCATTCTGAATTCAGCGGGCTAACACAATATACTCATTTCCACTATTAGTAACATCCCCATGAATGTTTTAGTCAGGAGTGGGGGAGGGGGCTTAAAATTGTGATTTTACAAGTCCACTCCTTTAAGCTAACAAAAGATAAAATAAATGTAATTTTATGCACGTTCATCAAATATAGATTTCAACAGGCCAATTTATTTTACACTTTACATGTATTACAAGCAATGCCCTAGAGCTACAACTACCAACACATCCCTATTAGTACTTTGAGAAAGTCCTTCCTTCATGCCTTATAGTCAACAAACAATCTTCCAAAACCTCATCGTTTGGATTTGCTTACAGAATACTCCATGCAGCAATGGGGACAGTATGTGTGCACAGCAAAGTCAAACATATCGATTTGGTTATTGCATGCCACGTACCAGCCAGATACCTATTAGCTGTAAAAACAAAGGGTTCTTTTGTTTGACTTGTAAACTGGTAGGAGTATTTCTCAGCCAATATTTTCCCTAATGAGCAATCAAAATATCCATTTTTGTTTACATAATGGGGCTATTAGCGTCTTTATTTCTCTAAATCTCTCTGTTTATATATATCGTAGAAGGACTAAAACAAAATAGGACATGTTACATAATTATAACCTGAAAATTTAAACATCAATACAGCTAGCTATTAACATCCATTTAAATTCACAATCACGCAGTTATCATAACAAAATCTTACCGTGATAATTACAGCAGTGGCACACCAAACCGCTTAGCACAAGCTTGAACAAAAACAAATAAGCTTACCCTAATGTTTGCACCGTTCAACTGGAGTTTCCTTTCCCAGAAATCGACACCAATGGTCGCTTCTGTCCTCTCCGGGAATTTTCCGGTCGCAAATCTATGAGCAAGGCAAGTCTTTCCCACGCCGCTGTCGCCGATTATTATGATCTTAAATACTTGTTCCGGAGTCTCACGTTCGCCGTCTTCGTCTACTTTGTCGTAAAACATGGTAAAATTGATTCTGCAAAACAGACGAGAGGACCAATGGAGGAAAACTTGCACGAATGAAGTCCGCAGTCATGTCACGCGCAACTTTGTGCGCTTATCATGGATTCCTGTGGTAAGATGGCAAGATTACCATCAAATAGAACAACACTTGACTTTAAAATGTCATTCACAGAAAAGGAAACCTTGAAGAATTGAAATAAACCGCGACGTTCGCATCAACTTTATGTATATCCTGGAAGCTTCAAACTGAAAATTCTTCTCGAATGTTGCTATTGCCAAATATGGGGGACTGACCGCAGGTTGTAATACTTGAGGGCTCACGAGGCTTGTGGCCTTGAGTGGGCTTGGAGTTCTCGTGGCCGTCCTCGTGAGGTCCGCATGAAAGTCATTAAGTCAATTATGCCTGGACGCCTATTACTCGGCTCTCTGTTGGAAAACCCAGGTATAAAAATGCAAGCCATTTTCTCTAGGGTGCGACTTCCTTCAGTGCCAAACGGGGGGACATGGTTCAAGGCTGAGCGGAAACTGGGGATGAAAATTGCGCAGCCGCCTGTGTCGTGAACTTTTTTAAGAATTAGACCACGAGGGAAAATAATCTAATTGCTTAAATAGACACTAAAGATTACAGTACAACACCTACAATTTTGTGTTTTTTACAGAAACTTTTAGTGACAGGGGCAGGGTGCGCAATCGCTGTAGATATCAGCGAAAAGAAAACAGCGAGAGAACCAATCAGATTCGCGGATTCAGTTGCTGAGTGGCTGCTAACATGCAATTTACAGAATGCTGTGATTTGTGAGAAAAGCTTGAGAAAGAATCATGCCTTATACGCTCATTTCAGTCACATGAA
>OMLO01000369.1_pt1 | contig 28413 bp, 37 predicted proteins | sample 1674811 | NCBI WGS metagenome assembly OMLO01 (sample SAMN06265003, study PRJEB25207) | coral metagenome | isolation source: Coral host | place: Mexico:La Bocana,Puerto Morelos, Mexico | collected 2008-11-13
TATATGAATATAAATATCTGAATTTCTCAAAGTCTTGTCTTGAATGATTCAAAGAAGGCGCGGTTTGAATCATTCAAAGCATGTAAACTCCACTATTTAGTGTGTAGTCATATCAACGCGGTTCCAAGTTTCTATCATTCAAAATGTTTTGTTTATGCCCCATCATTCATGCCCATACCCTACGATTTTTTTCAGTTGGAACATTTTTTGTTTTCTGTCATTCAAAAGATTTTGAAATGAATGACAGAAATGACAATATATATTGATTTTAGTCTTGATTCAAAGACAGTGCCAGATTCAAAACATGTTCTGAATACACTATCAAAGCTGCAACCATGAACAGTAAACATAAAACACTTATTTCATATCATTCTATCATTGAAATAAAAACTGATTTCAATGATAGATTTGAAATATCGAAGAAAATGAATTCAAAGGATGATTGCCTCAAATCAAAGGTTGTGATGTGCATGACAGGTTTGAAACATACTGTAAATGAATTAAAAAGATTATGAAGACTCATGTTTTGATACAATCATCCTTTGAGTGATGGATTTTAAACTTGTTTTCTGACATGGGTATTGGTTTCAATGCAACCGTTCAAAGTATCTTCCAACAAAAACGTTACCAATAGTAGGTGTTCTCTATCATTCAATTAGGGGATGTGATGAATGAAAGGCTTGCAAGCGATCGAGGTATGTTTGCTTTCATACTTTATATTTCAAGGAGGCTGGATTTGAATGCACAACTTCAAACATCAATCAATACTGTTACTGTTGATTACAGTGATTTGATGCAAACCTCAGAAAAGATCAGATAGTAGGTTGATGCAGTGAGCTGGGTTTTCTTGTGAAATCAAACGTGTCCAATCAATTGCCGGCCGCTCTCCCAACAACGCATTGGCAGCAAACTCTTTTCATGCTACAGCCATCATCATGGCAATAATTGTTCAGAGTTCACAGCTGTTTCTCTGATATGGTACAAAACGCTGATACTATGTACTGCAGGGGCCACCATCAGTTTTGAAGCTTCAAGTTCTTCAGCCTTTGCAATACAGATTCGAGCTCAGATTCGATCTTGACATATTCAGCCGTTGATGCAATCTCGCATGGGCAATCTTTGCATACAGCCATGTATGCACGCATGTCTTTCCTTTCAGGGTTCTTCTTTTAAAAGCCAAGGGAATCCTAGCTACCCCCTCAAAACTACCCCCCGAACAAGGGGTCAATGAGGCCTTATTAAAGACAAGTTGTGGTTGATGACCCCTTATTAAACCATTATTGTTGGTAGAGGTAGTTTTGGGAGGAGTAGCTAGGATTCCTATCAAAAGACCTTTTAAAGCAGTCAATTTGATACATTTCAAAACAGATTTCGCCTGGTCAAATACTGCTCGAAGTATCCCATGTAGCAGCTAGCACACGCACGTTCGCATGAAAGCGCCAGCAAATCCTTTTGCATCATGATCATACGGCTAGAAGACATATCAGATGCTCGGGTCTTGTAATCAGCTATCAAATGCTTGTGGGCCACAACTGCTGAGATTCATGACCAGTTTCATGTGGACCTGATCTTTCACAACAAAATATTTGAGTTCATGATTTCAGCTCACTGATTGTGGGCGTGGCAGTGGCTGCTACTCGAGAAGGCTTGGGTGGGGAAAAACAATCAAAGCTGCCGGTATAAGATGACTTCAAAACTTGAAGAAAGCTAGATATTTGCTTTTCTCTCTGATGTAGTTGTATTTTTGCACCGATTGCTATTATGCTCTAAGATACGTATCTTGGACATAATTGACAATCTCACAGTTCAGAATCAATATTACAAAACTATGTTTTTCAAAGGTTAGCCGTTCACCCTGTGGCATGAGTCTTGTTTTGCGACACCTTGCTTTGTCTCATGATGTCTCCTGCATCTTTAAGGGAGATTTGGTTCTCCACTTTGTTGAAATTCAAGTTCCATCTAAAGAATAGGATCATCATCATCACTGGCCTCTTCCGCAGTCTCCATGTCGCACTCGCTGCCGGATGAATCCTTTTCCAATGGCCGAATAAACAGGCCCAGCAATGCCACTGCAATCTCTTCTCCACCTGAAGATTTGGATTGGCAGGAGGCCTGGGGGGACCAAGGACTTCCAAGCATTCCAAGCATTTCCATCAAAAATGAACATAACACCATCTACCAATAGGAGGATATGCACATCAAACTTTCTGGGAGGCGCCATGTCAATTTGTGGTCAAGTACATAGATTTGAACACTGATCCAGATAGTTTTCAATGAAACTGTTTCTCATGGTATAATCCTGCGCCATGCCATGGAAAGCAATCTTGAAAGGTACTGTCATGGGAATTTATGCCAACTCCTCCAAAGCACTGGCAGAAAACAAGGCCTTAATAAAAGACTAGAACGCCATTGTCCATTCATAAGGCACTGTTTGGTAGGGGAAATGACATGACATGAAATGAAATGAACACAATGAACATGAACATGAAAATGAACAGAAATGAAATGACATGAAAATTCAGTGAAAACGAAATTATCGAAACAATAAAGGAATCAAAATGAAAATGACATGAAGTGAAATGACATGACATCAAAACTGAAACTGAAACAAACATGGAAAATGACATACATCAAAACTGAAACTGAAACAAACATGGAAAATGACATTGACATGAACATAAAATATGAAATTAATGAGTGAAATGGATGGATAAATGGATGAAGGATGAAATGAAGACGGGAAAGAGATGGCGCATGAACAAAATGGACCCAACATCCAGTAGCAAAGTAGATGGATACGTTCAATCACTAAATATGCCAGGTAGCTGTTTCTTTGAATTTGGTTTCAGTCACTCCGGTTTTTTGGGTTGGGAAATTCACAATAAGCCAAGTTTCAATCTTTGACTACCAATAAGTTGTGCTCGCCTTTGTTCAGCACCGGCCCACACATCCAAAGCTTGCCGTTCAGTGGGATTGGAATAAGTTCCACCTGCAAAGCAGGGCCAAATATACATAAATATAAATATCTATATATCTATTTACACTTTAATGTATGTTTACATATACATAAAAAATATATATGGGGGTTTCCGAAAATGGTGGTACCCAACAACCATGGGTTTTCCTACTAAAAATGATCATTTTGGGGTGTTTTGGGGGTACCACCATTTAAGGAAACACCCATATATATATGATATATGTATGTGTACATAAACATGTATATAGAAATATTTCATGTTTGATTGATGTTCAACGTGCATCCCAGTTTGGCAGGGAAAATATCCTCTGATCAAGGCGAGCCTTACATTGAACAAACAATCATTGGGGCCAAGCCTTGTTGCAAGACCAATTTTTGATTACCTCAATCTGTTCAATGGTTGTACTTTGCGGGCGATTCTTCTGCAACGTTTTGATCTCATCGTAAACAGAGTCCAGAAATGTTCGGTAAAAGAACTCAAGAGGTGGATGCTTCTTGACCTCACTGGATGTTACCTTGTACCATTTGCCCTTCCCCTCCGGGTCATCCAACCTCAGGGGTTCCATTTGACTTGTCTTCACAAAAATCATTGCCATGGCAGCGACCAAAAAATCTATTTGAGTTTTATGAATACTCTTGTTCCAAGCCAATTTTGTCCCAAGCTACTCCTCATACTCCGGAAGGCCCCAGACTTCGGACATCTTCAGGGCGATCTGTTCCAGCCTCAGTGAGTAAAGTCTGTCAGTGGAGTCTAGGCCTAGGCCGCATTTTTGAAGGACAATCATGGCTTTTCCTAATATCTTGATATTTTTCCTAATATCTTGGCTATTCAACCCTAACAAAGTTTTTGGGAAATCTCACAAATGAAAGGGAAACCCAAAAAGACAAGGAACACCTCCTGTTTTTGCATAGAGTCGGACTTCAATGACCCCATCAAAAACTGAATCAATTTCTCCAGCATCTTCGCACTGTGTTCACTGGGGTCCAGCTCATCCGCTATATCCATGAAAGCACGCAGGCTCGAGAACATAATGAGCAGGCTCGTGAACATAATGAGCAACATATCATTAACAACTTTTTTAGAGTTCAATAATAAGTGCTGCATGCGAGTTTGAACATTCCAATGTCTAACGCAAACATCGACCACATGACCTGGATGGTTTGACAGCTAAAAGAACCTGCAACAAACGCACAAACATTAAAAACTACAAGAACTTGCAACAAATTCAAACCAGCACACACACACACACGCACACGCAAACACTACATGTGAAAACCAACATCAGCACTTTCGGTTGTAAAGTCAGAGGACATTATGGTTGTTCCAGCATGATGCCAACAACTCAAGTCAAGTATTGGTTTAAAGATTTGAGGTTAATCTGAGGGAATCTCAATTTCAATTGTCAGCAATTGAAATTGAGATGCTCTTAGACAAGAGTTGTTGGCATCATCCGACTGTTCCGATCGCTCTTTATTTTCGGCCTTGCCCCCAATGCTCTCGGTATCGCACTTTACGCCTTTGCGCACTTCGTAGTAGGTTCAAACCCAGCAGCCGTAAGTGCAGCATGCCCTTTCTCACGCGCATACTTCTTGGCATCCGCATCATTCATCCATGTCAGTTTTGATGCCTCTGAGATAGCTTTGTGATAGGCCCGCGAGTACACACATGTTCTAGTCATAACCAAACCTGAATCTGCAGCTCTTTTCTTTTGATCCTTTTTTGGCTTCTTTCCTGCCTGCGTAGTCTTCGCCTTCTTTTTCTCCTTCTTCTCCTTCTCTTTCGTTGCTTTCATTGCCTTCTTTGCCTTCAACTTGTCTTCCTTTGCCCTTTTGTCATCTTTGCTTTGCTTCTTTGGACTGGCTTTTGGCTTTGCTTTGCTTTTCGGTTCCTTTCGAGTTGGCATGGCTTTTGACTTTGCTGCGGTGGGCACCTTCAAAGCTTCCTTTTGACTTTGCTGCGGTGGGCCTATCAAAATGAGTTGGGCTGTTCAACGTGCCCCCTCTGATTTACCCCTCCCAGAAGTCAGGGTTGAATAGAGGCCTTATTCAGCCTTGTCTCCTTAATGGGGGGATACCGCAAAAAGTAATGAATGGCTACTAAAAGTAATGAATGGCTACAACGGTTTAGTAATCCGGGTTTGGTATTAATCCTTACTTCTGGTGGGGCAGGGAGGGGGACCTTGAACAGATCTGAAACAACCGGCTTCAAATTGCAGATGTCACTGAAACAAGCACTGCCCTGCCTGCCACCCCTGGATGGTTCAGCTTCCTAAGAGTTGGATGCAGGTAACACAACGAAATGTGCAGGTGGCAAATGTGAAAGAAACAACAAGTTGAAATATGCAGGTAGCACTAAGGTTCAGACATGGCAGACTGCAAAGCATTCCCAAATGTCGGTGGCAATGGGATTGGAGCTGGCGCTGTTGGCACTGTCTCCACGTTGATCACCTCAGTCTCTTTTCCCTTTTCTTTCTCATCATCCTTCTTTTCCTGCAACTTCTCCTGGATTCTTTGTTTCTTCTGGTGCAATTCTCCTTGATGCACCGACTTGTCATCCCCGTCAAGGACGATGGCTTCCTTCTCTGAGTTGCTATCCTTTTTCTCATCATCTTTCTTTTCCTGCAACTTCTCCTGATGCACCGACTTGTCATCCTCCTCAAGGACGATGGCTTCCTTCTCTGAGTTGCTATCCTTTTTCTCATCATCCTTCTTTTCCTGCAACTTCTCCTGGATGCCTTGGTTCTTCTGGTCCAATTCTCCTTGATGCATTGTTTTGTCATCGATGGCTTCCTTCTCTTTATCCTCTTTCTCATCGTCCTTCTTTTCCCAAAACTTCTCCGGGATGTCTTCATTCTTTCCCTTCTCAAATTCTTCTGGCTTCTCTTTGTCCTTCTCAAGTTCGTTGGCCTTTTCCTCAGTCTCCGTGGTCCGTCTTCCCAGGACTGATGGCATCAAGTTTGAAGTTTGATAAGATAATCTCAGGTCGAAATTTAAGATCGCGATATCTTTTCACATCACTTCAAATTCTCATGTGGTAGCGACGTTTTAAATCATAACAATCTCCAATCATATATTACAAATTGATGAAATCACCTTGATTGATATCATTTGCACCCCATCACGTTTACCAGTACTTGATGGTCAATGATAGAAAATGGTATGCAATATCCTATTAAGATCTATCATGGGCATCCTAGCTACTACCCCTGGATTCAAATTTTAAAAAGGATCATGGTGGTTAATAGTCCCTTACTCAACCTTTTTTATTGCTAGGGGTAGCCTTAGGGGCCGGTAGCTAGGATGCCCTTGGTAAAAAACTTTGTCTAATACAATATGTAAACCTGTAAACATCACCTTTCCCTGGGTAGATAGAAGTTGGTATCTCTTCCAGAAACGGGACATGGGTTCTCTTGAATTCAATCAAGGCACACTCGCAGCATGCTCGCAAGACGGGGGGGCATCAAACTCCTTGCAGCTCATCAGCATGAACAAGTGATCAAACCTCTTCAATAATGTTGATTTCATCAATCATGATTTTCAAAGCAACCTCAGGAACCAAAGAAACGACAAGAAGATCGAACTTCGGATGGACAGGCCTTGGCATCGATGGGATCGGGGCTGCAACTTGCATCTTCACTTGTTTCCTATACAGGCGTGGGAAGTACAAAAAATGCAAGGAGTGAGAAGTAAAACTCAGAGCAAGGAATGCGCCTCAGAGCTGCTGCACTCAGAAGACACTAGGTCCACATTTGTTTTCTCCATAGCCTTCTCTTCAGCAAGCTGTGCTTTCATCATAGCTTCTGCAAGACCTTCTCCAACTCCTTCTGGCACACACTTTTCTTTGTTTTTGTTCTTGCCTCCTTTCTTGCCTTTTTTCTTCTCTGCCTTAGCCTTCGCCTTAGACTTCTTCGTTTTCTGAGAAGCCTTTGCTGCCTTTGCTTTCTTGTCCTTCTTTTGCGCGCCCTTGCCGCCACTTTCTTCATCATCCGCATCATCATCATCATCGTCTTCAGGGCCTCCCTTCAACGCATTGCGTTTAAGGTCATCATCATCAAACTTTTGTTTCTTTTGCTTTTTGCTCTTCTTCTCGTTTTCTTTTTTCGCCTCACTTGAAGCAGAAGAAGACTCATCTACTTGGAAGCGTTCAATGCCAGGTGTAGATCCTTGGCCATGGATGAAAATGTGTTTGATTGCCCTGAGCCCCACGTAATGTTACAATTATTTGCATATTTCAGGGCAAGCAAGCACATTTTCATGGTGGATACAGGCGTTTTGTGATATAGATTAAATAATATATTGTCAACTATGTCAAAAGTATGTCGAATAGAAAATATATCATATAATTTCAGTCGCAGGTTGATTTATGCCTATTCAATAAAAGAGATACCCACTGAAGAAACAGATTAAATCCAGGACCACAAAATCAACCTTCGACTACATGAATATCAAATAAAACCAAATTTATCGACATATAAGCATCGAGTTTTCTATCACATTGAGAAACCTCACATGATATCATTTACAACTAGTTGTCAAATTCTTCTTTGATCAAAGTCACCTTGGGATGGAGCATGCGGCTTGCCCTTCCCTGAACCCTTGCCCTTGTTACTGCCGGCAAGCATATCCGGGGTAACATAGTCTTCCACCCGGAACATGTGAGGCAGCACTGCATTGCCAGCCATGCCAACAAGGCCCTGTGCCCAAGGCGCTGGCTGCTCTTCTGAACTCACATCAGAGCTCATGGTTCACAAGACACTTCAGCTTGAGCTGGTTGCACTTCATGAATGGCTGACTGAGTAATATTCATAATGACTGAGCTGAATGAATAAGCTGTTGATTTGCCATTGACAGAAATGGCAGTAATGGAAACTTTCAAAATTCTAGATTTGATGTCAGCTGCCCATTTTTTTCAAACACCGACTGGTCCAAGACTGCGCCAAATCTTTCATGCCAGCACTGTGCATGCGCTGGATGGATCATTGATCTCCACAGTTCAAGGTCCTTTACCTTCACAGTATGTTTGTGACATGAAACAACTACATTCAATCTGAATATATCTGAATGACATGTTTTGATATAGGCACAGAAGTTCGGAACCATATAAGTGGCTCAGGACCTTTAAGCCTTTTAACCCCGGTGACTTCAATTTTCAGAGTCACTTCCCAAAATCTTACTGCAGTGGCTGTGGTTTAGGGGGGCTTTCCAAACATGTTTCTTTGCTGCCATTCCAATTGAAATCTGGTAAGTGCATAAACTGATTTTTGTTTCTTAGTTTGTTTTAACTGGTAAGTGCATTAATTAGTATGTTTTTTGCAAATTTCTAGTACCCACCACTTTAAGCACTTAATCCCTGGCTCACAGCAGCTGCAAGGCTTCGCCTGCCTGAAGATCAATCGCACCAGCAAGGCTGGCACATGGGCGGATGGGGGCCAGCTCCTTCTCGATGTTTCCGTTGTTGGTTTCCATGCGCAGCCTGATGCAAATTGCAAACACATGAGATGAGAAAGTCAGAGGTATCAACTATCAACATGCAACATGTCGTCACAATCATTTCGCCAGCCTCATGCGCCAAAGAATGCTCATGTTCGAACTTGCTCGAAGCTTAGGCACTGAAATCTTTGCACCAAAGGTCATAGCAGAAGGCGTGGACTGGGCGCAGCAGGAAGTGATCAGCGATTGTTGAGACTTTCGTCACTCATGATTGAAAACATGATCTTCGTTGAATTCCATCACTCATTTGTGTCAAAGTCCAAGTTACCTTCGCCTTCTTCTTTTTGTTGGTCGGTGCGTCCAACACGAAACACAATGATTCGATGCTCTTGACCTGCAATGTGCCACTTTCTTTCAGCACATCGTGACCAATCACTCCCAGGTCCACTTCTCCAGCGTTTTCCAAGTCACGCAAGAGTTGTTTCAGAGGCATCACCTCAACTGTCAACGATGACGATTCACTAGTGACCTATCACAGGATCCTAGCTAACTTCCGAAGCTAAACCCTCATTAAAGGTAACTTGGTGTACCATTAAACCAGCCAGGGGTGGTAGCCTTGCAGAAGGACTCCCATGAAAGTAGTTGTTCTAAACACCAAGAGCTGTGAGGGTGAGCTTTGAAAAGTCCAAGCCGCTGTGTTCACGGAGGGGAGGCTCTTAATGTGCTCAGGCAATTGTCGTTGCGCTTCCAAAATCACCAAGCTGTTTTCATTCATGCTATAGCTGATCCAACGTCCATCGGTATCTTGCATCACATCCACAGCTTCCGTTTGCTTGGCGAAATCCCCGGAACCAAACCCAAAGACTTCCATTGGTTCCACCGTCGTAGTTCTCTCGGCATGGATGTACAAACTTTCATCCTTCGGCAACCATGTCAGGCCAACCGGGCCACATGGCAGTGTGAGCCTCAAGGAAGAGTGTGATGCGAGAGGGGGGTGTGGGTGAGGTGATAATTGTATGTTCAGCATTATTGTTTCAATGAGCTGTATCCACTTTCCAGTCAGTGTTTCCCTTGGATGTATATATTATAACTTTAAGTTCATATATGGTCCAAGTTAACTTGGATCATATATGAACTTTAAAAAGTTATTCTTGTGTCAACATCATTTTAAATATAAATATATATATATATATATATATCGTTTCTCCAAATAATTTTTGGTTTTGGTTTACTTATAGGAATCCAAGCTACCACTCATCAAAGCTACCCGTGTCAGAAGTAGGAGGGTTGCTTTGATGGGGGTAGTAAGGGTTCCAATGATCTTATTCTTATGCATTTCAACCGCAAGAATCCCAGACCCAGCCTTGACTCCTCATTGGTCACCTTGTCAAGTGTGGATTTCTCTTGGATATCCAGCTTTGGAGCAGCCGGTGAAGAGCTCTGCCGACCATTGCCACTATTTTCCTCCTCCACCCCTGCTGTCAACCCCTTCGGGTTAAACTCCTGGTTGTGATTTTCCAAGGCTTCTTGCGTTTGTTCCTTGAACTGGGGGTGCTTCACCATGTACAAATCAAGCAGTGCCTGCTTCACCACCAGGGCTCCATCAGCGAAGGCGATGCAAACCTCGTAGTCGCCAGCATCCATGCCAGGAGTGTTGGTTTGAAGGTCTTGAATGGCTTGCTGAAAATTTGGCCACCCATTGATTTTGAGTTGGCCTTCTCTTGCCATAGAAAACACTCGCAGTCCCAGCAAGTTGGTGACGAATTGTGTTTCAGCCGCTGTGTGGCAAATAGACGCCGCTGCGATCTTCCGGCCTCAGTAATTATACTTTTTGTTGATATATAGATATGATATTATACTTATTTATAAAGATTTGACTGTTTAAATCTAGGAATTACCTTAGTAAAATTGGATGATATCTATCCCCCATCCAGCAATAATGGAAAGTGCCACTGTCCCTATTGTAAAGCATGAGCCAAGTTAGCTTTCCATTTTTAGTGGATGGGGAGATTTGTTTTTCATGGGAATCCTGACTACCCCCCAAGGCCATACCCACCATGCTCCTTGAATTTTACTTTTTTAAGGCCTTGTTAAACCCTTATTCCTGGAGGATACCTTGCGGGGTATGCAGGATTCCCTTGATCGTAACTCAAGTGCAAGGTATATAAAACAGCAGTTTTAACAATATTAGTTCGAATGAACCATGTATGAGGCCTACCAGTTGGAACTCAGAGGATTGAATGGAAGCGGAGTGAAGTGAACTAAGTGTGAACTACATTCCGTGCCAAGTCGCCTTTCGCAAATTCAGTGATGCCATAAACAGATGGCCATCCTTCGTGTGCAAGTAGGTCCACCAAAATGATGGGCACTTCAGGCGCATGACTGGTGAGCCCTTCCACAACCTTGGACACAAAGGAGATACCGCCAGTATGCTGCTTCATCTCCTGCACCGCAGTGAACCGCCCTTCGCCTCCTCCCATCTTGTTGTCCTTCTGAACCAAACGGATGGCGAGCATCTCACTGCGCGGCAACATGCGGGCGCCATGCACGGCGCAACCTCACTGACTGAATCGGTTAAACTTGTTGGTGAACAGTCGAAAGAATAAACTTTTTTCTCAATGCATGGAAATAAATTATACATTGAACATTTGGGTCGGGAAGTGGAAGCTGTTTAAAATGCATTTTTTTTACTAAATCTAATCATCAGTTCGAAGATGTTCGAGGGGGATTCTTCCCAATTGGGCTGCTAGTATCCATTTTGAAAGGGCTCACATTAGGGATCATAGAAGTTTCACGCATCAACACATGAAGATACAATGGAATTGGAGACATTTGTCGCTTCATCAAAATGATGGTACACTCGATGCTAGGTGCAACTGGTTTTTAGACATGGAGTGGAACCCAACACAAGTTCATTTTATAGTATTAATATAGGCTAAAACTTCCACAGACCAATCATTAGATTCCAACATTGTATACAAGAAGTTGGGCATGGGCTCCTTCAGAATTGGTTTGTCAGCTCAAGGTTAGTCATAATGTGCCAGGGCCTAAGATGCTTAGGCACAGCACCCTATCAGTGCCCAAGGTGCTTAGGCGCATCACCCTAAGTGTTTAAGATTCTTCGGTACATCACCCGATGTGTGCCTAAATGCTTACTCACTGCCACCCAGTAATCAATGTGAATCAGGGTTTAGGTCAGGTGGCAACAAATATGTTGAACAAGTCATGTACTTTTGTCTTTCGAATGTCCTCTTACCATGTCTTACGATTGTCCAACGTATAAAATTTAACCACCCACAAGTATTGAACTGAAAGGGGTCAAACCTCTATACCCGGTATGGTTTGAGAAGGATATCAGTACAAAATGTAATCTACAAACCACCAAGTTCAAAGTTCTGTACCACAAGTGAATTTAGTTTGACAAATCCCATGCTTTCCACGTAAAAAGGAACTCGGCCAGTATAACAACAGAATTGGCAAATAGAGAAATGACAAGTCTTGTTTCTTTGATCTGATTGATACTTAATCTAGTCAAGAAACTTTTCCAGAAACTGCTCTTCCAGAAGAAGTTTTGCTTGTCATTTGCCGACACAAGCAGTACCTGCTGGAAACCAGCTCGGAGGCCGTACACGCTGTCAGGATCAAAGTTGACGATGGCAAGCTTGACCTCCACAACAAAAATGAATTTTGATGATACCTTTAAGTGTTTCATGTTTATCTCAAATACTGCAGTTTTTTTTGCAAATGCTGCAGTTTTGGGCCTTGAGGTTGCGGTCTGCCTCCATAAAAATGCATTGGATCCTGTGCCAGGAATCTCGAAGGATCGAATCCCCTGCACTTCCATCAGCGGGCTTTCCCTCGTCATCATTGTCCTCTGCACCTCCAGGGTGAGTCTGATGCAAAAGTGAGTTCAAACACTTCCTGTGACTGTGGATTCCAGATTTGTTTGTTGTTGTTGTTGTTGTTTCACCTTGCCGTCAAAACACATTTCAGAGTCACCAGTGACATTCTCGAGGTCAAAACAACACTAACTTAGAAAGATGTTTGCATTGCAACAGACAATTGAATAAATTCAACATCATGGTATCTAAGGTACACCCCTCAAAGCCACAACCCCAAGAATAAGGTTTACATGTTATGATAAAACCACCATTATATCCTTCAATAGAACGTTCATAAGGCCTTCTTTCTTGGGAAGGGGGTGTCTTTGGGGGGCCCACCGGAAACTTCCATGATAACATCCAAAACCATTTGTACTAAATCAAGGGTTACTTGAGAACAAATAGTCCCTTCCCGAAAACTAACATAGCAATGGATTGAATTGCTCATTGCTATGTTAGTTTTCGGGGGGGTGAAGAATATGCAGTTGTCGGCCCTAATTTTGCACCCTTCATGATGTGTGGCCTGACTGTTCTTCTTCCCTTTTTGCATCAGCCATCATTTGGTCATCCTCGTCTTTTTCAACTTTTGTCCTTAAAGTAATGACTTCTTGATCACCACACAATCATTTTTCAAAAAATCACTAGATGACTCAAAGCAAAAGCTTGCCAACACACTCCAACACAAGCATTGTTTGACGTCAGTACGGCAAGAAACTTTGGAGTTCTCAAATCAGCTGCCCTGTTTGGGAGAACAATCATGGCCACTGTGCTTTTCGGAGCACTGTGCAAAAGCCTTGTAGTCTCGTTTACAGCAAACATCGTTTTCGCACTGCTGCAGACTCCTTGACAAGCAAGGTTGCAAAGCACGATGATACCTTCATGGTCTCTTCGACGAAGCCCTGCGTTGAAACCAGCAAGCGTACCATCAATCCAGGGCATCATCTTCGTGCTCAATGTCCCGGACAGATCAGTATCTCAGGGATTCCATGACGTGAAGGAATTGAAGAAACAAATTATAGATAAACGGTTTTTCACCATAATCGAAGACGACCGAACAACTTTGATTGACTAATCAAATTTCAAAGTACAATCATTTTACATCCCCAAGGCACCTTCATCATTTTTTTGTTTCTTCGATGGGGCATTGCACCATGTAGGCCCAACCTCTGACATAAGATCGTTCACCAGCTCCCAGGCCGATGCATGCATTTTCTGCAGGCAGGCAAAGACACAAAATCAAAGGCAGTATGAGTGCCATGAGATAGCATGGTTCAACTATTTCACAGTAAGTATATCCATGTAAATGTACTGAGTAAACAAATCTTAGGAAATACAGCACAATAAGTGATATCATGCTGTCACTACTATCAGCTTTCAAGCTAAAAACAGATCACGCACTTTACACAACCCGCCTGCAGGTTTGATAGGACTGCCGTTCGGTTTCTCTCAGCATCTCCAGACAGAGAAGCAACGCGACGTCGATGCTCCAACTGGTCATGCTCCAAATTTGTCATGAACAACTTGTGCGCGGCGATCAGGCTTGCTTGAAATGCCGACTGGATTTTGCTTTGGGCTTTCTGAACTTCCTCTTGCTGAAACTCACCTTTTGCCTCCAGGTAAAACGTCAGCTTCTCATAGTCAAAGTTCTCGTTCATTGCTGAAACGTGGAGCTTCAATTCGGTGTCCAGCATCCTTAGTTAGTTCATGGACCACCGCGAAATCCAACAGTCAATTTTTATCATGAAATTCAAGACAACTTTTTTATTGGCATATATCATGCGTCCAAATTTTTGACATCATGATACAGGGTTTTTCCCTCCCATCCTTGGGATTCCATGATTTGCCCTTGAATCATACATGGTTTTCGTCCCCAGGGCCCACTGTGGCCGGAATTCCTTAGTTTGTGTACATGGTTTTCGTCCCCAGCGTTCGCTGTGGCTGGAATTCGTCAGTTTGTGTACATCGTTTTTTTTTCCTGGCTCGCTCGAATACACGGTTTTCGATATTTCCCAATATCCATCAAAACCATGTAAAATCTGATCTTGGGAACCAAGTTCAATTTGTACAGTGGTTTTTTTTTCCCATGTATAAATCCAATGGTTTCGGGGGGGGCAATGATTTTTTAATGTTAAATCTAAAATCCCAAATATCATTGACCCCCCCCAAATCACTGGATTTATACATGGGAAAAAAAAACCACTGTACAAATTGAAGTTGGTTCCCAAGATCAGATTTTACATGGTTTTGATCGATATTTGTAAAAATAAAAATATTGGAATTATATAATGGGCATTCACTGATTTTATTTTGATATGTTTAAAATGTCCAAACAAAACATTATTATATCATGTTGCTTTTACATGTGTATGTTTATGTATTACATTTCTTGATAATACAATATCATTGTTTTTTTACATGGATGTAATATCAACAATCATTGGTGTATATGCATTTTCTATACACCAATGATTTCTGATATGATATACTTTCTTCATTTGTTGCCATGTATAGGATATTGATATGGGTGTTTCCAAAAATAAGGGTACCCCAAAATGGATGGTTTATAATGGAAAACCTTATTAAAATGGATGATTTGGGGGTACCACTATTTTCGGAAGCATCCATATGTATTGATGATCAATACTATAGGATTTATCAGTTTATCCTGTTACCAGGCTAAGGGGCTTAAAGTAGATGGTGCATTGTGTGGTTTTAAGAAATTTAAAAACCTCAACTTATTTCAGGGATTTACACCATCTACTTCCAGTCTTAGTTTTGTTAATACATAAGGGCCAAGACAAGACAAGAATCCCAGAGTCCCACATCTCATTGATCTCTTGCATCTTGGCATTCCCCACACTCAAGGCCATGCTGCCCTTGACATTCTCCCACAAGCAGCAAACCTCCATGAGCTCAAGCATCTTGGCTGCATCCCGCTGCGCTGATTTCTGTCAGGGTGGCGAGTCGGTATCACAATGACAACTATGAACTGATGAACATGATGTCAATTTTGAGAACATTCGGTCGACACCTCGCCTTTTGTTTCACTGTGGCATGTTTACCGCCAGCTTTTTGGTCATGCTCGTTCATGGCACGTAGAGCCCAAGTCTCCACGATCTCTTCCGACACAGTCTGGCGCCAATCAGAGACATGATGATGCCGAATGCCAGAGACAGCAAGCAATGAAAACATAATAATTGATTACAGTATTCCCAAATGAGCCCCGCTGCCTTGATGTTTTTCCACTTGGGGAAAGCAATCGTTGGTGCTAGGCATGTCCCCGGCACGTAGAAATCTCCTTCGAGATTTTCAAGCGTGAACGCACTGTGCTGCCAAGGATGCTTGTCGCCAACGAGCTTCAAGGCTTTGAGGGTTGCCGGGGATCTCAGCAAGTTGTAGATCAATTTCTTGAGGCCCTCGTTGATCTTCCAACTCTTGTTCATCACATTTTTGTTGTACTCCGTCACGGATCCTGATCAGTGGAACATGTACAACCGAACCCTGGGAAGATTCTGGGCAATGGACCTTGAATTGGAAGAAAATCATTGAATCAATTCAAGTATCCGAATAGCAAATCACGTGTTGAGGTTCCCGGTTTGCTAATCTTCTTGCATTTGACCACTTGGTCAAACACCATTGCCAGATCCAGAGGACCTGGCTTCTGCTTCTCTGATGTCCTTTGCTGCAGGCCTCAGCTCAGCTTTTCAATATCTTCGGTGTTAGGTGTGGAGCTCAGGAAACCCAGTGAGAAAGCATGAGACTCGGTCAAGAAACTCAATGACTCATAGAGATATTGCTCAGGCTGCCTCATTGCTGTATAATTGGCTCGGATGTACTTCAGGCTTGCAACCACATGCGTCATTTCTTTGTCCGCTGCCACCTCCTGAGGCGTGATATCCTGAGAGCAGTCGGGGCTTAGCATTTGTCGGAGCTCCCAAACAAATAGCTGACTGATTCATGTTGGTTTGTGTGCAGGGACAATCATCATCACCCAGAAAATACATCATACATCATGATAGCTGCATCCTAGAATCAAGATAGATCAGGAATCCAAAAACAAGCTGGGACATGAGCCCCCTTGCATGACCATCAACATAGCCAATGCTGAACAATGCCACATCCTTGTGTGGCTCTGCACCTGTATGAAAACGAATGTCAATGGGTTCACGGTCGCTTTCTAAACCTCGGTCAAGTACGCTACCAAAATGGGACTTGATTTGGTAGTTGCTTGGCCATTTGCCCCACTTTGCATCTTCTTCAAGCGACAACTGCCAAGGGGACACGAAGATGCCTTTCCTGGAATTGTTGGGAACTGAGCGGAGAGCTGTTCCGTTTGATCCAGCCTTGGGGACCAGTGCGGCCACATTCTCTTCTGCAAGGTATCCCATCATCTCCTTAGATGTCTTGATTGCATGATTCCATCTTTTTGAAATCTTTTTGAACTGACATATTTTGTGACTGCGATCCTCCAAACCCCGGCCTTAGCAAATGTTTCTGATTTCGATGCATCAGATCCATGACGAGTGTAGAGGAAACTGCCGAAGTTCATGCGATCGCCCACCTTGCATCTGTGTCACTGTGAATCCTTGTGGCTGAATTATGGAATTCCCAGGCCTCTTCAAGGGCCAGCATCAAGCGCTTCTTGATGGTCAAGGTGTCCGCTTCATCAGAGTTGCTGACGGGTGCAGCTGTGTGTTCAGCCTGGCCATATCGATTTGTAAATTGAGAGAACAAAATCCACAACTTATCCCTGCCTTTGGTTGCATCAAAGCGGCTGCAGTGCCAGCTTCGGTTTCCATTGGAATCACGATCTGAATCACTTGCCAAAACGTTCGAGCAACATACGTGGCTGCATGTACTGATTGATTATTAAGAACATCAACTTAACCTACTAGCACAAGAAATGATGTTCGTTCCCTCAAACTCTTAAGTTAAGATATAAATCATTTTCCTGGAAAAAACAATTGGTGATGGGAAAGAACATGTTTCTTGCGCGGGTAGGTTGAGCAACATTGACAATTGGTAGTCGCACTATCATCGATAAAGGCTTTACCTCTAACAATAAATTCACCCTGTTTTAGTAAATTGAATCATGCAAATCAGATTCAATGCAGTCTTTTAAAAAGCGTCATCATACTCAACTCAGCCTTTACCATCATGATGTTTATCCTTCAAAAGTCTCAGTGTAGTTTGCTTTCAGCCGATGAATTTTTATAAACAGCATGTTATGTACCGCTTCAGCAAAAAACATGCTTCGATTGTAGCAAACTTTTCTTTTGCTGCCCCCATGATCAAGATGTGTCTTTGCACTCAAAAGGCCCTTCCTCGTGGAACATCAATCGTCTCACAGCTTGATACAGCGCCCTCTTTCGCTTGGCAAGTTCATCCCCTTGAACAGGCCACTCCGGAGACAACAAATCAATGTGCGTCCTTCAAACATGGCATGAGAGGTCGCAAAGAACAGCGGCCAGAAAAACATCAAAAAGAAAACCAAAAGTTTCAGAGAACCATTTTCATTCAAGCCACTTTCTCACACGGCCAGAAAGATATGTTTCTTTCCAGTACAACTGGTCATCGTCATCTCCCAGGATCCACTCTGAATGCAGCAAAATTCGTGGCAGCGGATCCACTGATGGGGCACTCCTTATATATACACATGCAGCAGTTTGGCCCTGGCCAATTGTATATCTTAAACTTTCACAGCCACCAACAAAAACATCAAAACAGAAACAATTTGAATTTCAAAAAAAGAATCAGCTCCGGAAGGACCACTGCAGCTTCATGGTCAAGGACACGAAGCCGCTTGAGAGCCATCTTGAAACTGAAAACGGCTGTATACTGTTTTTTTTGCTACCCTAAAATCATCTTCCACAACTTCTGTGTAACTTTTTGTACTTTCTTCGTAACTAACGTTATACTATCTTAGTTATAACACAGGTTATAACCTATTTAATGTATAAGCAGGGTTACAACTACCACCGAGCACTATAGTAACCACTCCATCTTCGACTGGTCGTTCAAAAGAGCCTGCAAGTAACCCTGAAGAAATTTTTGATCGCTTATCATGGCAATGGGGGCGGCGGTGGTGATGAACCCATCATGACTTTGACACATGTTGAAAGTTGCTGTCAAGATTGCTGTGTCTCTTTGAGAATATATAAAAGCTGCGATGTGTATATTATGACAGGAATCTTTGCCACCCCACCAAAATTGAAAGCTACCTCCGAAATGTAATGGTTTTGGGGGATTTTCGGAGGTAGCTTTCAATTTTGGTGGGGTGGCAAAGATTCCCATAACTACATTATTCTGAATGTATTGCGTTGTGAAGGTGCAATGTCGCAACATGCAGCCACATCCATTCGCTGCCACATTTTGCCTGAGGAATACCGCCATGAATGACAGACACGCAATGCTGGCTTCCCAGCAAGCTAGTAGTGCCGGTGAAACTTTACTTTCAACTCATGGATGACATGAGGCTCTGGGTTGTTCAATACAGGGCGGTTACGATTCACATTCTGGCAGCCTCCATGCAACAAAAGCCTTAGAATAAAGAAAAACCACTACCATCATTTTTTTTCAACTTCACAAGTAGGCTTTAATGCCAAGTAACGAAATTTTTGGAAGAACGCTTTGGGGCAAGGCAGATACTCCAGAGAGTTGGCGCAAATAGCGAACTCCTTCACCATACGTTCCATAATGCTTCTCGAGGTAATTCGCCAATCGCCTGAAGTCCATTTTGGTCTCATCGGCCAAGCAGCGTGGGGTGCCTCAGGTTCAGTTTGCATTTGTTTTTCTTCACCTCATCATGATATGCTGTCGTGAAGTTCAATTATTTTCAGCGGTGACAATCATTGACATAATGAACAATATGAACATACACACAGAATATAGGACATACATCATATCTTTGCGATCATATCTAAGTCTAAGTGGCAACTCGCTCTTCCAGAGCCCAGCGAAGTAAAGGCCGCTTTCACTAGCTCTGGCTTGCATCCAGGGAATGCCAACAAAGGGGGCTGGGACAGTCTGCGATCCGACACAAATGCCTTGACCAAAGCAAAAACATCTGAAGGAGATTTCGTAAAGGGCGATGGCAGTCTGTCATTTGCTTGATGAAGAAGATCATGTGGCATACCTTGTTTGGCAAACGTTGTTCAAATGAAAAGTTCAACTCAAATAGTTTTACCGGTCATAAGCTTTTCAATGCGCAGTTAGATGTCAAATCTTAGTTTGTCTTAGTTGCATTCTCGACGGACAAAGGTAAACGAGTGAGGGGCCACCTTCGGGTCATCGAAAGTCCGCCTCCTGTAGGCACCATACCTAAGATGTTGAAGTGAAGGTGACCTGTTGAAGCTAGGGACATGACATGGTTATTTCAATTTCCAATGCAATGTAGATCAAGGCGCAAGGAAGTAAACTTCGGCAAGGTCTCATTCCAATCACGGATCTTCTGAATGTACTCGCAGTGGAAATCCATTCCCCGCTGTTGAAAAAGCGGGCCAAGTTTCTCAATCACTATCCTGGGTCAGTTTTTTGTTTTTTTGCTCTAACTGCTTGTCAGAATGATCGCAAGAATCATCTATATAGTATCCAAGTTGCTGAACAATGTGTTGTGGGCACTGCCTGCCATTCCGAAACAAAACAAGTGAAGCTCAAGAAAACAACGATGGCAAAATCAAAAAGCCAGGCCGGCATCCGATCATCGGAGTCTTTGATGAATCGACTTAGGAGGCCAAATACCGCATCTCAGGGAGCCGCACACACCAATTTCTAATCACTGTGGAATTTAACCATTCCAAGCTCATCAGCCAAGAAACCTATGTCTTCATGCGTATGGCCCATTCCCAAGTGCTCTTGGGATATGGTGCGAAAGTATTTCGATGATATCATCGAACAAGCCCACAATCCAAAAAGTCCGTTCTTCACCTCCTTGCAGGCCAACGCAGCACGAAAATCAATGCAAACATTCAAGTTCAACATTCAAGTTCAAGTGCAGTTTTAAAAAGAAACAGTTATTTTTTGTTGGTAAAGAAAAATGCCCATCTCCTTGGGTGTGTTGTCAGCCCAAAACTGGAGGGCCTGGGGCCATCCAAGTTCGGGATTCTTCTGGAACTTTTGAAAGGCCAGGTCAAGTGTGCGCGTCACTGCTTCCAGAACAAAGTTGGAGCCTGAAGCTTGATCAGGGTCAGACACCCATATTGCCAGGCACCGGCCATGCAGCAAGCAAGCATACACATTGCAATGTGGTCTGGATAAGCCTCAGCTTTTAAACTGAATGTTGGTGTTTGAAATAGAAGATTTAAAAGAACATATCTACTACATTCCTGAATCAAAATCCTATCTTGGGAATCCCTAGCTACCCTAACTGGAAATATAACCCCTTTATTAAGGAAGGGTTTACTAAGGGGTTATGAGCCAACAGTTCCGAACTGTTGGCTCCTAACCTCTTAGTAAACCTTATAGCTGGGATTCCTAAGATACTTTAAAATGATCTCATCAAAGTAACTTTCAACTGGTTTGGGGGCTCTACCGCCTGTCCATCGGGGCAACAAATATTTTGATTTGTCCATTCCGTCCGCGATCATGCGCAAAATATCTCGGCTGGTCTTCGCCCTGGACCTGCCTTGCCAATAGACAGCTCTGTCGCTCCACTGGCCAGCCAAATGGCGAAGAAAGGCATCTGCAGCTTCACAGTGTTCTCTCATAGACTTTGCATCCTTTATGGCCTTTTTGAGCCTGTGACAGTGATGGCATTCTGAATGAGTGGACTGCGGCCTAAATCTCAACACCCGTTTCCACCCAGATTCCTTCAGAGCTCTGAAAAAAGTTGAAGTGGACGCCACTGGCTGTCCATGAGAAAGTTGGTGGGCCATGTAAATCTGATAGAGTTCTGCATATTTCCCTGGCGGTAGCCATCTCCTCACCAACTGATCTGCATGGATGAAATGAAATCTATGGGATTATTCTTATTCAAGCCCTTGAACATTCCATCCATGCATGAAAGATGCCAATCAACGTAAGATGGTTTAAGAAAATGCCTCAACATTTTTTCTGGGCCAGGCTGCCCAAATTTTCGCATATCTTGTCCGCGAAATGTATGGCGTGTTCGTACAAGCCGCTGAGCAGATAAACCCATGATCTTCAGAAAAGCTTGCCGGCAAACTCTAATGCCCTCAATGTACCACTGAGTTCGCTTTTGATCAGGCACAGAATCAGACCCATCGCTAGACTCCGAATCGGTCCCCGACCCTGAATCGGAACCAGAGCTTGATTTCCTCGGCCATGCAAAATACCAGCAAAATTCAAAGTGCAGGAAACCACCAAAACCAAAGATGTTTTACATAAACAAGCTGCAGGATGAAAACAAAATCAAAGGTTCGCAGTTCTTTGGAATTGTTGGAGCGCCCACAGCAAAGCATCTTGCGATGACTTTGACAATGACCAAAACAATTGTACAGTAGCCAAAACCACTTGGAAACTCAGGCGCTTACCGCACTTTCGGTCGCAGTTGCATGGTCTCTTCAAAACTTGTGCAATCCTTTTTTTTGACATAGCAGACCTTGCGTTCACCGACTGATCTTTAGTACTAGATTCTATAGCGTCATCATGGAAGGCGCTCATTTGGCTAAGAAGCAAGTTAGCCATTGGTTTCTGAGCTAACAGCCTTGATGATGACTCACTGTCAGACTCAGAACCATCAACAGAGTCAGAGTCCTTTGTTCCAGTCCCATCACTGGTTTCGGACGATTCCTCCCGAGGTCGCTTGCGCGGAGGAGGCTCTGAAGATGTTCCATCGCTTGAAGATGGGAGCTCAAACCGTTGCATTCTAGTTATTTGCGATGATATGTCATCATGGAATATAAAAATCCTTGCTACCTACCCCCAAAACCAAACCCAACAAGAATTGGTTTTATGTTATGAAAGTCTGAATATTTTAATCAATCGGTTTTTTGAAATAATTGTTCATCCTGTTGGACACTTGGAAAGTAGACGACGCAACTCCTAAACGTAGTTTTGTAAGGTAAGGGGCCATCAAAAACTTATACAGGGAGTTGTGCCATCTACTGTCCAGGTACATTTACATATTTACTGTTGGTTGCTATATCTCCTCGACCAAGACAGCAGCAAAAAATATCACACGGGAAAACAAACACACAGCATATCGAATCAAATGATAACAGCAAATTGGACATCAAACGTCAACTGACATTTCACACTTTGAAAATGGAGTAGCTCTCGAACTTTTCACCTTCAATTTTTTTATTCTCCATCAGGTGGCATTTTGCCTTGATTTGGTTTTCATACCTTCCAAGAAACTCGCAGGTTCCACAGCAGCCAGGCAAGCGCACCAGCAGGCACTCATTGAGCGGATATGCATCCCCTGAAGATTGATTGAATCTCACTTACACTGAATCTCAAGTAGAACAGGTTCAGACAGTTTTTTGGGCCCAGACATTGCCAGCAAGATCTCCCAATTCCTGCAGGGAAAAAACTACCCAATCAATAAAGTCATGACTGCATATGACTGCATTCAACATGGTCCTGATCTGACAGGTGCTGCAGGTTCAGATTTTGCACTGGGTAGCCTTGAAGAATCAGTTTCTCCATGCCTGAATTGAAGTCAGTCTCTTGCAGACCCAGTATTGAGAATCCAAGTCTGACATCTCAAACCCCGGCCTGTCATCAGGCGTTTTTCCTTCATGAGGAAGGGTTCGCCACACGGAGTGAGGCAGGGACATTCCGCGTTTTTTGTAGTCATCCGATCAATCTGCTGACTGATATCAACAACACCCGCCCGCATCTTTGCGGTCCAAAAGATGTCCAAGGCCTAAGAAAGTGACAAGTGTTTTCATAATGCTGGATTGTTTTGGAATATAAATATATTTCATGTTAGATAGTTTCTATCTTGTCTAAGGGTTGTACATGTTGAGCCCTTTGTGTAGATGTGGCCTGTCGACTTCCTGGGCAGATCTCAAGCTTGTTTGGGTCGACCTGAGAAGCACATTGACTTATATAGATGTCATGTAAAGCCATAGTCTTGTTGATGCCCAACTCAGCTTGAAACCTCCAATTCTTTGCACTTCAGAAAGTGCTTTCTGACCCATTTGGGTTTCTTCAACTTTCTGGCCCTTTCACAAAACAAGTGAAGCAAAGTGTTCGTGATGCAAAACAATTGAAGCAAAGTTTTTGTGATGCAAAACAATTGAAGCAAAGTTTTTGTGATGCAAGTTTAGTGGCCTGGGCCTGGACAAATCAATCGTAGGCCCTGATGATGGTTTCCTGACACGACGATTGTTCATTGCATGCTGCAGGTATGCATCGTCCTGCAGCAGAAGGCTTGACCTCAGAAGGCTTGACGTGGCAAGGTGCGCAAGAATCCTGAATGGGATTGAGGGCGGGACAGTGATCCAACTGGTTGCTTCATCAAGCGCCCCAAGACGCTTTCACATGTTCTGTTCAAACCCTCATCGCTGTAGATACCCTCTTTGGCCACATCCCTTGGTTGCTTCATTTAACTGCAAGTTGAATTCAATCCGTTGGAATCCTAATTACCCTGACAAACTACGAACACCAGAAATTATACACATAAATTATACCACAAATTGATGGAAGAAATCCTGAACCAGTGGATACCTATTCTTACTGTACTTAGTGGTTTCATACATCTCAAGAACTGGTTCAGGAGTCTGCCATCAAGAGTATGTCACTCTTCATGGTGAGTTTGCTGCGGAGCAGCTATAGAATTCCAACAAGTGAGATGACATATGTTTTTGAAAAGTAGCTCGAAGTGTCCTGTCAAGGCACTTTCGGATCATGATAATGTACACCCTTGGCCTGCTGATTGAGTATCCAAATCTGTCTGCATTGAGCTTGATGAATGTCTGGTAGTATCCATTAGCTTCGGACCGAAGATGCTTTGTCTCTTTTCTAATCTCAGCGCAGGTATTATTGTAATGTTTGGTTTGAGAAGCTTCGGATCTAGAGTACTTGAAGCAGAGAACATATAAGAGGACAGGAGTCATTCAAATAATTCATTTAAGGTCCAAACCCTCTCCTTTTGCTTGAGAACTCCGACCACATTTTCCAAAAGGATAATCAGTGGACGCGTCCTGGAAAAGAACTAAGGTCAATTGACATGACAATGATTAGGTCCACTTTATCTCAAAGATGGGTCCTGCTTATTGCTCTAACAACTTCGAAGAAGGGTTTCGCTTGCTCTTCAGCCCACACGTCATCCGAAGGTACGCGCAGGCTCGAAAACCTCAAGATCAGGCAGGCAGCACATGTGCATTGATCCACACAGGTCTTTTGGCACTCAGGGGAAGACGGCTTGCAAGGAAAGCCACTGCTGTAAACATCAGGGCTCAACCCATTGAGGTTCCTCGAAGATGCCATGCTCCAATACAACCTTCCATCAGACTCAGAGTAATCATTCATTCCAAAATCTGTGGAACAAAACATGCCAGAAATCAATTGACCATGTTTAGGCCTGCCAGGTTTGGTGTTCTTCAAGATGAATTTCAGTGGGACGAGCCCCCTGTCACAGGATGACGCCAGGGACACCACATCATTCATGATTTCCTTCAAGCTCCACAAGCACCCTTCGGCTCCTGAGCCTTGGGCAGTGGCTGGAAAAGGCTGTAAAAATGATAAGGCTGGAAATCTTAAGGTCAGGACAGTCGCTCATCAAAGACAAAGGGCGTAAGTCGTTGATGGACCCTATGAACTCAGCCAGTCCTCCCAGACTGGCAGAGTTTAAAAATTCACAGAAAGCATATAATCTAATTGGTGAAGATTACAGAGATATATATATATATATGATTAAATATACATTCGGTGGACAAAATTATCATAGCATTCATCGCTCTTGACTGAAAAAAAAATTGTACACCAAATGTATATTGTATAATAGTTTGCAGTTACAATTACAGTCAAGTAATCTTCATCCAGATTATATACTTTGAATCAAGTCAACAATCACAACATCAACTTTCCTGAAACTTTCTGGACCATCTCGTACCCGTAGCCACTTAGGTACCTTTTTTGCTGCACCGTCAGCTGGACCTTTGGGGATGCTCCAATGCTCCTCGGTGTTGGCATTGGAAAATATCACCCAACTCAGAATCCATCAAATCTTCAGATTTAATCCAAGAGTCAATGACTTCTTAGCTTCCGTCAGATTTTTGTAACCTATGCTTCCCTCCGATGAACTTGATGATTCTGATTCAGACTCATCATCAACATCGCTGGGTGGAGAAGAAGAGCTAGTGTTGACATCATCAGTGAAGCCAGAATCTGAAGTTTCATCGTCATCAGAGCCAGACGAAGAAGAAGTATCAGAGGACGCCTTGGTAAGAGCGAAGGCTTCTGAATGACTTTTTTTACAAACATGGCGAACATGGATTTCTAAGTTTCAATGTACTGTACGTCTCGCAAAATGATATCTTTTGAACTCCTAGTAAAAACTTCTTTCCATAAAACAAAAAATAACTAGCAATAAAATAATTGATTTACTAGGAGTCAAATTGATATCATTATCAATTATCATTCAATATCAATTTCCTTGAAGCCGACCAGTTCTGAGCTGAGTCATGTAATTCCTGGGCCCAAGGCCATCAGCAAGCAGCGGCCATAGACCTGTAAACGAGAAATAGCGATGAACCCCAACAATTTTTGCAATTCCAGGGCACAATGCAAGCCAATCGATCATTCACAGGATAATCATGATGGTGAGCATGATCATGTTTGTAGCATTTGAGAGGCTAAGATGCGATGCAATGAATCAGTCACTCTGTGCAAAACGGTGTAGAAGAATAATCCTTCACCAATCAACTCAACGTAATGCAATGCGATTGCCAAAGAAGAGTCACAAAAAGCATTCACTGACTAAGACCTAACGTGCAGGAAGCGCAAAGACAATCAGCCTTTTTCCCTTTCCTCTCATATACCATCTAAGGGACAGCATATCCCACACCGCGAACAGAGTACGAGCTACGCGGATTTTTCCATTTGTGGCCCCAATCTTCATCATCTTCATCATCATCAGGGTGCCGTCGTTTGCCACCAGGACCGTAGCGGGCATCAGTGGGATCATCATCATCTTCCACTTCTATTTCTTCTTCACCTTCTTCTTCAAAGACCGCCTGTTTCGGAGCCGCCTTTTTCTCAACCTTCTCCTTCTTTTTAGTCTTTTTCTCCTTCTCCCTTTTCTCCGTCTTTGGCATGGAAGGTTCTGGCGGCCTTAGGAGACTGGAAGGAGGTGCGGTTACAGGTGGCCTAGGTTTAGGCATCTCCTTGCACCTGACAACTCGGCCTGGGTTGACAGGCCCCACAGGCCTCCTGGGCATCACAGTATTCGCTTTCGGTGTAGGAAGAACAGGTGAAGCTGGGTGAGGTGCGGCAGGTTCTGGAGTACGTTCAGGTCCTTAGTTGCGTCACATCTTGCATTTCAGGTAGTGTTGATTCATTGTTGTTTCAATGGGTCAGTGTGTGATGTACTTATCAATAGAAATCTTCTGTAACAATCAATGAGCACATGTTTTTTTCAGTAACATCTATCCTGAGAACAAAACATGAGAAGCAATTGCGATAATGATTTGTTGTTGATGATGGTATGAAAAATCTTGATGGGTTCAGCCCCGTTGAAAGATATTAGTCATTAGTAATTCCAAGGAAGGGAAAAAATAAAAAAACACTTTTAAATCCAGGCGCCGCTTGCAACACCAGATGAACCACCGCCACCGCTTGCAACACCAGTGCCACCGCTTGCAACACCAGCGCCACCGCTTGCAACACCAGATGAACCACCGCCGCCGCTTGAAACACCAGATGAACCATGAGAGCCCTTGCATCCTGCCTTCCCTCCATCTCCATCAGGCATAGTAGGGGCATGCATAGTCGGGGCATGAGGTCCACTGCAAGGGGCATCAGGTCCACCACCATGATGTAAAGGTGCTCCACCAGGCCCAGGTCCACCACCGCAAGGCATCATAGTAGGGACATCATGTCCAGGTCCACCGCCACCTGGCATCATAGTAGGGACATCATGTCCAGGTCCACCGCCACAAGGCATGCCATGATGTGGGGGGGGATGCAAATGCGGTCCACCGCACCAGGTCCACCACCGCAAAACATCATAGCAGGGGGGGGTGGCATGCCATGATGTGGAGGTGGTCCACCAGGCCCAGATCCTGGAGATCCACCAGGCCCAAATCCTGGACATCCACCAGGCCCAGATCCTGTAGGTCCGCCACCCATAAACTCTATCCAAACCATCCCTCGCAGCATTGCCCACATGTTGGCACTGTTTTAAGAAACTTTAAACATGTTGCAACATGCGCTTGTGCGTTTTCTTACGCCTATGATTCATGCAGTTGTGCGTTTTCTTAAGCCTATGATTCTGGATGTTGTTGATGACTGCGATTCATGCCATTCATTTGTTCATTCAGACATTGATTCATTGAACCTTTTTGGGCTGCAGGGATGACATGCACGTTTTTGCATGAGCACCATGCAGCCATGAACGTCTTCTACCCAGCAGCATCCCCAAATCCTGCCTCTCCAATCCAAGGCTTGCAAGCTTGGCTTCAATTGGGCCACAGCAGCTATGGTATGGCGAGAACAGCCGGATCTACTGGGAATGTAAAAAACAAGTATTGTAATTCTTTACTACCCATGGAAAACGTTTGGTTTTGAACCTTCTTAAAATATTGATGTTCATGTTGTATAGTTCCTTCCGGGGGTGTCAAAACCAAACGTTGCCCAAGGTTAGTAAAATAAGAACCCATTGCAAATTCAGTTTGGCGAGAACCTTTTCGAGAACCATCAGTATTATTACTGTCATGTATCATTCAAACAGTCTGTTTTTGAATGATACCAGATACTAGCTGAAAACTTGATAATGTATGGCACAAAAAACTTCAAATAATAATAGGACAAATTTTAGAGACTCTGGATATTTCAGATCTATCATTCAAATTTTGCTTTTGAATGATAGAGAACCGCTTATATGGTTGCAAATTCGACAGCTTATTATCCAAAACATGTCTTGAATGATTCAAACCGCGCCTTCTTTGAATCATTCAAGACAAGACTTTGAGAAATTCAGATATTTATATTCATATA
>OMLO01000371.1_pt1 | contig 28379 bp, 11 predicted proteins | sample 1674811 | NCBI WGS metagenome assembly OMLO01 (sample SAMN06265003, study PRJEB25207) | coral metagenome | isolation source: Coral host | place: Mexico:La Bocana,Puerto Morelos, Mexico | collected 2008-11-13
ACATCCATTTCGGTGTTAGGACTCTAAAACAAGATTGCAAGCCAAATCTCAGCAAAATCGGCGAAGTATGGTGGCCGCGACCTTTTTATATAGCTCAAAAATAACTGAGTATGACTCTTAAAAAACCATGCAGACAAACTGTTTTTCTCTTATCCAGAACAGAGAAGTAAGGGAGAACTAACTGTGTTTTTGAAATCACAGCAGATTGTAATGCAAATGAGAAAAGTCATAAGTACCTCTTACTAACCAATTACTGTAAGTAAAGTTTGAGTTTTTTCCCCCTTTGATTAATGGCTTAATAAATCGAAGGGGACAAAACCACAGATTGAGAATCGAAGGTTGTGAGATACATTTACGTATTTATCATATCTCTACCGTGTGTCTAACAGGTTCAGGAACAATTTCTATTTATGCAGAATGCCTTAAAAAAATCAGAAGCACTTCGAAAGCAAAATGAGTCCATTTGAAATTGTTGTTAAGTTGTTGGCACGTTTTACAGTAATATACAATTTTAAGTAAAATAATGTTTTAAACTTTCACTTGCCATAAAAGTTAACACATGGAGATAAATCAAGAAAAGTCATGGCAACAAAAACAGCTTTAATTTTAGTGGGCCGTACAGCATAATACGGCCTGCTAAATTGACCAATCACAGCATGCGTAGTAACTGATAACAATTAGGGCCCTTACCTAGTAGTGTCAACTGGCACAGATTTCACTCCATGTGCCTGCACTTGAACCTCTTGCATGGCTTGGACAATGTCATATGCATCTTGGTCCTCCTCGACTGGTTCAGCACCACTAATGGAGAATGGTCGACTGTCGGCCTCTGAGAATTAAGAGTAGGAATGTTACAGTATTGCCATATAATGTATCTGTTGCGGTTCAATTTTATCCTTGGTTCAAATTTTATTTTCCTTTGCTTTAAACTCATTATCATACATTACCATACCCAAAAACAAATGAAAATAAAATTTGAACCAAGGATAAAATTGAACCACAACATATCTTTTAATGGTGTAAAGAAGTGCCAATAAAATGAGTTAACCTGATTATTATACCAGTAAGTGAAGAAGTCAATTATGAAACAACTAAGTTGAAAATGTAAATTGGCCACCGTAACGTGTTATAAAGCTGACGTTTCGAGCGTTAGCCCTTCGTCATCCTTCTGACGAAGGGCTAACACTCGAAACGTCAGCTTTATAACACGTTACGGTGGCCAATTTACATTTTCAACTTAGTTGATTTAACCAAATTACCCTGTTACCCCCACCGACGCAGCACCACAGTTTCTTTAGAAACTTTCACCCTTTATTCAATTATGAAACAGTTTGATCGGGAGATTAAAGACAGGACAGGCTTTGAAACTGTGATTTGATTATCATTTCTAGAAACATGATTAGGGTTGAGGGATGGTTCTTGGTAGCAAGTTGTTACTGACCAGTGTTCAAAATAGCCCCCACTACTGAAAAGAGATTAGCCTGTGGATGAGCGAAAAAGAGATACCTGATTCCCAATCCTCTGTGGAATCCGGCACAACTGCTGGGGTTGGTTGTGGCTGACGTAGTCGCTTTTCCTCTATTATGGCCTGATTGGCATCTGACATTTAGAATTTGGATTAACACAATTAGTTGTGGATAAAACGTATAACAAGGTGTGAAACAATGTAATCAAGAGCAATCACCACATGTAACGGAGTATGACAGTCGGACAGTAATATACATGTATTTGGCAACCTTATTTGCTTACTATTGGGTTATTGTATGTGGACATGTCCTAATGGATATTCAGATGTAAACTCTACTTGTATACGAATTCCTATGTAGAGTTAGTAAGATTAGGTTAATGGTGTAAAGTTTCAAGCAGATTGATAACTAGTCTAGACACTGTACATGGGGTATATCTCATAGCATTAGGGTGGAATGCAATTTTCTTCTTTAAGTGAACAAATCTTATTTACAGTTTTTTTTTTTACAGGATTCCATAGTGGTGTGTCCGATTACGTAATGAATCAAAGTTTTGTAGTAATTATTTTTTATTAGTAACAACGTATTAAACTTACACTCTTCAAGGTCTTGTCTGATGATATCCTTTGAACATAAAATAAAAGAAATGTTCAATAACAAATGCAATAGATAGCCTTAATTTAAATACTAAGCTGCCGTAATTCAACTAACAGCAGAGTCCAGCCTAAAGAAAATTAAATACATGTACAACTTACTAAACTGTTATTCATCAAGGTATGAAATGAGTGGTGCAGCTCCTTAATGCAATAATTGTAACTGATTTATTTGTTATTATAACAAAAATTCTAAAACTTCATTAAAATGTCATGATGATTTAACTCATTGCTCAAAGAAGATAAGCTTGGGGACTGGTGCCTTATAAATCACCTGAAATAATTCTTCTGGTGATTTATAATATCTTCTTGATAGATCTGAAAAACTCAGCTCAAAACTACAAATGATCTATGAACCAACTGAAATATGACAAAATGTATCCAGGTCAAAAAGCAAGCTGCAAGCTGCTGAAGTCACCCTGCAGGTCACATACATTGTGTGCACATGGGGTTGACTGCTAACCACTTCGGTTCAAGATAAACTTTGCCCTAATTACAATGAGCAGTTTTTACAATAAAAATTTTAAAAAGACATACAAAGAAATTAAAGAAACTAAAAAAGATATTTACGGTAGGTAAATATAATTCATACCTTATATTCGCAGATTGATATGTGATAATCTAACTCCTCAACTGGAATCTCATGCCTTGCATTAAAGGGACAGTTTGTCCATCCTGCACTAGAATATTGCTGTCAAAATATCCACCAAAATTAACACTGTCGACAGTAATAATTTATTTTTTGTTGTGCATTAGTCTTTACAGCCATTAGTATTTTCACATCACTTTACTACACTAGTTTTTAAGTCCATAAGGAATTAATTAATCAACACAATCTGTCAATCTGCATTAAAATTAGTGCAAATCACTTTTGCTGTAAATGTGTCACCTAAGCACCCTGTAGACCGCCATTGCTGGATTGGCAAGCTATTGGCAATTACACTAATAAATTGAAGTTGAAGTTATGAGCTCTAAAAATTGGACACAAGGACTGCTAGTGGGTTTAAATGTACCTTAAATATAAATATACATGTATATTTGGGCTCTCTTTTCAAATAAAAAAACAACAGGTTTGAATAGCGGAAAAGTTAGGGTATAATCATCATCATCTGACTCTCAAACATGATTTACCATTTGTTTTAAAATCAATTAAAATTCAGTAGTTCATTGGTTTTTAAAAACTGCGTCTGTTGAGGTAGAGTTTGGTGGTGGTTCTTTCATTGTAACAGAACTACATATACCGGTATATTACAAGTATAGTGAGAAGCAATTCAAGAGAGACCATACTATGTTTTCATGAAATTTATTTGTGATTTTATGTTTCAAATACAAAACATTTGGTGACTATGCCAGTTTTAAGTCATCACTGGTCATTTATATGTACATGTACCATCAGATTCCCTGATCTGGCTTTTTGCTTCAATAAATAAATGTAGGATAAGATTGTACATGTATTGAATAGATACATTATAATGTTGTTTATTGAAAAAAAATGTTAAATATAATTACCAGTCCATACTGTGCACAATCAAGAGTTTTTTTAGGTTTTTTGTTTTGTTTCATACAAGACATCACAAAATGTAAACATTTTGCAACTACTATGAAGAAAATTCAGAGTTACACGTCAATGGGCATTATTGTTGAGATGACTTATGCTTTGTTCTTTCTCATATTACTTGATGAAACAATTCTGCTAGTGTAAACATCAATGAAGCTGTTGGAAAAAGAATTTGAAAGGCTTTAAAGGTAAGGTATGTGGTTGTTAATGAATAACATTGATTTGTATTCCATCAAGCAAGACTCACAATGTTTTTAAACTTAGGAGTGCTGAGACTGCGCAGTTCAAAGCCAGCATGGCCGAGTGGTTAGGGTGCCACACTTTGAATCCGATGGTTGCGGGTTCAAGTCCCTCTTTGACCACTTAGATGGAGTTGTTTCTCAGAAGTCCCTTGTTCAACTCCTCAGCCACATTTGTAAATAACCAACTGGCCTGCCTCCTGCCAGTTTATTATTATTATTATTACTCCCGCTGGAGGCCAGGAGTTATAAAATGGGCTCGATTTCTTTGTCAACACAAATCTGCATTCTTGCACAATCTTGTGACTTAATCCCAGAGGTCTTTGCTGGCGACCTTTTCCATGTGAAGGGCTCGTGTCACTAAACTGCATCGTCGTTCAAACAAAAATGGCCGGAGTGAACGCACAACATGCGTCTTGTTATTATTATTATCGATTTTTGACTACCCAGATTCTTTTCTTTGGTAGGTACACCTCCTGAACAAGCACAGCTTCAGAGACTTGATTATGAAGGGGCAAACATTAATCAATACGCAAGACGCACTGAAGTCAAAATAGAAGAGACAGGAAATGCTAGCTAAGGTAACAAACCGCAACAACGCTCTGGTCTCGATCAACGAAGGAGGGAGTCATGGGAATTCATAGCATATATTTTGTGCAATTACCACACGCGCTACAAATGTAAAGACGTTTTGAGCTTTTAAGCAGACTGTTGTACTTCATTCATTTACTGAATAAAACAATAATAGTTTCTTGCATATAAAAGCTACTAAAACATTTGCATCTCTTACCTTTCGACATTTTGCCAAATGGTATGGGAATCTCTTGGCTGACACTCGATGAACTGGGTCATACGGGCAAATTTTTAGCTCGTTAGGGTCATTTTCCGCGTTTATAAAAGACATATTCTAAAGAAAACCTTTCGTTTCTTTTTTGAGTGTCTGTGTTATAAATAGATACGTTCTGGGCCAGTTAATTTGGAGACAGACTTTCGTTTTCGTGGTTGACCTCGTTCGAAGCTAACGCTGAAAACGCGGGAAATTGGGGGGATTGGTGACTAGGCTAAATAAGCGCATGACTATTGAAGATTACCGCTGGATCACATAATTCTTTTGAAAGATTGCGTGACGAGGAAAATTAACGTGGGGGCTTGGGATTCCCTTTGTGAAAGGTCAGGGATGCTCAAGGATCCTCGTCTTCTCCCTAAGGGGTGTAAATCACGAAATATTTGAAGACAATTTCTTTAGCATCATTAAAAATCATTGTAGCCCTTGCCTGTATACCATTTTGTTGCTTTCTTTCGCGAGACTTTTCACACGATTTTTCACGATTTTCGCGATTTTTAAAATATTATTATTTAATACCCTGCTATCAGGAGCCGCTATATAATTAAATAATAATTCAACAACAACGTCACCTTACTACTTGGCTACATCGCCCTTCTTCTCTACTTAATGTCTGGCGAGCGACCTCTCTTCGTGTGAGTCGATATCGTTATCGTCCTCTTGCTTCAGTCTTGTAACCTATCCTTGATGACGTCGTTAAACGATCTATTCCTATTTGGCTCCTTGTCACTAGTCTCACCGAGCTGTTTATACTGAAGGCTACACTTTTTAATTACCTTTCTTTCCCTTGTGACTTTCATTTGTGAGAAATCAGATTCTAACGCATTTTGTTACTAGCAATGATCGAAGATTACGACAATTTTCTTTTAACGAATCAGTTTAGTTTCTTCCATCGTACTTTTTTTGGGCCAAATCACAAAATTTAAGTACCCCAAAATGTACCGGCACCATTTTCACAAATCTAAGTTCCTGCGAAATTAAGTAACCTTAGGCGGGGGTACACCCGAACGCTGTATTTTGGCTGGGTATTATGGTTTTAACGGACTGAATATCTCGTTCAGGTTTCAAACAATCAAAAATCTCTCTGCTCATCCCACAAATCTACGTTTCGGGCCGTTTTGTCAAGTTTTAGGTGATTTTTGGCCTAACTTGGGGATAAATAGTTTTTCTCAAAGGATAAGTGAAATTTATATATGGAAATCGGGAAATTTTGAAGATTTGATGTTGTTTTAAAATTACAGTTTGAAGTTAAAAATTGGTTGAAGTAAACCATACAGTTGCCCACAAACCTGAGGTGCCCTTTCTGGGGCGTTCAACGGTTTAATCCCTCCTTAAACTTTGTTAAGTTTCACTTAAATCCACGTGTACTGCCCCGCCTTAAGGTATCCTTTAGGGGTCAAATGAAGCTCGAACCACATTGTCAAAATAGAACATGTTTGTGGTACAAAATAGTTACCAGAAACTGGAAAGAAAGCGATCCTTATTTACTGAAATTATAAGGACACTAACCTTAAATATAAAGTGTGATCGTGTGAGATGTTACGGTTATCTAAAGGGTCAAAATCAGTTAGCAAGACTTGAAAGGAAACGCTGCTGGATTGCAACACGTTTAAAATTTTCAACTTATCAAACTGTCCTAAAATAACTGGCCTCAAAAATCAGTAAATCTCACTAATTTCACACGTTTTTTTCATTTCAAGTATTCAGTTTCATCATCACCACGACCAGCTGTCGACATGGTAATTTAAAGGGCCTATTCACTGTTCCAACGAACATATCCGAACTTTTTATATCGGGATCTCCCCAGGGATAACACCGCAATAGCCCTCAAAACGGTTAAATTTTCTAATTTGCATCACAATAGAATCTAGCATGTATGTGAGGTAATTTCGGGTTATTTTGTAGTTTTCGCCCGAAATTGCCTCGCACGCACGCATGATTACATTGTAATGCACATGATAAAAACTAAACGTGAAAAGGGCTATTGTCGCGTACTTGCGCTTTTTCTTAGTTATACATACGGTTTACGCCCAAAAAAAACATAAAATTACCTATAAATCATCTGGGAAACGACAATATTGCTTTGCGCCAAATTACCACAGGAGAGTGTAATCGAACGGGAACATAAAAAGTAAGACGGCAAAAGGAGGTACATGTAGTCCGTACAAACTGATGAAAAGGCAGGGAAAAACGATTTAAGTTAAATCGCGCATGTGCAGTTTTTAACCGTACTCAAATCACTGAAAAGCTTTGTCCATTGTCAAGAAATCATGATATTATGCTATGCCAGTAACTGTGTCTATGGCCTTATGTGGCTGGTGTTGTCCGAGTTTAGGTGTGATCATGAGAAAAACCAAAACGCGCCTTTTTTGTTGGCCAGTTCTTGGTCTCGATATTTCGCCACGGTCAATGGCTTTCGAGTCACGTGGTCCGAGGTCGGTCGTATTTAAATCAATTTTCAGTAAGGGCCAGATCGGGCCAGTCAATTGTCTTGGTCTTCTTAAAGATAATGGAGAGGAAAATATATACCTTTCTACGATTTATTTACCTAGGATTGTGATATTCGTTGTAGGTCAAACTGAAAAAAGACGACTCAAGTGCAATACCCGATCGAGATTGAGCAAACAGGCCAAAAAGTATTTTTTTTTTGCAGTAAATTTTTAACTGCGTCACGAGGGTTGGATAATTATGTCACGGTTTCCATAACAATCTGCCCAAATACATAAGGAGATATCTTTGTTAAAGCATTCATGAAGTTATCGATGATCCTAGACTTACCCCGAAGGTCATAAATAAAGTACCGCTTCTTACCCGATCACCAAGTAGTAAAATCCCTCAGTCAGCTGTTGGTTCTCATGGGTTCTCATTTTCTTTCCTATTTTTTTCGGCTCTCCATTTTGTCTACAGTAGGTAATTTCCGGCGTGTCAATCAATAAAAACGGATATCAGATAACCGTTCGATAAATACAATGGAAGCGAATCGAATCGAAGGATAGCTATGAAGAAATCGTGGCTACGCTGATGATTACTTTTTACATGGAGAGTTCTGCTTCAATCAGCTACCGTTTTCTCGAACGGCTTTTCACAGTTTTGATAATTATTAAACCAGTAATTCTGGAACAACGTTTATGTGTACTATAAACGAGCTGTTGTAGTTATTCAGTGTAAATTCCCAAACACTTTCCATTTCGCTATCAAAGGAGATCGGCCAATTTGATATTCAAGGCAGTCACATATAGGGCTCGACAGACTATTTTTTTTTTTACTTTTGAATAAGCCGAGTGGACTTTGACCTACTTGATAACTTCTCTGTTTCTGTAATTTTTAGCCTGCGTGCAGGCTCACCTTTCAGCCACGCGCGCGAGCGGTAAAGAGCAAAGCGATCCGGCGGGAACTGGAGTCTGGTGAAGAGGCGCCAAGAAGTCAATCCTCCGTAGGAAAAAAAGATGGCGACTAACCGCACGAAAAACTTAACGACGTTTACAAAAACGTACGGAAGATTAACAAAAATCTTCACACCTAGGCTACACAATGTCCTTAGTACAGGGACAAATATTGCAAAAGTTTGGCTTTCTTTGTGCCTTATAGGCTGTGTTAGGTTCGCAAGGTATTGTGGTAAAATGAAAAACCGCCATCTTTTTTCCTTTGATGGATTGTGTCTGGCGATTTCGCACTCGCGGTTCAATGTGATCCTGCTTGCAAGCTATATATGACATCTGCGGTTTGCATTAGATAGGTCTTCTATAACTGCGCTTCGTACTTGGCTGTTTTGTTTGTATACAACCTCGTTCCCAGGGCTTTTCCCTTCAAGGGAAAAGCCCTGGGAACGAGGTTGGTTTGTAGATAAAAGATTGATAAGTAAATTTGTGGCATAGTACTGATGTTTTCAATTGCTTTGTTTATCGACGACCAAATGTCTCTTCATATTCATTCTTTACACACATAATCACACATTTAGTCTTCCAAACAGTTACACTCAGCCACAGTACTGAGCAATGACTCGGTAGCAGATGCTGCGGACTGCAATTCCGTTTTATTTATTTATATTTTTGTGACAAATAGAGAGAGAGCCTGGGAACGAGGTTGCGATTTTACCAAAGAATATGTAATGCCAGCGTTCAATTCCAAAAACCAATGATTTTACAAAAAAAAAAATAGTCGCCTTCCTTCTCGTTCTCTAGATTAAGCACATGAATGCAGACCTTGGTCATTTCACTTTGTTATTTTACAATGGTGGTGTTTCAAAAATAATTTTCTTCCTTCTATCCCTTCTTTAAACTTCTCAAAATTTCACTCAAATTCAGATGAAACCCCACCTTAAGCGTGTCGATTGTCGTCCGGAGTTGGATCGCGTGACCAAAAAAGATCCGGGCCACTAGGTCGGCTAGGTACGAAAATATAATGTCGGAAAAACATCAAATCCTCAAGTATCCGTTTTCCACGTCTCCATGCTCTAGCTTCAAGAGAAGAGTTTTTGGATAGTTTATTTTATCAGACGAGATGGCAAAGATTAGATAGATTATTGTGCTGTGATTAGATTTAGGAGATCAATGCTCGCTCGGGGTATCATTCAAATCCTTACACCATCCGATTAAGTGTTAATTCCCCCGTTAAATCCATCATTTGATAGCTGTTTCTGCCACCTGTCATTTTCAACGTAGAGAGTACAATAGGGCATTCTTAAGTGAAGATTGTTTTTAAAATTATATAAACACAAGTGGAACACATGTTCTTGAGAGCCGAGCATCGAGTTGACCCATAGCATAATCACTTTTGCATGTTGATAAATTTCCTTACGTTTTGCAAGGATTGTATGTCGTGATCGACTTATCGACTTTGTTTCCTCTAAATATAAGTTACGATAAAAAGAACAATACATTGCTATCGCTATTGTTGATAGCTCATACAGCATCCGTGCGCAGCTTATCAGTCATAGCTAGCCATCACAACCTTATCAACTCCGTTGCCTACAAAAGGTCTTCCGGCATGAGCAAGAAGCTGTTTCAGCACGTGCTACGAAGTTTCGTGCCAAAATATATTTTTCTTTCAAAACCTGAAAAACTGTCCGTTTATGATATGTAAATATATAAAAGGTTTTCACTGAAGAGGTCACGTTTCCACAGAATTTGTCAAAACAATGCGGAAAGACTTAACCTGTTCGAGTAAGCTTAAAATACTTCTGTTAATTTAAACTGCGCATCTGTCCTTCAAATAAACTCGCAACTGAGTTGTGCGTGATAGTGGAGCTGGCGCTAACAAAGGGTAAGGACCTTTGAAACTGACACGTATTTTGGAGTGTGTAATTTCGCGCTCTCATCTGCCGGTATCTAGGCAACGCTACTTCTACTCGCTTATCAGCGTTTCATTCTCTCATTCTCCCCCTAATCTGAAAATCTTTTGACCTCTGTAGCTGTCACTCAGAATTTTGTTCAGCTCTGCGGTCTCAAAGGAATACTTCCTGTGAAGTTGTGAAGGCGTTCCTGTGAGTATCGTGTGTTGTGTTAGGCCAGTCAATGAACATCAGCTGAACCAGGTGGATAAGGCTGCAAAGCATCTTGGGTAACATCAACAACAAAAGCCCTGACTTCTACAGTTGTGGCTATAAAAATCGGATTTTCTCCTCAAATTGACGGGTTATGATGTTGAATGGAATTTAGGATGCGCTGATACTCTTGCAGGCTCTGTGAAGTTGTTTGGTAGTTCTACATCAACGTATTTAAATCGACCATGGTTAAATTAAACGGGGTAAAAGATCAAAGTACTGCCGAAACGGCGCCAACTTCGAGTAATGGACTGATCTGTTTTATTTGTGGTGCATCAAATGCGAACTGGCCAGTGTACTGCAGATCTCGCAATTCGGAGAAAATGCCGTTTTTCCCTTTTTTGGAGTACCACGAGCCGGCTGAGGGGGCTCGACCGGTGGATAAAGCAAGCGGACAAATCGATTCTTGTACTGTATGCTTCTCTTTCCTTACTCAACAATGGCACGCTTTCGAAGAAAGCGACACTCCAGTTATCAAACGAATTTATTGGCTTAAAAGGTCGGGCCCTGAGTCAAGCAGTGAACGAGCTCAAAGCCCTGTTGAAAACAGCCAAGTCAGGGGAGAGGAATCAATGCCTAACGACAACACAATGGTTGAAGGGAATTTTGATACCGAAAGTACAGAACAATGCACGATAGTTCCTGGTGAACTATCGCAAGGGAATGTTAATGCAGCCACTTCAGACATGGGAAGTGTTAATCAGATTTCTGAACACTCGACTGGCCCTTTTGTTGAGAATTCGTCACTCGCTTCCCGACGTGCTGTTGGTCTGGAAACTTGCTACATCTGCAGTCGGCGTAAGCCAAAAGAATTTATGAGAAGTGTTCACACTAGGCCACAGCTGAAAACCGAGACACCCTTTTACCCATGTCTTGCTCGGCATGTTCCTCCCACAGTGGCAAAGCAGATGGACTACCTTGGAAAAGTTCTTGTTTGTGAAGCTTGTCAAAAATTTTTATTTCGCCAATGGCAAGTTTTCCAGAAGAATTTGACTCCTCTGAGTGAGAGACAGTATCAATTGAGATCTGATCCCTCCCTTCCAAGGGAACAACAGTCCCAGCTGTCAACCATGGTATGCTTTATTTGTGGAGTAACGCAGCCTGCGACGTCAGGGAGATTTCTCTATTCACGTAAGCATACACCCGGACACCCATATTATCCATTTTTAAACAATTTACCAACGCCTGAGGGAGCTATGCCTTTAACAAAGCAAGGACTCACCAGGGCTTGTAGCGGATGCCGCAAATCACTCCATAGGCAGTGGAAGCATTTTGAGGCTGCTGGGATTAGTGATGAAAAGAGAGAGTACAGGATTCGCAATGAGGTTATGGTTCAGACAGGAGGAAGTGTGACAGAGTCAACCGAAACATCAACCAAAATAGCCTGCTATACCTGCGGTCAGCAGTGTTCTGAATCTGATTTGAGACCTGTTCATACAAAAGCAAACACCAATCCTTTAAGAGAGACCTTCTACTTTCCCTTTATAGCGTCAATGAAACCCCGAAAAGACAGCAGACACCTTGATGCCGAGGGCCGGACATTTGTTTGCAAAAAATGTCATACACAACTGAGAATAGAATGGGAAGAGTTTGAGAAAAATGGTGTACCCCAGGAGGAACGATCTTATGTACTGAAACTGAGTGCGGCAATAACAGAAGATCTAGACATTTCTTCAGTTTGTTTTCTCTGTGGTGTTACTGTAAATGCATCATTTAATTTTAAGCTATATTCTTATCCTCACAGTGGGAAGGGAATCTGTGATGGAGGACCATATTTTCCTTTTCTGTCATCTCGAGAACCTGCTCCTAATGCTCAACCAATAGATAGTGAGGGCACTGCAGTTGCCTGTGAAATTTGTTATAATAACTTAATGATGCAGTGGGAAGCTTATGAAGGATCCACTGTTCGTGAGGATTCTAACAGATGGCTTCGAAAGTATCTGGTAGCAACCATAAACTGTTATCTTTGTTCTAAACAAGTCCCAAGGACCTTCTCTGGAGCTGTAAACAAACAACTCATAACATTCCCTCCCAATCACCACCCACCAAAAACTGGAATTGTAGTTAACAATGGCAGAGATGTTGTTTTATGTGATGGCTGTCAGAAGGAGGTACAGCGAGATCTTGAAGCTATGGATGATTCTAATGCTGTGTTAGGCATGTTGACATGGCAACAGAACAGTCAGGATACAGATGAGGTAAGAATGTATTTGAATAATTATCCAGTTTGATGTCCATTATTCTTGGGCAATATCTTTGATGGTATCTGAAAAGGTGTTGGTAATTTTGGCTGAAAATTGTCAATTTAATTGGTAATACGACCTAAACTGTATCAAGTATTTTAAATCATACTGAAAATATGTGAACAGTTAAAGGTCTGTAGATATTAAACAGTTAAACATGTATGCCTTCTGCTTCTAAAGGAATCATTAAGTGTAGAAGTAAAGAGCTGGAAAATAAACTCATTAAAAAGTAATTAACCAAGTTGATCTGAAGTGGGAAGAGTGTTTTTAGAGTATTGATCCTTTGTGCTTAACAATTGGTTTAAATATGTTCTTAAGCTTGGATGATGAGGTCAACATTGTGACTAGGTTAGAAAATAAATAGAATATTCTTCTGATATATTCACCAGCTTTAAGGGGAATTTGTAAAAAAGGGATAAATAGTTTAAATGCAATTAAATGAAAATCTGAAGTGATAATAAATTTTGCAATTCTGTAGTACATTTAAATACAGGGCTCTAAAAGTGCCGTCTAGGGAAGTACCTTGTCACTGGCACTTGTCTGATGGCCGATGGGCAAGGGATCCCTAGCAAGTCATCTGCAAACTAAATCATTAAAAGAGCAAACTAAGACTTACCAGGGCAAGCAATATAATTTGAGATATACTTTTCCTTAGTGCACACTGAAATTCAAGTTTTTTTTTCAAGCCCTGTAAGAGGGGTCAAAGTTTGTAATTCCATGTTATGAACTCTGACTTCTTATTTTTAATCAATTTCATGTTGCAAAAGAAAGGAAATGCTTGAGTATAAGTTACATTGAACACATATATTTCAGAAAAAAGAATTTTCCCTGGACTTCTTCTGTCAACGGTTATTTTGCAAATAACAGTGCTTATGACTTAAAATGAAAATAGAATAAGCAGTTCATGTATTAAATGAAAATTAATCTTCAAAGAAATTTATTGAAATCATTGATTTTAAAGTTCGGCACACACAAGTGGACTAGTCCCTGTGAATAGTTCCTGCAACAAGTCACATTGTGTGAACTAGCATTTTTTGCCACAGATTTGGTCCCTGTGACTCATGAATTCAAACTGGTTTGAACTGCAACTTGTTTCTCAAAACACTTTCTGTAAACTGTTTGTGGGACAAGTCCAAGCAAACAGTCCCTTTGTGTAAACTCTTCAGGGGACTAGTTACAGGGACTTGCCCCCTTCTGTGTGTTGACCTTGAAGTATTTCAAAAAATGTTAGATGAACATGTAAATCTGGCAAGATGCATCCCTAGGAGTACTTTTATTAGGGTGTTGTGTTGGCCGATGGATGATCCTTAAGAACACATATTCCATGTACTGTATAATTTGATTTTATAATATTTTTTAGTAATGGTCCAGTATTTATGTACCTTTTCAACTTTTCCTCTGCAAGTTGATTATAAACTTAGTGAAAACCAAGGATAGGTTACTTAAAATGGAGCTTGTGAATTCTCTTACAATATATGAACATCATATTTTTTGAAATAAAATATCATTGTTTCTGCCAAATAATAAATAAGACATGTTTACCTTAAAAGACAATTTCACAGAATTCGGAAATTCAAGAAAAATGAATTATACTGACACATGCTTATTTTTTTTTTAAAAAAGAGAGAAAAAAAATTTGGAGGTGTCTTATTTTTTAAATAGCTGCTTTTAGCTGTGTTATTGTGATGTCTAATGCACCATTATTCAGAAAACAAAGAAAAAATAATTTTTTGGTAAAGAAGTGATCAAAATATTTTATACATGTCAGTATCTCAAAGTTTTTTTACACATTTTGGGTCTTTTTATAAAAGCAATTGCTATATTATTAGTTTTCATGTAAATATACAATGTAAATTTCCATAAAATAGGAATTCAGAGTAGATATAAGATTTTGATTTTCTCACAGTGGTCATGATAGAATTAAACATCAGAACTTTCCATTGAAAGGAGAAAATATGCATAATACTGTATGCAAACCAAACAGTATACTATCAAAAGATTATGCTTTGTGGTCCCTTTTATCTGTTAATTACATAAAAATGTTTGTATGCATTCCTTGTGTGTCAGGATAAAAATTAAGCTTCTGAAATCAAGGTTTCCTGCACTGCATGTTGTGGTAGTGAATTAAATGGCAGTGCACTCATTGGCTCAGTGGTTTTGCCTGACATAGTAATTGTAATGTATTCAGTACTCCAAAGAACTTCTCTGAGTAAACACAAAGGTGGTTGTTAACGCGGTTGGTTAATTGTGGCAATTTGCATATGAAAAGAACAATAAAGAACAGGTGGCTTCTAAAATAAGAAAGCAACACCAAGGCTCTGATAGTATTTAGCTTTATTTCAGTGGAGATTTAGCATCTCTACATTGGCTCAATTGATTTGGGCCCATTCTTGTGAGGCACAAAGGTTTCTAGAGCAGTCTTTTGTGTTTGTTGATACAAGCATGAAAGAGCATGGTTTGGCTTCTCTTGCTAAATAAAGAAGCAATATGGTAAATGAATTATTGATAAGAGAAGAGAATATTGAGTTTGTTGGTGCAAGAAGTTTTTTAATGAAGAAATTCGGGTGAGATTGAATAAGGTATTTTTTTTTGTCTTGTGTATCCTGTGATGTTTAGCACAAGAATTACTTCTTCCTGATGTGAGTGTGATTGTGGTTACTTTTTGTGAGATTCTTAGGAGAACAATTTGATATACTGAATAAGTTGTGCTGTCATGAACAAAAGGGAAGCACTAGGTACCAGAAGAAAACCTGCTGAAATGCTTTGCATGACATTAACTGACTAGCTTATTGTCTCAAAACGTTTTCAATTCACATTAAGGCCAGTGTTTGGAGAAGACATATGGCAGTTTATGCTAATAAGGCCAGAGAATATTATAGCCAGGAGTTCTAGGCTTTAATTTTGCACCAAGCCGTTATTATATCAGCATATATTAAGTTGCTGAATATCATTAAGTGCATCACTAACAGAAATCTACCTCTATTATGGCCAAGGATTGATTTTTACTGCCTTTGTTATAACTGGGACACATTTCCCAAAGGTAAGGTTCACATTTTACTAAGTTTTTCAAGGCTTCTGTGAAGATAAAGGCAGGTTATGCAAGGTGTTGTTTCAGGCTAACATGGCACATGTTAAAAAAAAACAACTCATCTGTGAAGTCAAGTCTTTAGATGGAAATGGCTTCCAATATTTCTGCTTACAGTGCTGTGGCAAATTTCCATCTGTAGTGGAGTATATAATATGTCTGAATTTGAATTCTGAAGTCTGTTGCTGTAAAGCACATGCCCTGAACTTTTTCTTACATGAGGCAAATCCATTGTTTGTTGGTGCTTCATCGTACTTGGTAATTTATTTTAGGGGAAAGCTGATCAGTCTATTTGTGAATTTGTAAATTTTGGATTTATAGTTTTTGCTTTATTGTTCACAAAGTCCTAGGAATGACTGTTGATTGCTTCCTTACATGAGTATTATGCATCAGAAATCTAAAATGAAAATAGCCATATATAATCACTTTGCTAGCAATCATGAAAATATATTAAATTACATTCAAACACTCCTGACTGGTGTGACAGAAGGTTAGTGGCAGGAATATATTTGTAACAGAATTGTGGCTGCATATACAATGTATCTCAAAATTGTGTTTGTAATCAGCCAAAGAGGTTTTATCTCTAGTATACTCTGCCACTTTATCTTGTACAGTGTAAAATGAAAAACATGTTATGATTAAAAGCTGTTGTTCAGGCGATAGACTGATGCAAATTTAATGCTCTTAAATGGAAAGATATTGTGAACTGCATAGAACAAGCCCAGAATAGTCAAATAGGTGTTTCAGTATTAACTGATACAAGGTGCTTTTGATTCAGGGATAAGTTCTATCAGGCCTTTCCATTTTTAGGAGACTCTGCTGAATCAAAAGAAATTCTCACTGTTAAACTTTAACATTCAAACATGGTTACGAGATTTCATTGAAAAATAGTATATTTGCATCATTTGTTCCACATAAGTTAATTAGTACACAGTTTTAAGTTACAATTCATTGCTTTTGCTGTGTGCCTGTTTTCATTGATAGATTTTGATCAGAAACTGCATATGAGTTAATCATCAAGCTATTTTGAGTATATTTTCTTTTGTTTACACAAAATGCAATCTGCATTCATGTGTATTTTTGTACAGTTCAGTGCTCAGAGTGTACAATACTCAGTGTGTCCTTACATTGCTTCTACATGTATCTCCAATGTGTAAGTTACACTTGGAGATTTTGTACCACTTCCGCAGTCAATTGAACTCTTTTAATATAGATCCCAAAATATTAAGAAGACAGAAGAAACAAGGTCAAACTTCTCAGTTACTTTAGTCTGAGAAGTTAGGGCTACTTTTAATTAAGCAATATTTGTCTTATTGTAACTCTCATTTGACATAGCTGCTTGATGTTCTCAGGAGGAATTGATTACTGTCGGAATTCAAAAGTCACTGTACTATTGACATGCTTCAAGGGGAGCTTTGTGAATTCTAGACACATAAATTAGCTGAAGGTTTTGTATATCCCATTCATGCAAGAATGAGCATTTCTGAAAATGATGGAACTACTGAATAAAAGTTGTATTGACTGTCACTTGTATAACTTGACAATGTTGTTTTGCTTGGTGAACATGTTGTAGCTAAAAATTAGATTCAGGTTAAAACAATTCTAACCTAGTTTGATTCTCAACTTCCTTTGTCTTCTAACCCTAATTATTCATAATTATTCATAATCAATGAGTAAGTAGGGCTAAGAGACAAAGGAATTTAATTTTTAGCTGAATTTAATTTTTAACTACAACAAATATATGTCACTTTGCTGAAAAAAAATTGAGTCAACAAGAAGTTTAGAGTTGAGTCAATTTATTGTTGGAAAGAGAAAGGATATCTTTGGAAAGGTAGTCATGCGAGACACTCACATATCTGCAATCAGTTAGCTTAGCTTGGTGGGCATTTGCTAGTTTGTTGAAAAGAAAACTAACTACCTATCCGATAAAAAGAGAATAATTTACAGACTTACTCACTTAAAAACAACCGTTCTAGGGACATCATTGTGTACAACTCTGCAAATTTAGAGATTTATTCTAACAATAATGTCAACATGATAAATGTATTTCCTAGATAACTGGAACCCAGCTGTCCATATCACATGATAGCACCATTCTTTGTTACATCAGGAGAGCAGGGATGGTACTGTGGTGAGAGCTCTCGCCTACAACCACAGCCTGTATTTGATTTTGGCCTTGTGTTAGGGGTTTTTCTCTGGGTTCTCTGGTTTTCCTCCCTCTACAAAAACCAACACTCAAAATTCCAACTTGATTAGGATAGGGGAGGTCCCGCATTGAAAACAATGTGGCTTCCTCTCTAAAAATAATGTAATTTATTTATTATTTATACAGCAGGAACAGAAAACACATTAGGTTAACTTAGCCCTTTAGATCTGCTACATGTACATAGTTGATCAAACATTGGATGTGCCTTGTCCTTAAATCAGTTGAATATCATTAAATGGCATTACATATCATTTACTGCTAGAAGTAGAAATACCCTCATGTTTCTGTGGCTTTCTTTCAAGAATCTCCAAGAGAGTGATATCAAAGGACACAAATCCAAACTGAGCAATCAGGGACGTGTTATAGTCATTGACTCCAGTGAGGAAAGTGAAGAGGGTGATGGTAGTGTGGTCCAGCTGCAAAACAAGAAAGTGAAATTGAATACCAACAGCCAGAGTTCAAATGCGTCCCCCATGCACTATACAACATCAGCATCACCCGGAATACAACCAGTGTTGCATAATAAAGATTCATCACCTGCATCAACTGACCCGTCCATGTCAGCAGGTCAAGCTAGTTTTGCTGCAGCCCTTCGAAAATTAGCCAAGCAAGCTAAACCAGGTCCCTCTTCAACCTCATCTCCTGCCCCATCAGACAGCAGCTCTCAGTCTGTTTCACCCAGTATCTCTGCTGTCAGTGGAAAAAGTACAGGTGAGAATTTTCATTTAGTGATCATCCATCTTAAGCCCACTTTTTCAGCTTGTTTCTAAGGCAACAAAGGAAAGTAGGAAGTCAATTCATTTGCAATTTTAAAATATTTTTTTTAATTAATGAATTAGATTGTTGAAATGTGAAGTAAATATTATTTTTTTACCTTTACTGATTTAATAACAAATTTCAAGTGACATTATTCTCTACAAGTCATGCAATTTCAGATGACAGCTTTCTTCTAGATAGACAGGTAGGCTAAATCATCCCCACAACCACTCAATTAGGCTGGTGCCCAGCCATTCTAAAAACCGATTGAACTTCGTAAATGGATTTTCATAAGTGATTTTCATAATATCTCCTTGACAGGCACAATAAAATCACTGAATATAAAAAGTCAAGGTAGCTTTGGCTAGGGATGAATTTTTTAATTTCACAGTAAAATAGTTCATATACATGATTACATGTACATGCATGTCACACGCTCAAAAATCACCACTAAACTTCAAGCTCACTTGTGCGATAAATCTTCTCAAACTGGCACCTGCGTTTTGTTTTCATGAGGGTATTCTTTCATCCTTGCTGATTTGAAAAATTTATCGACAGAAAAGTTTGCAATTTGTAATTTTGTGCACTCCTCCAGTAATTTCAATATAGCTTGAGTTCATAGTTTTGTGGGTATAATTGTTTTCTGTAACCACACAATGTCAATATTAATCACTATATAGCCATTGTTGAAAACCATGAGAGATGACATTGATGTTGCACTTGTGTGTTAAGTGTTAATTCTCTTTATTCATAAATATTTCTAGGCATGTCTCCATCCAGAACCTCGCCATCAGCAAGCCAAACAGAAATGAATGCCAAAGATAGGGGAGATCATCAGAGTCCGGGGGTGGTTCCTAACCGTACTCCTCCTGCACCGCCTGTCATAACACTAGATCCAGATCACAGAAATCACCGACCAGGTACATGTACTGTATGAAATAGCTGTATAAAGCATGGTTTCATTAAGATTTTTAACAGAGGGCCATCAGGATGTGACATCCATGTGGAAAATCTGCAAGACTCCAAGGGCCTTGTGAAGTTCCGGGTTCAGTGGCCATTCAACATTTCGAGACTCAAAGTTTACTTCACATGAAATGCAACCTACCTCTTGATCTTTTTTCTCAGTTGAAGCATAAAAAGTATTGGGTTAGAAGCTGTGTCCTTTTTCCAGTAGCCAGATGGATTTGCTTGTAATTTTGGCACATTTCATGGGCTTTCATGCAGAGCATTATTTTATTTTTGTAGCAATGGGCAAACTTTCTTTGCAATATGAAAATACAAGGCATACCATAACCAGCAAAATGGTGGTTTCTTTGACCTGAAATAAGCTCAACTTTTTAGAAGACTAATTAGGCAGCAACAATACTATATATAAAAGAATGATGCTGAAACAGCCAGGCAAAGTTTTGTTCACAGATGATCAATTTGCCCAGTGCCCAGCCCTGTACAGAGGCACTTCAAACATGACAAATCAACATGAATTGAAGCTTTAATTGAATACTGTACAGTTTTTAATTTATTTTTTTGTTTGCTCTATGTGTACTTGGTAAAGTCAGATACAATGGTCACTAAGATTTGAAGAAATTCTCATTGTCTCCATGGGGAATGACTGGTTTCATTAAATGTCATCAAAGAAATAAAGTAACACTAAATATAGCTGTTGTTATTAAACGTATTCAGAAGTGATTTCTGAAAGTGATGCTAGAATGCTGGAAACAGCATTAATCCAAGCTCAATGGCCTGTAATTCGTCACAGCCAGCTACTCCTTTTGTAATTGGCACCTTCTTCAAAATATTTTTGATAGCCTTTACATAACAGGGCTTGAAAAAAACATGAATCACAATTTGCACAAATAGCTCTCAAACTTCGCTTTCCCTGGCCAAGTTTTTTTCTGTTATTAATTTGACAGTCGCTTGTCTGGGCTCTTGCAGGAAAATATGCATGGCCATGTGGCACTTTTTTGAGCCTGACATCAGAATAATGTCATTAAGTTGACAAATGCTTGTCTATTCTATTAACTTCTCTCCCTATTTGTGATTGATATTGTTTTGACATTGTAAGAAGCAACAGTATACTTATAGGTTAACTAAATTTTTAGTGCTAACTAGTAGTATCTGCTGTAATCCCTACATGGCTTGTCAAAAGTAAATCATACAAAGTAGATGTTATTACCCGTAAAAATTTGTGAAGGTTAATATTTCTCTATAAATCTAAATAAAAAAATTCTAAAATAATTATTCTAAACAGTAATGTAGTAGTGTGGTGGTTTGAATAATTGTCTCATTAATCATACCTTGCAGTGTTGATAGAAAAAATTCTTCATCGTGTCAATGATGAAATCTTATCTGTTCATCATTTTATTGTGAAGGTGAACAAACTCGTGACCCAACCAGGGGTCCCCAAAGACCAGAAGTTAGCCACCAGGCTCGGATGGGGCATGAAGTGATGCCAGGTGTCTATTCAACAGTGGCTAGAGGTAGGATATTCATATCACAAAACAAAGGCAAGTAGTTAGTCCTCACTCTAGAGTGTTCCAGGTGGGGAATTATTTTACCTTGAAGAGGATATATATAATTTGAATTGAACTGCAAGGGAAATGGGGGGAAATGGCTTTGTGCATGCACTAAGTATTCAGGCTGCTTATTTTAGGTGGTTTTTTTTTGTGTGATCAACTGCTCTATAATAATATCCACATGGGGATTTATTATGATTTTATTCACATTTTGGTTGGGATGTTGGTTATTTGAATAATGAGCCTTGCACTTTTAGCCTTGTTTATTTTAATTTGGGTAAAGCCACCTGTCTGAATTTCTGACTACGTTCCCTTCATAACATCAACCAAGGGCAGATTTGGGTCTTGCAGCATGTCACCCAGTTAACTACTACAGCTAGTCTTTGTGACTTCAGAAACAACCAGGGTAGGTAACAATTGCTAAGCCAGTTTTTCTCATGCTGTAGATCTCACAGAAGTCTTTTTGAAAGTGTAACTTAATGAATTATTTGTACAAGAAACAAAATGGTTTGAGGCACTTCTAGGCAGATTACGAAGGCAGTTTACAAGGTTTTTGAATTTGGGATAGATCAGGAATTTGATTTACAAAAGTGTAAATTCAGTATTCATCAATTTGCATTCCTCTTGTGGAAATTTCAGTTGCCTAGCAAAGTGACAAAAGGGTAGGACTGCAGAAATCTCCAAACAAATTCATTTCTTATGCCTTTCATTGTTGTTGAATAATTAATAAGATCAGTGAATTGTGGATTTTCTTGAGACTTTTAAGGTGATTTGAATCAGGTATGATCCTGTTCTTTCGGTAAATTTTGGGACATCTTGACAGGGAAGGTTTCCTTGTTTTCTAAGAAGGTTATGTCTTGGTTTATTTTGTGTAAAATTTGAACAACATTTATTCATGTTTGGTAGGGGGTTATTTATAATTGCACAAGGTTTTCATGTGAAAGGAGTTAGAACCATAAAATATTTTTTAGTGTCTTGCTTTTCTTTCAGGTTTTTAAGTTTTCTTTTTGAATTCAAATTGAGGTTAAGTTTAATGTGGATACCTGAAAATATAAAGGTTTGATCCCCAGAAGAAGTTCAGACCTTTCTCTCTCATTAGCAGATAACACCAAAACACTTTCTTATTTGTCTTGAATAGCAGGTCATTTACAATAATGCCACTTATCAATATTCTCACATAAAACTCTTTTACATAGAGATATGTTGCATTTCTTGTGAAAAATTATTTTTGATGTCTATTCACTGTCAATTAATTTGAGCGATCAAAAGCAAGTCACATTAATCTACAAACAGATATCTGCCAGCAGTTAATTCAGATTAGGGTTTCCTGTTTATTTAATGTTATATGTAAATGTTGCTGTGCTTGCTTTATGTAGCTCTTACTGGTAATACAACTTGTCTGCTTGTCGGTGACTTTATCTTTATAGATATTTATAGCAAGAAGCATTAAATTTTATACCATTTCCAAGTAGAAGAAATCATTTTGCTAGCTAGAGATGATGTTTTCTTTATATGTGTAATATTTTATCATGAATCATGTTTTGGTTTTTTGTCTTTTATAAACAAGCTATTCATTAATAATCTGAGGTTCTACTCCATTTACGATTGCCTGTTGCTGTGCAGTAGTTCTTCTCTTGAAATATTCTCACTCACACATTACCATGATAAAAGATATCAACAAGACAGAACTGAACATGTTTATGATGGCAAATGATAGTCATCTTTTTACAGTATTTTACTAAATTTTGGTGTTAATCTTTGATTTACTGTTTAGCGCTAGTCAGGTTATGAAATTCTAAAACAAAATCATACCAGTATAGATGTTATTGGTTCAATCGATGGGCAGCCTTTTGAATGGATCATTTCTTATTATTTCAAAGGCCCTATACTAGTAACTTCACTGGGATAAAAAAAATAGAAGTCATGTGAAGTAAACTAGCAGACAATTATTTCATGTCATTCTTTCAGTCACATGTAAACTACGTGTAAGATGGGTTAAATATTTTTTTTTTTTGGAAAAATGTTTTTCGATTTCTTAAGCACCAAAGAAGTGTGAATGGAATTAAATCAAACACCTGTCCATTTTTTGTTATTCTGTTGTTTGGCTGCTGCATATTTTAGGCCCTTTGTGTTTCATTGTATTTGTTGAACAGCTTAGGGTTACAAAAAAGACTCGGCTCCTCTGATTTTGGCTTGGCAGTACAGAAAACAAAAAAAAAACAAAGTAATTCTTACTAATAATATATGGCTTAAATATTATCTTAAATTTGAAAATCAAGTTTGCCTAATAGTTAGAATGATTCTCATAATTTAATAGGAATGCGATGTTATCTGGATAATTATATTTGGCAGATTTTTATCATCGGGCTCTTACAGTTACTACTGATTTTACTTCTGGCTTTCAAAAGGATAGATGGGAAGTTGTGTTTCAAACACATCTTCTTAAAGTTGATGATAGCTGGTCAGCTTGAATTTCAATTCTGAGAAATATGAAATGATGTAAGGTTTTAAGAACACAAGAGGAGTGCTTCTCTCACTTTTTGAGAGTTCTTAAAAATTCTCTTGAAAGTGCTTTTCATATAACTTGAGATATAATGCGTGAAGGCCAAGTTGAATATTATGTGTTTATAATGTTAATGCATGCACACAAACGTGTGACCTGGGCCAGTTGTATCATTACTCAGTAAAGCATCCATGCGACATAGGTGTCAAGGTTTAAATGGAGGTACTAACAGCTGTATAAAGAGCCCAAACGGACCAAGCATTCTATAATTTGGATTAGAAAATAACCCAAAGCAAATACACACGCTGATAGGTCTAAAACCGTATCTCTATAACTCGATAGAAACAGAACTAGCACAAGCTGTTGACATAATGACGCCGTGAGCGAAGAGAATTAACATTTTGATGATCAAAGTAAACTTGTTTACTTTCTTTTTTCCCTTGCAGTAATTACTTACAATATTTTACTCATGAAAGTTTGGGAGAACGAGAAATGCTGTGGGAACATGAGCCGCACTTGTGTTTCTCTAACTCAATAGAAACATAGTACATGTTTTTTTTATTTCTTAATTGTAGCACATGTGCTGTTGGCACTTATTCTGCTTAATTCCTATTCTTGTTCAGGTCATTCAGAAGTGCCCATGTTGTCAGAGCACTACCCAGGCGCAGAGCCTCCTCATGCTCCTGTGGCCTTCTATCCAGCTTATGACAAGATGCCCATATATGTGCCACGAGGAGCCCATCCACCTGGGCCCCCTCCCCTTCTGGCTTCTAAACGAGAGGGCCCAGAGCCCCACATGTTACCAGCATTCTACCCAACACCCTATCCTCCACAGGTAAGATGAATGTATTTTGTAAACTTCTTTTGGAGCTTAAAACGGTTTTAGTAGTTTTTGAATTTAAGACACTAATTGTGACCTCCTGAGGCAAAGTAACATGTTTTGCTTGTTATTAACCTGCCTCTCTCCACCCTGGTCTATAAATACATGTACTGGCAAATTTCCTGCTGGTGAGTAACCCTGCGATGGACTAGCATCTCATCCACAGGGGAGTGGAAATACTCCTAGTCCATTCGTGTTACAGAAACCAGGATAAGCTCTGGCCTGATGGGTCACTTGGCTTGTATGCAGACCATTTTGACTTTGGGTTAGAGGGTCCATGTCCCATAGCAGGAAGTATTGATTAATAACTTGACATCCTTCATCTGTAGGTATTAGATCCACATGACGTACGTTTCAGCACCTGGAGGCAACAGCGAGCGGCAGAACATTTGCGGCAGCAGCATGAGCGACATTCAATTTTGCCAGATGGTACAATAATTGTGGAGCCATATGACATTCCTGTTGGCCATGTTGGGGAACCACCTCGACATTTACCACCTGGTAGTGTTGAACAATTTGTTAGGAAGAACTCTCCACACCTAAGACATGGGGATACTCCTGAGGCAAGAGAAAACAGGAAACAGGTTAAACAGGAGTTTATTTTATTTCTGATATCTGACTGATAGATGACAACAAAGTTAGCTCCAGCTTGAGCAGACACCTCAGTTCTTTGAAGTTTTATATTTCTATATTTTGGACACAAATAACTCTTCCATCTTTCTTGAAACCTCTGAATTTTTAGGAAGGAAGTGAATCTGCGAAGAAAGATAAAGAAAGTGATAACGCCCAAGGGGAACCAAAAAGGAGTTCTGGTGAGGGACCCCTTCCTCGGGGGTTCTACCAGGAACATAAACCAGGATCCTGTCCTGTTCATGGGCATGGCACACCTGGAACGGCACCAACATCAAGCTCATCCGAGCCTCCTAGAAGTCATGGTCTTCATGGCCGAGGTGACCCTACACTGGCCTCTAAGATGGGACGACCTGGAGAATACAAAAGAATGTTCCTTCCAGCTCATGAAGTACCTGTGCTTCATCCTTACTTGGTTCATCCACATAGAGATCCTCCTTACCCCATTCACCCTCTGGATGAGAGGCATGCAGAGTTTGTGAGAGAACGAGAAAGACAGGTGAGAGTACATGTAAATTGCAACGTTTGAAATTTGATTTCCTTTTGATATTTTTCTAACCACTTTGTTTTCTGTTTAGCCATCTCAAATTATAGTAACTCTGTGAATATTAACAACATAAAGGAAACAAAATGAACTGGTTAAAAACAATGTCAAACAGAAACTCATAATAGATATGCTAACTATCATTCAGTCCAAATAACTTTGCTTTATTTGATTAAAGAAAATATTAAACCCAACTGAAATAACGTGTTCCATTGTCGACTCTTAAAAATCACCTTAGGAGACTTAAATACACACTGCTGTGTTCTACCATCTCTATATTTTAACTCCAAGAATACATGTAGTTAATTTATCCGTGTTAGTTTTCAACTGGATATTGTTAAGCCAAAACCAGAGCAATTGCTTACCAATTAGACTACTCGGCCAATCTCAAACCATAGTAAAACCCAAACCAATGAATGCAATTGCCTCATTACTCTTAAGACTCTTTTGAAAATCCCTCTATCAAGCAGTGAGCTAACAAGAATCAAGTCTCAAAACTCATGAACTGAGGAGTATTTTTCCATGTATTGCCAAATTCTCATAACTAAATAATATTTTGAGCTGAAAATAGAAAACACACAACTTATGATTTAACTGATTTTTGTTTTTCTTTCTTTCTTTTGTTTTGGCAGGAGTTCTTTTTGCATGAGAGACTGATGTATGAGCAGAAAGAGGGCGTCCGTGCACCAGGAGAGGACTGGCCAAGACATCACATGCCACAGGAAAAACCTGGAGGAATTGGTGTGGTGCATTACCCTCAACCACTTCATCAACAACGCCTGGATGCCAGCAAAGTATGAATCTTGATTTATAAATTTCCATAATTATATCTAACAATAAGTTGTGATAAAAGTATAGAGTTGTTTTCTCCTCTCACATTGTAAGTTCTGAGAGAAATTTGAGTACATATATTTGTAATATCAATTGTATCAAAACCAGTAGTTTTTTTCAATACCCTTTTTTGAGAACAATTGATTCAGTTAGACCCCATTCAGTAAATGTAAAAGGTTGCACTATATAGACACACACACACACATGCACACATGCCATATAAACTCGGGTAAAATGCCTAGTAATCATTTCACAAATTGTATCAACAAACCCTGATTCTTTCAAAATCCTATATGACAGTAGGAAGCCCTCTTTGCACTTAGACTCAGTGTAAGAAAACCGGTAGTTAATGTTGCTTGGTGAATGATCTGTTCACATCATGGCTGTAGGGATTAAGGTTCCAGTACATCACAAACAAATAGATAAACCTTAGGCATTGTTTATAGAATTGTCATAATGCAGTAATCTTCTTTTTCTTCTTTAGAGTCCTCTCTCTGTTGATCATCACAAAGGTGATCCCTCATTGGCTCGGGTGGTGGCCAATAGAGAGGCCGATCATTTATACAGGGGCTTCCCTTTTCATCCTTTCCACCCCCCTCCTGCAGATGGAAAAGGATTCGGCGATCGTTATGGCAATGAACTTGATCTTCGACATCTTCAGCCTGACAGTGTAAGAAGGTTGGTGAGTGGGCCATCATCAGAGCGACTGGGAGTGCGTGAAACGCCCTTTTTAGATTCTCAATCATTTAACCGTGAAAGCTTCCACGGAAATGTTCAAAGAGTAGAGAGAAGTGCCAGTGGTGAGAGAGAGTGGCCGAGACGAGACAGAGTAACACTTGTCAATGGAGATTACCAGCCTGGTTAGTGGCAGTTTACCATAATATTATTTAATATTTCAATTAACAACTTTCTATTGAAGTAAAAAGCTTGTTCTGCAGCATCACTGGTGCTTGTGGTAAACAATTCCGAGTGCCAAAAAACCTGATGACAAAGAAAAAACAGTAAAGAGAACAAGCAAATTTTGGCAGGTTTAAGTTAAGCTCATCTCCGTGTGCAAGCAAATTGTCAGCACAACCATTTACATTAAACAAATTAAAGTTTTCTTCTTCGCCATATAGTAAACATCTTATTAACTAAGCTACATGTAAGTTGGTCCGTATGGGAGAATCTTGACCTCGGTCGTGTGAACAGACCTCACTGCATTCGGTCTGAACTCACGACCTTGGTCAAGATTCTCCCATACAGACCGACTTAGCTCAGTTAATAAGAGCTAAGTATTTAGAAATAACTTTCTTTGAGTTTCATAACCAAGAGAAAAAGAAGTAGTTTTACCATTTTTGCCTCTATACTGCTGCAAATACTCGACAAAAAACTCAGGGTTTTAGTGTTTCTTTAATGTTCAACTGTTCTCTCCTAAATTTGTATTTTCTTAGATGTCCAGAGACCAAAGTCTTCTGATAGGTCATCCCCAAGCCTTGCCAAAAGAATTAAAGTTGAGAGAACCATGGAAGAATCTCCTGTTAAGTCTGCAGTTAAGATAAAACACAATCCCCATAAACTGAAGTTTCTTGAGGGACTAGGGCTTGTAACTGTGGATAAGAAAAAAGGTAATTATTTGTGTGAAGGTATATTCTGATCTAACCAGTGTATAACTCAATGTATTTTCTAAAAGGTGCTAGTTAAGTCGAACACTAAGAGACACTAAAGAGGTGGAGCTGAGTGTCCATATTACTGAGCCAGGGTGTCTAATTAGGTGTAAAATTAACTCTGGTTTTTTGCCGGGACCAAGTAAACTGTCCATCATAAATATGCTCTGACGAAGGGCTAACGCTCGAAACGTCAGCTTTATAACACGTTACGGTGGCCAATTTACATTTTCAACTTAG
>OMLO01000372.1_pt1:0-22500 | contig 28376 bp, 18 predicted proteins | sample 1674811 | NCBI WGS metagenome assembly OMLO01 (sample SAMN06265003, study PRJEB25207) | coral metagenome | isolation source: Coral host | place: Mexico:La Bocana,Puerto Morelos, Mexico | collected 2008-11-13
TGAGTGACACATTTGCATATCGGAGTCCACACAACAAACTTCGTTTCAACGCTTCGCGTTTTCCACTCGTTTAAAAACGGAGGTAACGTAGATCGTGTAGTCCTTTAATACCGCCATGTTTACAATGTATGCTACCTATATATTACTTTTGCTTTCTTTAATATTGCTTCCGTTCTAATGCGGCTGTTTTACAACAAACAGCCGATGGTATCCCAAGGCCGATTGTTTATGATCGTTTACTGAATAAGCAATCGGGCATGACATCTTTTAAAACTGATCTTCTAGTTTTGTGTACAGAGTCAGGAGGTGTCAAGAACAATGTCCTGTGAGTTAAAATTTCATTCGAGTATACTATACTAGCAATATTGGTATGGAGGCTTCAACGAACTTTATGTCTACGGCTTTAAATTACAGCGAGGCTTAGTTGCAGCTTCTTTTTACTGCAATACAAATGTTCCACTGTGCTTGTCATTTACTGTCTAGATAATGGATGTGTTCGCTAGGACGTCCCTCGAGGCCCATAACAAGTTTCGTTCTGCGCACAATGTGCCACCCTTAAGTTGGTCAAACGAGCTTGCAAGAGGCGCACAAATATGGGCAAAGAAACTAGCAAAAGAAGGCGGACTAAAACACGATCAGCTGAAGGGAATTGGAGAAAATGTGTTTATGGCATCTCAGGGTTTCGATGCGGCAGCAGAAGAGGCGACGGAGACTTGGTATTCAGAGGTAAATTAGATGTGAGTGGCAGCTGACGCTGTACTTTTTCCCGAAGACCACCGGAAAACAAGTCTTATCTAAACTGGCACAGTCAACGGAACGGGAAATGAAACGTATGGGTGGCGGAGGAGGGTAGTCAAACTAGCCCGCATATCTAGGCTAAATATTACCCCACCATTCATTTAATATCTCAAAATATCTACAGTGTCTTAACCGTCATTGAGCTTATATTATTGACGCGAACTCAACGTTGGACTGGCTTGACAATCAATGCGTTTTCATCTACGTTGCGGTATTTCTTTATTCTTTAGCCATTTCAGGTGGCGTTAAAAACTGTCCCCTTACTGTTTGATAATTATGCAATTTTTTGTTGGCAGCACCTAGACTGCTGGCGGTCTAATTTTTTCTCGAAATTCAGCAGGGGTTAAGGTGCGAGACACTTAAGCTTTGGCCATACCGTCCTTGTCTCGCCTTCTTCCCTACTCGGCTACCGCCATACAGCCCTGACTAAACGCCCTTCTTAGTGACCCTTTCAGAAAATACCGGCTGTCAGCAGACTATGAAGCACTGTCAGTGGTACTGTAACTTAGTATCTAATACCCCATTCACATTAACAAAACATGTTTAGCTAAACCAGGTTTAACAAAATGAAAATCAGCCACAGAAAACCAAAAGACTTGATTTTACACAGGGTTCCAGTAAGCATTAACTTGTGCTTTCACTGTGCTACATTTTAAGTCGACAAACATCAGTTAACATCTTCTATGAGGAAAACAAATTTAAACCGTGTTCAACTAAACAGACTTTAAACGTGTTCTAGCCTCGATGTGAATGGGGTATTAGTCAGAATGGTAAGCCTGTGTACAGCTATTCTTCATCATGATCAGTATTACGTATACTATGAATTATATTTACCTTGACTCTATTTGTGTTATTATTATTATTTTTTTAATAGGTGGAGCGATACGATTTTAACAGAGAAGGGCATCAACCTAGAACAGGCCACTTTACCCAAGTAGTATGGAAGAATTCGAAGGAGCTGGGCATGGCAAGAGCGAAGAGTTCCAATGGAAGTGTATATGTGGTGGCCAGGTACCATCCAGCAGGAAATGACTTGAACGCATTCAAGGGGAACGTCCTTCCAAAGGTTGGTCGGCCAAATGAACAGTAACTCTTAATAAAAGCTGTTTTAAGAGTATTCTTCGGAGGCTGAATCGGGTATTTGGCAATAGGCAAACACTCAAGTCAAGTGAGCTAACCTTTAAGCTGAAGGTCAATGCAATTTCTCGTCATCTAGAGGTTCCTGGTCAAAAAGGAAAAGTATCTACAGAGAGCAAGTTCCTCTTGTTCCTTACTTAATTTACGATGTGGCCACACTTTTTATATCCAGCAGTAGCGTAACGATATACTTTATAGCAAGAGTTGTAGTAAAGATTGATAAATCAAGCAGAAAGTTAATTCGACCAGGAGTGGTTTTGATTAAACGAGACTCGGGCTTTCTTGATCGAGCGAATTCCCTGCCGATCTCGATTCTAGAATTAGTCAAAACAGTCGAGTTCAGTACGCTAAATGTAGAACGGGCTTTCGTGTCTTTTCCTGTGTGGCTGACTAAAATGTTGTCTTTATGGGTGCTGAGTTCCAATTTGTTCTTTGAAATAAATGAATCGGTGTAAGCTGAGCATAGCTAAAACGCAGGCTAGGATGGGCATTCCATGTTTTCAACTCATGCTAACCCGACACGTTAAGGCTGCGAACAAACAAATACCATTTCTTTAGTTAAGAAAATAGTGACGCTGCGTCTGCATGCAGGCTAACAAAACTTAAACGTATTTTTACTTTCTTCTGCAATAGGTCCCAACAGGAGAAAAACACCAATTGCTAGGTAGGCCGCATCCCATAATTACATGTGTAAAGTAGTTTTACTTGATGAAAAGGCAAATTACTCTCTTGTGGTTTTCTGTTACAGAAAAGACATCTCCCCACAAGGAAAACATGGTGAAGGTGCAAGATTCCTCTATTCCACACGGTGAGAGAACTTTGCATGACCGTGTCACGTGACCTTGCCAATTATTAAAAATGGTCGTGATACAAAATAGATACCAGAAATGAAAAAAAGCTTGGTGAAATTAGTAACATTGCCAATTTTGAGGCCACTGACGCCTAGATGCGCTATTTAAGAGCGGCTTGAAAGTTTAAATATTTGTATGCTGGATGGCAAAGATTGCACCACGGTCACTTTTTATGCTGGCAAGGTCACGTGGGATAGTCATGCAAAGAGTCTATTGGCCATTGCCAATTATGGTCTCAATTTTAATATTTTCCATTGTAGATATTTCCCCAGAAAACCACATGGCACAACTATTAGTTAAGGATGCAATTTCCTTGGTTGCAGATTCGTTAATTGATGCTGTACTTAAAGCACACAACGATCTTCGCGCCCTTCACGGCGTGCCCAGTCTTAAATGGTCAACTACGTTGTCAAAAGAGGCGCAAGCATGGGCCGAGAAGTTGTCTCGAAATGGTGAACTGCGTCACGCAAATAAAGAAGAACGAAAATTTAATGGGGAAAACATCTGCCGCATGTCGAACCATTATGATGTCACTGACGCCGTGAGAATTTGGTACTCTGAGATCAAAAGTTACAAATACGACTCGCCTGGTTTTAGTTTCGACACTGGTCATTTCACTCAGATCGTATGGCGAGATACCACTGAAGTTGGAGTGGGAACTTGCAAGAGTCGCGATGGACATCTTACATATATTGTAGCTAGGTATAATCCAGCTGGAAATGTGCTGAAAAAGTTTCATGAAAATGTTTTGAAAACTAATAGTCCAAGTTAAAAACTTGAATGAACAGCACTAGTTACTAGACATTAAGTTTACTTTTGTTACTGCAGGCTTAAGTCAAGCTCTGCGATATATATGCAATTATAATAAACCTGTTTTCGGTGATTGCTATAGAAGCATATTTATTGAAGTGAAATTGTGTTGCAAAATAATGTGATATAACGATCCACATTATAGGGCGTAACATTTCACCACAGGAAGTCTGACACAAAAGTGTTTCCAAACTGAGGTCTTCTTAATTGAAGCATACTATCCTGAAAGGATTGCACGAACTAAAGTTTTAATCATAATTTTTAAGCATCAATCAGGCAGAGTAATTTGACGAAGGAGAAGTAAGCGACTGCATGTCATCTGATATCTACTAAACAAATGACTTAACTCGTGGTGCTTCTCAGCTGCTTCCAAATTCATATTTCATTCACTGTAATAAATTAAAACTACATGCGCCTGAAAGCTTGTCGTTTCTCTGGAAAAATTATGGTTTTTTTGTTATGTCTCGCTATCGTTCTGTAAAAGTTTAAAATATCTGTTTCTCTGGATGATATTCACCCAGGATACATTTTATGCCGAAAAACGGATTATTAGTAGTAGGCCTTTCCGCCATGGTGGTCAATTAACCGTCGAAAACATGTATCTGTCACTTTCGTTTAAAAGTGGGTAAAATTATGTTGGCTACATGTCTGAACTCTTGCTTAAGAAATTTGACAGTCATTGTAGCATATATGACTGTATATACCATTCACAATGCGCCATAGAACGAGTCTGCACACAGCTTCTCTTGGCATAACTGTAAACGAAAATAAATTTTCATTTCAGGGAGCGATTATCGCTTGGCCAGAACGGCTTCAAAGTGTTTTCAATTAGTACTATATTGCACGTTGACGGTGCTTAAAAATTTATGCTTTAAAAGTTATATATTTTTGATGTGGAAATTCACATCAGTGAACTTGTCATCACAAAATCAAACAGGAATAATTTAACATATTAGCAAACCAATACGAGCTTATCATAAGTTGATTCTGTGAGGCTGGTTTCCTTACCATCGCTCCGATCGTTACGATCACTACAGCGAAAGTTGAGCAATTCTTATTTTTTTTTGAGCAATTGCGCCAGTTTCCACGATTGCTAGGGAATAAACAAATGTTCCCGAGATGATCTGGATCGAACGACGCATTGCATTCTGGTATATTTTTCATCGCGACCGTCGCTACAGTCTCTGGAGCATGCATAGGGAGTGCCTTATGGTCGTTACGAGCCCCAAGTAAAACTGAACGAAAACCACTATCGCCGATCAACATATTTAGTGTTAAGCTTTGTTCGTATTGGTCATTTAAAATAAAATATTTGAACAATAAGGGGAAATGAGGCATTTAATTAGCTGGGATGAATTGCTGCTACTCAAAAACTCCCTTTAATTAAGAATATTAACGCACATTAAATATATGGATTCCGACAAGACAATAAACTAACAGAATACATGTAAACTAAAGGCCTTAAAATATCAACAATTTCGGTTAAAAGACATGGTTGACTCCGAACTTGACAACGAACTTGGGATACAATGTATCATTTATATGCAAATTCAAAACGTTCTGTGGTTATCAATTATATACTTTGTCCACAGGTAAACCAGTCATTCAGTCTCCCCTGAGAACTTGTTTGAACACATACACTCCCTTGGTCATTAGTCTCTTACGCTTCTCTGGCTTGCACCAACACGTGTGACATCAAGTTGCTTTTTGTTGTGTTTTCCTTAGAATATTTATAAGCTATTCCACCCACTGTTCAGTGCTGTCGAATTGTAAAAGGAATACTTCCTCGACCAGGTAAGTTGCAAGTTGGTCGCTGTGATCAAAGACATGATGTTCAAATAATTTATAGGATGTATGGCGGCTCATATTTCTCTTGAAAAAAGAATTGATTCGTAAACATTAAAGCCGCAGGACATTTATGATTTTAAACACGCATCCTATCAGCAAATCGTTTCTTTTTTCTTTTATTTATAACACCTTTAATGGAATCTCCCTCCTGCCTCGATTCCTCCCAATCGTAAACAAATCCGCACCATACGTAGCTGGCAAAGAAAAACAATTTCCTCCTCTCTTGTTCAAAATGAAGTGAACCTCTGTTAGATTCATCAGCTTTGCGGCATAGTCAAGCCAATAAGAATCAACTTCGTAGTTCAACACATTTCCAAATAAAACTGTCAACTCGAGTTGGTTTTCTCTGAATAAACGCCGACGCGTTCTTTAGTAACTTGCTACAACATAAGCCTTCACTTCTCAAATTTGCATATCATCTTTTAACCCGCCGTAGCCACAGAAATATCTCTTTTCTACTCATGTTTGCAGTTGCAGGAGATTTGAGAGAGAAAAATAGAGAGAAAATGATAGAAAAAAATCATTAATTCTGTTACTAGAGTGGGCTGGATTCCAGTTGAAAAAAAAAACTATGATAGAAAATGTAATATTTATTTCTCGCTGTGTAATAAGTGAATGTTTTAAAAAAAAGATATGGCTGCTCAGCACGATGACTACAAAATATGTTTCACTCGAAAAAGAGTCTGTTGTAACTATTTTATTGTATTCTATTTTTTTTCTTTTTCTTTTTTTTTTGAAAGGCCGCCACAGTGGTAAAAGCGTATACTTAACGGCGCGATATCGGATATCTTTTACCGGGCCGTTAAATATAGGCTCGTGGCGTTTATTGAGTGGCTTCAAGGCCGACCAGTTGACAGCTGCTCCAAAACGTGCCGATCACTTGTAAACGTCAACGCATCAACCAATCAGAGCAATGCTTGCAGCGCATGAATAAATATACCTGTGATATTCTGTCAGAGGTTTGTTGTTTCCCAGGTTTCGAGGTCTTTTTTTTTCGAGATTTATCGCTGATGATAGTTATGACAGAAATCTTGCGTACCGTAACGTGACTTCATGTAAAAAGTGATGAAGATTAGTCAAAATTTCCCATTCCTTAATTTACATAACTAGTTTCACTCCATTTACTCTAAGTTTACAAGCTGAGCTTATTAGTTTTCTCTCAGGTAACGAACGTCGAACAATGACCCAAAAGAGGCCTATTATTCGCGTGACAGCCCCGTGACGGTCAGGATGGACATGTCCGTGACAGCTTTTACAGGGTTCGCGCTTGACCGTCACGGGTTTTCCGCCAACTATCGATTCCCACAATTATAAAAATATATTTATCCACCTACGATGAAAAAAGGTTCAACTTGCTAAATTTCGGCAACCTTTTTTTATTATTTCACTTTTGTTGTATGCGCTTGATTTAAAATTCAAATTACCACGAGGAAAAATACAGCCATTCATACTCGAAAACGAAAATTTTGAAGTTGCGATCCAGGTTTGAACCTTCGTCTTGGTATTAATGGTTAATTCCATGTGAAGAAGATAATTACTGGCCACGTAAGTTAGATGATTAGATAAAGCGCCGAGACTGGAATGGATATACTCTATTTTCATACACATGTCGTCGAGTTGCTTAAATTTACTATTTTGGTTAGGTGGGATATGGATTAAGGTAATGTAATGCTCCAACCACTAGGTTTTTCATTTTAGCGATAATTTATCAGGGAGCGTAACTGAACCAAAGACGACAGCGACACTCGGGATGACGCCTAGTAGAAAAAAACAAATGGATTTTTATTTTATCTTGGAATTTCGTAAATATCCGAACTTCAGTCTGTAAACCTACTCAAATTAAATATGCAAAGCCAGCGACCAATTCCAAAACGAAACGAAAAGTTTCCCGCTGTGGCTTACGTTTTCCAAGATAAGCTGAGCTTGGTCATTTCATGCTGTTGTTTAGCAGAGGACGGCTGCGAAATGTATAAAGATTTAAAAACGCGCGTTCATGGCCACCCCAGTTCTGCTCAGTAAATCTTTTGTTTGGTGACGTTTTTTGTTGCCGTTGCCGTCGTGGCTTACTTAAGCTCCCTAATAGGAAATACTTTCGAAATAACCGCATATATCCCACCAGATTGAATAATGTCATTCAGTTCTTGTTATTCATTCTGTTTAAGAAAAAAGATATAACCACCACCACAGAAGTCACATTGTCTTTTACTTATCGACCCAAGTAACCTTCGCCTTCTTTAAATTTCAGTGAAATAAAGATATGGATACATTTGGAAAAGAGGCTCTGGACGCCCACAACAACTTCAGAAAAGCCCATCAAGCTCCTCCACTCACGTGGTCCAGCGCCCTTGCACGAGACGCCGAGGCATGGGCCAAACAAATTGCACGCGAAGGCCGCCTTCGCCACGACGACACGAAGTATGGCGAAAATGTTTTTATGGTGTTTGGGCGAGAAATTGACGGTAGCGACGCTGTAAACAGCTGGTACAGCGAAGTGAAAGACTACAACTTTAGCAAGCCTGGTTTTCAGTCAAACACCGGTCACTTCACACAAGTCGTTTGGAAAGAGAGCCGAGAGCTGGGAATAGGCAGGGCCAAGAGTGCTGACGGGAAGATGTTCGTGGTAGGCCGTTACAACCCGGCGGGAAATAACATCAGGGCCGGCTTTAAAGAGAATGTCTTCCCGTCAAAGGTAAGGGGGACAATACTGATAATGATAGCTCTGATAGGGTTTTATTAATCTCGATTATTACAGTAAACGGAAGGAAAAACAGCTCTTAACAAGAATTAGTAACATGGTGTTTTGTTGTTATGTATTTTTTCTTTTTTTTTCATTCTTTTTGCTTTATTTTTGTGGGTTTATTTGTTTGCTTTTGGGAATCTTTATAACATCAATTTAGTTTCTGAAAGAGGTAATTTTTGCCTTCACAACACAACCGAACACACTCAAAGGTTGAGGCATGAGCGCGTTGGTCAGCCAGGCCCAAGAGATGTTTTTTTGGCGACAATAAGTTCAAAACAAAGTGGATAAGAGATACATAAACAACATATACAACGTCCTACATGCGCTAAAGCCCGACACGTAAGCCCCCAAAACCTCTTGTTAGGAAAAATAGGGACCGTGTACCCCCAACCAAATGCAGTGGGCCACCTTTGGGGTTTTAAGGTGGATCTATAAACAACAGAATGAAAAAAATCATATGACGCTAATTACGCAATAAACCTTGTGGTAAAGTGCTAGTGGCAAGGCTAGCCGTAGAATGTCACAAGTTTCTGAACCGTCCCTTTTTTCTATTCCTGCGCCTTCGCGTTCTTCTCTCTTCCCCCCCCCCCTCCCCAAGTTCTCCCTTCCGTGTCGACAAAATATTAAGTTATGTCAATACCGATTATTACAAATTACTTATAGTCTCTGATTAATTCTGAAAATTTAGCCTACCTTTTTGCAGGACGGGCCAGTTAAAATTCCCGAAAAGGAACAGTGTAAGAAAAGCTCCACACCTATGTACCAGCGGCAGAAACAGGAGGAAAGACCTTCTGCATCCAGCGAACATCGTAGGGAGGAAACGGTAATGAACAGATAATTAACAATTAGACCCGCAGCCCGCAAGGGCTACGGGTCAATAGCCCATGAGGCGAAGCCGAATGGGCTATTGACCCGTGGCCCTTAAGGGCGCCTGTTTTAGTATCACCCAGGCAACTAGTCGGACAGACAAAAGACAATAATAAAGTTAGAAAATGCAAGTTGAAGAAAGTTTTTTTTGGGAATAAAACGAAAGAATTTCGCTACTCGATGACTATTGCTAATAGTCCTCTGGTAGCGTAGCCAATCAAAATGAAGGATTTGCATTAGTCCACTAGTTGGGTGATCCTAACAACTATTACTCCTGACTATTCACAAGAAGTGTTCACAAAATAAATGATTTGTCTATTGCATCAACGAGATCTTAATTTTCGGTTCGAAATTGATAATTTGTAATGGTTATTTTTTTTTAATTTCCTACTTCAGGTCAATAGTTAGCATGAACTTTTTTTCTGTTTTTGTTTCATATTTCTACCTTAATTGACGCATGGAAATAAACGTGCATTTAAAAGCAAAACGCTGTTTGATTTCAGGTTGTGACGTACCCAGACGGTACTAAAAGGACTGTGGTATCCACGGTGACAGTGACTTTAAAGGGAAATAGTAAGTGGAAATAATAGCGACAAAAACGACACCAAAACAACAACAACAACAAAACAACCAGCCAAACCAAACCAACAAACCAACCAATAAACAGAGGAACCACTTATTGTGTCGCGGTCGTGAACGAGTTAGAGTTGGGATCAATGTCATCTTGCTGTTCTTCGTGTGGCCGTTAAATTCGGCACAGAACAAAGATGGCAAGTTATATTGGCCCAAGGGTACAGTCCTACAAGTAACCAGATTTCTTATAGTTTCTACTGTGATGACGTCTGTATCAATAAAATACCAGAATAGCCGTGCGGCGCAGGCGACGAAAAAACGCGCATTCAACCCCAGGGACATGCGGCGCTACTTGGAACTAATTTATATGACAACATGTAATGCAAACAATGAGAGTGAAAATTAACACGTGGGGTTAGGATAAAAAGGTCAAGCTAGCTTTTACAGTGGCAAGGAAAATGATAACATAATGATCTAACCTTCTCTGAATTTCCCTGTTTTTCTTTCGATTTTCAATCTTGAGTTGGAATTTACTTGCTTAGAAGGATGTTCCTCGCTTGTTTGTTTTTAATTATTTAGGTCAGAGTGGGTATTCCAAGGAAACTGTCACAACAGTTCATGGTAAGATAATCACATTTATCATACACTTTAATCATATCGGGTTGATGGACAAAGTGCATATACCCTTTATACGCGTGACGCTTTCATCCTCTCCAAGCGATATGCTGAATGTATTAACCTAATAACCTAATACCAAACTGGCTACCAGTCACCCGGTGGCTTAGTGACCTTAGTGACTTAGTGTCTCGAGCATGTGAAAGGTGGGTGGAAGATCATGAGTTCGACCCTTGATGTAATGTACGGCTAAATTATAAGTGCGAGACGTTTTATGAGGTGCATGATAGTTGATGGGGCCAAAGTCTTCTAAGATTTTAACTATCCATTATTTTCTAAATGATGCTTGAAAAAAAAAAATGGAAAAAATGGGAAATCGTCGCCATTCTGTAGACAAGCTAAGGCTAATAAAAACTAATGGCTGGTAGTCTTTGATAACTCAAAAAAGTTCAAATGCTGTTATTCGCTTACCTATACCTAGCTAGTTCACAGGCAAGCCACTTTTAACTGAACACTAAAACTGAATTCTACTAGACCTACTAGAATAGTTTTTGAGAAATATCCTGTTCTTTTTTGTTTGTGGCAGAGGCAAGAAAAGCACAAGTATTTTCTAGAGACATGAAAGCCGCGCTTCCTGATAGAGGTTGTATGACTAATTATTCCACGTGAAATTTTATAATTGGTCATAATAAAAGAGGTGTCGGTCATAATAATAAAAAATATCAAAATATTTTTGTACAATAAACAAAGTTTTTCAGATTCATTTTTTGCTTATTACAATATTATTAGTACATAGGTACAATTGGTACATTGGTATCTATTTTAGTTTACTGGTTTTTCACTATTGTTCTTTTCAAGATTTTTATTGGTTAGTTTAAATAAGTTTGCATTTTACGTTAATTTAAATTTATAAAGGCTCATTGTATAGGCTCTTACATATATAACGACGATCATTCTGTAAACCTTATATATTCATTATGGCTGATGATGTTTGAAACATCGAAACATGTTCCAAAAATTGAAAAGCGTTGCTGTGTTTTTAAAAATATTATTATTGTTATTAATTTTTCATTTTTGTTACGTTTTCTTTTTCTGTCGTAGAATCAAGAAAACCACAAGCATTTTCTAGAGACTTGAAAGCGGCGCTTCCTCATAAAGGTTGTATATATCTCCGGTTTTCACGTGAGAATCAATAAATGGTCATTTAATTAAAATGATTAAAAGAGTTGGTCAGTCATAACAATAAGAATAAATATCAAAATATTTTTATACAAGGTACAAGGTACATAGTTTTTATTTATTTATTTACTTTTCATTACAATTCTTATTATATATTTATTTATTTTTAACTTTTTTGTTCATTTTCTTTGCGCAGACTCTCCATGTTCTAAAGCACCCAAGGATACTAAACAATCTCTGGGAGGAGGTATTGTTGTAATCAATGTTGGCTGTGAACTACGTTATCGAACGGCAATTATGTTGTTGTTAATTTTAAGTGGTCATGGCGCTAAGGTGCATCTACCTACAGTTCTTAGGCTTGTCACTAAAAATAAAAAAATATATATTTTAAATAAACCGTAATAGGCTTAAAATTCCTATTACAGTGCTTTAAAGACATGCTAAGCGGAAACACCCAGAGACTCATGTATTGTATTGTGTTACACATTCATGTAAGCTGCATAACAGTAATTAATAGTATCCAACAAGAACTCGATTTCCTAAAGACTTCCCTAATGATGTTTTTGGACTTCAAATCCACTTTCCGCTTGAGCTCTCATTCACACAGCAACTGCCTACCGTATCTAACTTTAACTTAAATGTCATCCGAAACAATGCATTTTGTTATTTTTGAGGAGGATCACACGCACCAAGCTCGAGCTCCAAAGCTGACTTTTCAAAGCAAGCTCTGGATGCACATAACAAATACAGGGCCAAGCATCGTGTACCGCCATTGAAATGGTCTGATGAGATTGCAAAGGATGCGCAGGCCTGGGCGGAGAAGTTGGCACGTGCCCGAAGCCTTCAGCACGCTTCTCAGTCAGAGCGTAAAGGGACTGGTGAAAACATCGCCATGTTCTCTAACAAGTTTGAATCAGCGGGCGATGAAGCAACAAACATGTGGTATACCGAGGTTAAGGATTACAGATTTGATAAGCCAGGTTTCCAGGGTAACACTGGGCATTTCACGCAGGTGGTTTGGAAGGACAGTGAAGAACTGGGAATGGGTAGAGCCCAGACTGCTGACGGTCGTTTGACGTTTGTTGTGGGAAGGTACAAGCCTCCAGGAAACTTGTTGAATCATTTTCAGGAGAACGTTTTCAAAGGGTGAACTGAACACAAAGCTCAATTAACCAATTTAAATGTCATTCAATAGCTTCTTGCTGGTGAAAACACTAACCAAATTGAAAAATTGAAATAATCTTAATATATGCAAAGTTGTCAATCTACCAAAAAGAATTAGTCAATTTTCCATTTCACTGTAAATGTCCAGGTACAGTTTGAAATGGGCCAACATAGGTACTACTATAAATCTAAAACATATTTAGCAACTATTGGGAGATAATAAAGCTTCAGTTCAATGCTCATATTAATAGTAAGAGGCAATTTAAAGAAAATAACTGCATTTGTCTGGTTACAGTGGAACTGAATAGACCGACTTATGTACCACTACTAAGAAACATGTTAAATACTAAAATACCAAGTTAGTTATAATAATCAAAGCTCAGTTCAATGTTTATTTTCATAGTGATAAGCAATGTAAAGAATGAGGGATATCAATTGACGGTAAGAAAATTAAACGTAGAACGTCGGAGGGTCACAACAAAAAATGTTGGACAAGTCAGTTTCATATAACCGTTTACGAGCATCTACCATTGCAAAAATGAATCAGCTAGAAGTTCTTTAACGAAACTATACAGTATAAAAAGTCTAAATGGCAAAAAGAACATAGAAACATATATATTGCATATATGGAAGAAATAAAAAAAGTGGTTGTAGCCGTGTGGCCTAGAATGCAGGGGGGTACTCCCTTATATGGCTATATAGGTATGTGCGGCCCTAAGCGGTATGGTTTTTGGTTTTATATAGCGTATCAATTTCGCCATTTTGGTCTTAAATAGCGCATGGTTTTTATACTATAGTCTTAAATTTGGCATGTTTATTAAAAGAAGCTACTTCAGTTTTCATTAGTATCGATAAGATCATAAACAAAAGCCCTTCAACAATTTGTTCAGGGCAACTGTGCCAGCTACAACAGTCATAAATAGGGTATCGAATTGTTGTTCTGGTCCTAGATAGGCTGGAGAAATATTTTACATTTTGGTCATAAATAAAGTAAAGGTTTTGGGAAGCAGGCCGCACACTTTCGCCCACTTTATTCTGGGAGTACTTTCGCCCTCTTGGGTCTAGAATTTAGTAAGTGTCGCAAAAAGATTGCTATGAAAAAAAGGAATACGGATAATCATAGTTGGTAAGGAATAAGACAGTTTTATTGAGCGTAATTTCTATGAAGAAATCGCGTTTAGGTCAATCTATTCACAAATGAGATTGCATGCAATCTTCAAAATTCGTTAGGTCATTCAATTTTTTTTTTTTGGGGGGGGAAGCTTGTAATTTTTAGTTAAAGAACATACCTTGTAACACGAAATAACTAGGGGTAGATGACTTATGACGGTCCTTTATAAATCAGGCTGAAAGCTGGTCTCAAGTATAGAAGTATTCAAAAAAAAAACATTCCTGGCGCCGATAGTATGCTCGCGCTGCATGCGCCATTTTTCTTCAGAAAATGAAAAGAGGATGCCGCACTGGGGTCTTAGTCCTTTATTTTAAGGGTGTGGTTTAAAGTGAAGATGCAGATATTGGATCCCGAGTTAAATGCAGCGCATGCGTAGTTAGTAACAAAAATGAGACTGAATATGTAGGAACTCTGGAGCCAAGAAATAAAGTACAGTGGAACCCGGCCGCGTTAATACGGTCACATCGTTATTACGGCCACTTATTCTATAAGTGCAAATGTGACATAGCTGTTAGGAAGTAACTCAATTTAGACCATACCCCGTTAATATGGCTAAATTTCGTGGTCCGTCGTATTAACGTGACTATACATGTCACATATACCTTGGCCATATTCGATCTAAGACAAAAAAACTACTTTATTGTTGATAGCCGGATAATCTTGTCGCTGTCTACTAGAGAAAATATTAATGGCAGCCAAATGCCATATCATACCATATTACACTGCATGAATCATTTTTTTTTTTAATTTCCGCTGTGTTTACGATAAATACCTCCATCGATTATCAGCGGTCTTGCGAGCCTATCTGCACGTGTTTATGTGTGGGAATCGGTACATGCCCGGGGGGGTACTCCCTTATATGGGCTATATAGGTATGTGCGGCCCTTAAGGGTATGGGTTTTCAGCCGTTTTGGTCATAAATTGGGTATCGATTTTAGCCATTTTGCCGCCATTTTGGTCATAAATAGGGTTACGATTTTTGCACTTAAGTCTTCAATTTGGTTTTTCTTTTAAAAAAGCTTCTTCTTCATCACGCCCTCCTTCTACCATCCACGCTTTGCCTTCCTCTACCCCGTTTAACGCCTAATACGCAGGCTAGATAAAGCCAGCAACAAAAGCCCTTCCCCTAATGATTAAGGTGATAAATAGGGTATCAAATTTTTGGTCAGGTCATAAATAGAGTAGGGAAAATAGCCGATTTTGGTCATAAATAGGGTAAGGGTTTTGGGAAGAGGGCCGCACACCCCTACCAAATTTTTCTGGGAGAACCCCCCCTAGCAACTGAGATCACTATTATTTTAAGACAAGAAAGGTTCTATTGATTTTCTGACGGGGTGATATGGTTAATGGTTACGAAAAGATGCGCAAGTAAAATAGTTCAGGAGAGGCAAAATACACCAAAGAGTGAATTAAATGTATTGGAACTTTGCCCACACTTGTTCTTAGTCTACATCTACTAAAGTTCTATCACGAATGCATTTTCTTATTGGCTGCGCTACTCAGGCACTGTCTATTCTGTCGTATAGATAGCGAACTATGATAGCCTTGCCGCTTCTTCTAATTGTTCAACAATTGGATATTGAACAATTTTTTTTGACAATTTAGACATTTATAATCAAAAGGTAGACACGAAACGCTTCGCCCTTATATTTGTTGAACCTATATATTGAAAGAATAATTGTATTCTCATCTATGAATTTGGACATTCAGTCTAGACTAAAAGCGAAAGCCGTAATATAAACATGCAATATTATAGTTAAAAAAGAGGGCTAAAAGAAAGAAAACGCACCGTGTGATGTCGCTTTGTTGCAGGCAGGCACACACACACAATGAACAAATTGATCTGATTATAAGTGGGATGTTTTTTTGGAACGCTTTACTTGGATAGCACTACAAGATTTGACCTTAGATAACTCAGAGTCATATCGAGCCGAAAGTGCCAGTTACTAATTTTGACCATCATGCAGCTGCCAAGCGACCCAGCCTAAAGCTCGGGAATGAGCGGGAATCAATGCCTATTATACAGAACTGATTCGGGTGGCTATAACCCGCACGCTTTCTGTTCAAGAATTTTGCAATATTAAAATCTAAACAAAAGAATGAAAGCACTTACATGTAATTACCAATTCCTTGCGTGATTGGCCTTCATATGCCTTCTAGTTCTTATGCTAATATTGAGCGACGAAAACAAACATTTTGAATATCCTTGACAACTCAGCAATGAGCGAGTAGCAGCTTTTCTGTCTGTAAACATCTTATCGACAAAAGAAACACGTAACCCCATAACTTAAGCCCTCAATAATCGTCGTTGGCGACCGCAGAAAGTTCACAAACATTCAGTGATCAAGTAAGTTCATTTCTTGCTTGAGCTATTTTTGCCCGTAATTAGCGCCTTTGTTTCAGAAAAGTTCCTGTTATGATTTGCATTCACGCAGAATAAATGGAATGAGGTGGGCGATGCAGGCACTTACACGCACGACTTTGCTTTGTTGTTTAGAAGCTCGCACCTGGGAAGAGCCGGCTTTGTCGCAAGAGCGACAAAAAGCTTGGAGACAGAAAGAACAACTGGAAAAGAGGTAAATGTACAGATTAGCACCTTAGCAATATGCGTTTAACGACCGCCTATTTAATGGCTTTGAGATAAATAACCTTAATCGCAAGCAGAGAAAAACAAAGAGAACTTAAACGTTTTCATTTTCTTTATGCTCTACGAATATAAATGAAATTAAAAAGATCGAAGACTCGAAATGCGAAGCGCGAGCTACTGGAAAGTGAACATTTCACTTGACAATAGTATCCCGTCGTTCTGATCGAAACATATGAGTTATATTTACACAGTATTATATCTAACGCATCTAAAACGGTTTTGAGCTTAACTTAATGTGGAAGTGCTTGTAATAGAGGTCACTTCAATGTAAGAGCACGCCCATTTACAAGTTAAAATCTGAAGGACAAAAGAAAAAGATTCTCGTAATCGCACACTGCTTGGATGCGAATAGAAAGGTCAACATATTACAAATTCAAATACATCAGCTTGCGATATTTGTGGTACCTTGAACATTAAAGGTCACCGCAACTTTGTTGGATTAACAAAGACTTACAAACTTTTGTTTCAAACCATTGCGTCTGCATTGTTTAAGCAGGTGATACCTCTCACAGACCATTTGCATAATGAAAAATGGCAGAAACTACATCAATCAAAGCCAAGGTGCATGACTTTTATGGGCAAAACATTATTATATTAAAGACTAAGTGGTTTTCATAAAGTAAGTCGGCCAGTGAAGGTTCCATCCAGGCATTTTGTTTAAACAGTCGGAGCTCTAGACAAACCAGTCCTTAAAAACTCGGTATGCTCTCATTTATCTAGATACTGCTAAAGCTATTGTTCATAAGATCTAAATATTGAAATCTTGCAAAAATCATCATGCGCGGGCCGATATAAGTCAATTTCAAGTGATTATTGTTTGGCGAGGTATACATATGCACTAGTGAATGCAAAATCATGGATTGCCCAACCAACTCATACCATTAATTTATGTCTTCCCATGTTTGACTCCCAGCAAAGTTTCCAGGCTGGCACTTTTATGGTTGCAAAACAGATTGAACGCATTCAGTTGACAACATCAGAAGGGACTTGGTTCTATTGATCAATATAGAATATTAACGACTAAGTGTTATTTAAGTCGTTTTCAATAAGCCCCATAGTTTGAACAATGAAGGAACTGAGATAATGTAGACCTAGACTGTTGGCAAGTAAGTAGTAGTAAGTAATGAGAGAAAAGCAGTATTTGTTTCTCTTTTTTGTGATTTGCAGCCTCGGGTCAATAATTCGAGAAATGAAATATTTCCATAAGTATGTGGTGCAAACTGCGTCGTTAAGGGTTTTTAGGGAGGTTTTCCATAATGTCGACCTATCCGCAGTATGTGTTACTGTATTTTTACTTTATTAATTCCTGAATAAAGAATTGTATGTATATGTAAGTAGTTTATTCCGTGTGCTTCGAGCGGTATATATAGCTAAATGAATCGTGCAAGACACCAGGATCCCCTCAATACGTCGTGATGGGAAAAATATGCAAAATATTTTCAAAACTCAGTTGTCACAAAATAGCCTACAAGGTTGCAAGTAGTGCTTGTACCCAACACAGTATAATGTACTAATCAAGGAATCATTGCTGCCCATGTTGAAAGTTATTCATATCATTGATACAGATAAACCGGAAATTGAGATGCCTGACAAATTTGGGAAAGAGGCACTTGAAGCTCACAACAGATACAGGTCTCTGCACCAGGTCCCTCAGCTGACTTGGTCACGATCTCTGGAAAAGGACGCGGAAAGGTGGGCCAAACAGCTGGCAAAAGAAGGAAAACTGAGACACGAGGATAGTGACGATGGAGAGAATGTGTATTGCGTGACGGGGAAGAGTGATGTTACGGGTGGGGAAGTCGTGGATCGGTGGTATGCAGAGGTTGACAAGTAAGGAGATAATAACAAGCGTTTTTGTTACTGCTCTTATGTTTGGTTAACAGCAGTTTGATTATTGTCCTTCTTTATTAACCTTACTCTCTTTTTAATTCTCTTACACCTTCCGTGTTTTATAAACAGCTATGACTTCAGAAGTCCAGGCTTCAGAAGCGGCACAGGTCACTTCACACAGATAGTGTGGCAAGAGTCAAAGGAACTGGGAATAGGCAAAGCCAAGAATTCTGAGGGAAGGATCTTTGTTGTTGCACGCTACAGACCACCAGGGAATGTTCTCAATCACTTCCAGGACAATGTAAAACCAAAGGTAGTACAGTGTTGCCGTTTTGTATTTGCACCTAAAGTGTTGAACTAAATCTATGATTCTGAAGTAAGTCTGGAGTTACGTTCCTTATTCCTGATGAAAAGTTGTATAAAACATCAGTTAACTCTGTTTTACCCTCTCAGTGGCAATTCTTTTTATAAACTATGCCGCATAGTTTACAGGCAGAAAATTATTTTTTGATTGTTTTATTTATTAATTTGTCCATGTTTATCCTTAGCTTGGCGGTTCAGTAAGTTACAGTTCTAGGGAAAGGGACACGAGACCGTTCAGTAGCCGACTGGAACCTAAACGAGATTTTGATGGCGGTAGAAGGTCTCCTAACCGCCAGGAGAAAACTGAAACAGTAAGGGGAAATAATTAAAAAGGAATAATGTTAAGGGAAATTAAGGGATAAGGGTCGTCAAATAACTGAGTGGCCTGGAACGAGGAAGTGAGTGTGGAAGCGAGCACTGGAGCGAGTGGCTGATAGAGCGAGTGAGTGGCATTTATTTGTGAACAATAACATGCAATAACGAGGATCTAAAATTCAAAACCTAATTGATCTGCATTGAATTAATATCAACCGGTGGTAATTCGTGCCCATTTTTATTGAACTTATGAACATCAAACTTATGTATATCATCCTAATGCAATATTTTGCATTTTAACACAGCTCTGTTCGTGTTATTTTATTTTTCTGTTTTCAGGTCACTTATGATCGGGATGGTGTCAGAACAACAGTCACGAAAACAATCATCACTGATGGAGGAAGAGGAGGTTCGTTCATTGATCCCGTCTTCAGTCTTTCCTTTTCATAGAATTGAAAAAAGGCGCTTTTTTTAAATTATTTACAATACTATGATATAGTCCTCCACTGACAAACTTAACGACTTTTATGTTGTAGATTCATTTGAGAGCTTTACAAGGGATATGCGAAGTCGATTTGACGAAGGTAAATATTGCTTAAGCGAGACGTTCTGGTGTTAGATTCAATTACAGAGACCATTCACACATAACTGACTAAACTTATTTCATTCTCTCCTCAGGGAGAGTAGGCCATTCATCCGAAGCATACAGAAAATACCTTAGAGAATAATACCTTTGTTTCAATGTAAGGACAGCTGAAAACGTAGGCATTGAACACGTACAGGACAAACCTGACGAATTTTGTGACCATATCACTTTAAACTCATTCACATGCACCAGGGGTTGATGGGATTTGTATTACTTATTTTTTTTTTCAGAATCTGTCGCTTTGCGACGCTACGTTTAATGACTATGTTCTCTCATTTCAGACCCTTTCAAGGATAGAAGGGACAGGTTGGAACGAAATGGTAATGCACGGGTATAGTTACTTGTTTAAAACAACAAGGAGCCAACAATAGCCTGCGTTGCAAGCGTTTCCATTCGAAGAGCTCTTTCCGCATTCTGACCGCGCACAAATTAAAGCGAGAGCAAAATATTTCCAGATAATGGAACCATACTTAAAGTTCGGAACTTCGCATGCATTTGCAGCATCATTTTTGGTTTTTAACTAAAGCTTCCAATTAAGTCTAGTCCTTTCCAGGTTCTCGGTCAGTGTGACTGGTCGATCTAAAAAAGCGGCTGCGATAGCGCTCGACGAGCGGGCTCTGGTCTCCTCTTTCTCTACTAGACCCCGATCGTCGTTCGTCGCTCGTTGCGCTTTCGATCGCGGCCCCAATGACCAAAAGCCTAACTAAGTTTCAAGGATCTACTACTACAGGTAATTAGAAAGTCCGAGGTCATAATCGTATCGTTAAACATACCTTGTTTAATATCGTTTGTTGGTGGTATTGTTAGTTGAAGCTGACACAACTGTACTCTTTTTATTACAGACCCCTTTAAGGATAGAAAGGACAAATGGGAAAGAAGTGGTAATGTATCGAATGCTTTTACAATATTTCCAAAAGCCGGAACCAAACATAAGTTCGGGATTAAGTGACTACCATACAAGACTCAAGAATCTACCACTAAATAGAAAGTCCGAGGTCATAATCTTATTGTTAAACATACCTGGTTTGCTATTGTTTGTTGGTGGTACGGTTAGTTGAGGCTGACACAACTGTTCTCTCTTATTACAGACCCCTTTAAGGATAGAAAGGATAAATGGGAAAGAAATGGTAATGTATCGAATGCTTCTTTGTCTGAAAAATCGTCATGCTAATGATGTAACTGTAAAATTAAGAAGTTGTAGTCGGATATTTGATTTGAATGTGTTATGTACACCTGTACATAACACATGTGTGTGTACTACTCTAACATCGATAATTACGTTTAGTTCAGGGACCATCTTCCTCGACATCATGGAGCAGCCAAAAACCCAGGGAAACAAAACCAGGTAGGAAAAAAATAATGATTTAGAATGAAATCAAGATTTTAAAATGCCAAAGCACCAAGTAAACACTTAGCTTGGTTTGAGCGAAACATAGGAGCAGGAAACCAAGCTCCTGCTTGCGCTTAACGAACCATATATGACAGATTAACAACAAACATGACATTGACTCGAAAAAAAATCCGAGTTCCAGATAGGATTTGAACACCCTCCGTGATCTAGCTGGACGCTCTAAACTCTGAGCTACTGGAGACTCTGTGACGGCCGAAGGGGGAAATACTATCAAAAAACAACAACACAAAAAAGCCTTAGAGGAAGGAAATGTAAGGAAATTCTCACTCCGTTTTCAAAGTCCCAAATTATTCAATTCTTTTAACAATAAAATTCAAAATGCCTCTAGTATAGCTGTGTTCACCTCAAAGTTAGTCATCTTTCTGGGTAAAGGTTTGCTTCTCTTAGTGTGCTTGTGTGCTTTTTGAGATTTGTTTTGTCTTCCTTTGTTTTTGCGCATTTTCGAGTTTTGCTTTGCTTCACTACTTTTTATTCTTTTTTTTTTGTAAGCGTTAGCAAACAATAATAAAAATATACAAACAAAAGGTGACAGAGAAATGCTCTACCACAAATGCAGCCTCCTATCTCTTACAGATAAAACTTAAGAATGGCATTATTTTTTTTACCTATTTGTTGTTAGCACAGAGATTTACACCTTCCAGCTCAGCCACATCATCTCCTTCAGGGCAATTTCCAAAGCAGTCTCTGGACACACACAACAAATTTCGTTCTATGCACGGTGTGCCACCTTTAAGATGGGCAGACGACCTTGCTAGGGAAGCGCAAGCCTGGGCTGAGAAACTTGCACGCGCCCGCACATTGCAGCATTCAAGCAAAAGCGAAAGAAATGATGCTGGAGAAAACATAGCTATGTTTACTGGGAAATTTGATTCTGCTGGAGAGGAAGCAACAACCATGTGGTAAGCACTATTGACTGATTAATCGCATAATTAAGTAATTTTTGATCGCAAAAATAGAACGTGTAAAAAATAGAACATATTTCTGTGAGCTGGAATTCCTCAAATGCTTTTTTCGCAAACACGAAAGACAATGAAACTTAATTCCAAATTCACGAGACCTAACTAATAATAAGCTAACATTTACAAGGTGTATTTTTTAAGTCAATATTTCTCGGCGTACGATGCTCTGTGATGCTTGGAATCAAAAATAATATGTAGTACATGTATACAAGTATCTATCTGTCATGTACGTATAGGTTATCATATTACCAAGTAAGAGAGCATTCAGTATTTAGCAGAATATTCCAAAAGAGCTATTGTTAGCTCACTCTAGTTCACTGATATCTATCAATAACACGCATTGGATCCACTAAGTGTAGTGCTAGTGAAAGAATTAACAAATAGAAGAAAGAACAGACAAGAGTAACGACCTAAGGCGTCCGCTTTTTCCAATTTTCCCGTTTTCTCTTTGGCCTCTTCTTGTGTCAAGTTAGAGCGGTTTTCAATTGAGCTTCCTAAAACCAAAACCAAACCAAATACTTGCCAATAAGACTACTCAGTTAACTTGAAACTGTAATTAACCCATACCTTAAACCA